>Ga0307380_10000706_pt1 | contig 50129 bp, 38 predicted proteins | sample UN3MG_FD_202239 | JGI IMG/M metagenome (GOLD analysis project Ga0307380, IMG submission 202239) | Soil microbial communities from Risofladan, Vaasa, Finland - UN-3 | ecosystem: Environmental > Terrestrial > Soil > Coastal area > Acid sulfate soil | place: Finland: Risofladan, Vaasa | collected... | reverse complement strand
CGGGGATATTGGTGGCCCGTTCGGTTGATCGCATGGAAAGTCGTCAAGACGGTGTGTTGTCTATGAAGGAAGGAATCATCATTATCGCAGTCTTGGTGGCGCTTCTCGTGTGGGAGAAGGTTCAGCGCATCGTCGAGGGGCGGCGCTGGGCCGGGGAGAGGCGTGATCTGCTGAACCGGGTGATGGCGAGGAATTTTGACGAGTACGTGGTCAGCACGGAACAGCCAGTAGTCAGGATTCAGCAGCCAGTAGGGAGCGGTCAGGGGGAAGATCAGGAGCCGGAAGAAGACATAGACCTGGCCCGGGGCGAGCATGAGGTCATAGCACAGCTTACCTCGAAGGCCGAGGCAGGATATCAGGAGTTTGTGGGACGTCGGTAGAGTTGAGTGTTGAGTGTTGAGAGTTGAGAGCAGGAACAAGAGGCCGCGATGGAGACGGGACGGAAACAATTTAATCCGGAAACGAGCAAGGTAGACGAGGGGAAGTTCGTCGAGGAGTTCGGCGAGCCGTCATTCGAGTTCGCACTGGCGGCAAAGCGGCCGTTCGAGCGGATGGCGCGGCTCGCGCTGTTATACGCCGGCGGGCAGCAGACCCTCGACATCGACGCTTCGGAGACGAACCACTTTGTAAGGCGAGCATTGGAGCAGCCGCAATGCGAGACAGTGAGCAGGGTCAACAACCGGATTCCGATCTATCTACGCTCCATATCCGCAGCGTTCGGGAGTAACCTGCCGGACTTCGAGGGAGTGCCTCACACGCAGGATCTACCGGACACCGAAGCATCAGGGATAGGCACGCGGATATTAAAGTGGCGCGATCGCGCGGACAACGAGCGCAGAAAGCGGAAGATCGAACTAAACTTCACGCTCTGCACCGGCGAGGCCCTGCGGCTCGACTGGTGGAACACGAAAGCCGGGCGGCCGGGACGCAACGAGGGGGATGTACAGACCGACTGGGTGAGCCTATTCAACTACGCGATCGATCCATACAGTGCTAACGTATGGCCTCCGCGGTGGCTGATCTACTACGACTGCCGGCATGTGGATGAAATTCGGGCGATGTACGGGAAGCAAATCGAGCCGGAGGATGTCAGCGACGTCATGAGGTGGCTGGACCGGCTGGTGCTAAACGTGCCCGGAAGCCGGGAAGCCTCTAGAGAGGGACTCAAAGATCACGCGATTCTGAAGTGTATGTACGTACCTCCGAGCGAGCGGTATCCGGAAGGCTACTCCTGGGACTGGACGAAGAAGGAGCTCTTAAACGGCCGCAAACTGCAGGCGGGGCAATGGCCGTGGAGTAGATTCCAGTGGTTCGAGTTAGGAAGCCGGCTATACGGGATGGGCCTGGTCGAGTGGTTGATCTCAGACCAGAAGCAACTTAACCTCATGCTCAGCCAGCTACAGGAAGTTGCAACCAGGCAAATTCGAGGAGACGTTCTGACTGTGGGCAGCCAGAAGATAACAGAGATCGTGATCGATCCGAAGAGCGGGCGAAAGCAAATCATGCTCCCGCCGGGCACTCAGAAGTTCGAAATTCTGAGGTACGATCAGGTTTGGAGCAACGCGGCGATGTTGTACGACTGGTTGCTGGCCGACCAGGATGCGAAGGCGGGCCAGAGCAGGCCGACGCTGGGGCAGACGCTGGAGAAGCAGGCGCGGGTTGGAGAGCTCCAACTGGCGATCGAGCGGGACTTGGGAATGCTTGGCTGGCACATGGAGGATTATGCGGATCATCTATGCGAGATAAACCGGCAGAAACTGGCCTTGACGGCGGAGTATGTCAAGAACGAGCGGATGATGGAGTTGTTCGGCAAGTCATCCGCGAACGCGGTGCCATACTTCACGGGAGCGGACCTCCTCGACACGAGGGACGTGATAGCGATCCCTGTGCCCAGGCTGTCGCCGGCGATGAAGCGGCAGGCGATCATGCAGGCGGGAGAGATGGGATGGTTACCGCCATGGGAAGGACCGGAACACCAACTCAGAGGGCGGATGCTTTTGAGGTACATGGGGCTGACGGAGATGGAGGACGAGCTCGCGCAGGTCTACGGATCGCTGGAGGACCTGCGGGGATTCGTATCCGGTCTGTCGGCGATGAGCCGGGAGCTCCTGATGATGCAGGCGCGGGCGGCGCTGGAACTCGCGGCGAACCCGCCGGCACCAGCACCCGAGCCGATGCAGATGGCGGCGGGCTGATGATAGGACGAACATGCCCAATGTGAACAAAGGCGAGAGTGAAAAGCACTACGTGAGTCGCGCGATCCGGGTTATCATGCGCGAGCATCCGGGCATGAAAGCCGACCAAGCCGCGGCAATCGCGCACAGTCTCTGGCAGAAGAACAAGGACCGGGGGAGAAAGCATTGATTCGGAGCCGGATCGTGATCGAGGAACGGCGGTCGGGAGGAAGATTCTCGTGGAGGTACAGGGCGCAAGCCCGATGGTTTGGATTGTTCTGGCGATCCTCAAGGCCTTCGCCATGGTTCAGCGACTACGACCGAGTACTCGAGGCGATGCACGACCAGTACTGCAGCATTCTGGAGAAGCGGACCGGTCGGAGGATAAGCCGCCGGGAACGCAGGAGGTGGGCGTTAGAATGGGCGCACAGGAAGGCGAGCGGATCGGCAGGGGCTGTTTGTGCTACTGGGCCAGGCGCGTCTGGTATTACCCCGAAGGGGCATCTATGACTCGGCTGCCTTATCCGACTGCGGAAATGATACCCGATTTGACGCCGGATGAGTTCCGCCTGCTGGACGCAGCGGGGCAGATCGTGCGGCGGGAGGCGTGGGAAGAGGCCAGCACCTAGCGGCCAGTAGCAGAATTTCATATTTGCCCGAATAGTCCCGATGGCCATCGGGACGAAAGCGGAGGCTAGAAAGCCCTGATCCTTACGTAAGGGAGGATCAGGGCTTTCTCTGTTTTCGGGCAAAGTCGTGGCGGCTCCGACCATTACTACTCTGCGAAGTAGCTTCGCTACGTAGCACGAGATTTCGGGCGAAATACCGCTCTCTAGGGGGCGAGACTTCAGAGGAGGAGAGATGCTTACTCTCACAGGGATGCTAGCCGTCGGCTTGGCCGCTCTACTCGGAGCGGTGGTCGAGGGCGGCAGCGCCGAACCCGCGAGCGGCGATACCCCGGCAACGGGGACAGCGGGAGATACAGAAGGCGGTGGAGGCGAACCCGCCGGCGCCGGAGGAGCAGCCAGCAGTCAGCGGCCAGCATCCTCCTTCGCCAAGGCTACGGAGGACGGGGCGGGCGGCCAGCAGCCACCGGAGGGAGAAGGCAAGCCGCCGGAAGGGGAGAAGGCCGAACCTTCGACGGGCGAGCTTAAGCGATCGCTAGCCGCTGTGGCGCGGGAGCGGGACGCTGAGAAGCGCCTTAGGAAGGAGACCGAATCGGAGCTGCAGCGGACTCGAGGCGAGGAACGCGAGACTCGGGGCGCAGTCTCCGGCGCGGCGGAGGGCCAGGTGGACGCCGGGACGCTCTACCCGGAGTTGAAAGGTTTGGCCTACGACCCAAAGGAGAAGGAAGTCGAACTCGACGGCGAGTGGATGTCTCCGAGGGCGGCCAAGGCCATTCTGACCACAGAGCAGCTTCAGCAGCGGGCCCAGGACTCCGAGCGCGCGCGAGAAGAGGCGTTGATCGACGAGCGCCGAGGGGAGATACTCGGCTCGATCCGGGCCGACATGAAGTCGAGCGCGAAGAAGCTCTTCCCAAACGCATCCGAGAGAATCCTGGCGGTGGCCGCCAGAGAGATCGAGGAGACGGTCGCGGGGGCGCTGTACGACCAAGGCATCGTCGGGCGGTTCGATCCCTACGATCTGCCGGAGAAACTCGAGGACATCGTCTCGGCGGCGACCCAGAAGGGCATGAACAGTGCCCTGGAACTGGTTCACGAACTACAAAACCCGCAGGCGATGGCGCAGGCGGCGGCCGGGGAGCGAGAGCCGGCTGCACCCGGCGGGAAGGCGGCGAGTCCGGGATCGGAACAAATCCGGATGGCCGACCTGACGCCGGAGAAGCGGCTCGAGAAACGACGCGGGATTGTCGACCGCGTATTCAGCAAACTAGGCATCAGCGACTAGAGGGTCATTTCGGGCCTTCGAGCTGATCGCCAAAACTGGAGGAAAGCGAGATGGCATGGACGGGCGATTATATGAGCGTGATTAACGAAATCATGCTCGAGGACCCGCTTGATGATGTTCTGGGGGATGCCGTTGTACGGCTACCCTGGTGGCATCGAATTATGTCAGTGGGATCCGTGAAGGAGTTCCACGGCAAGTGGCTGAAGGGCGTCATCCAGACGGTCTTCAACTACAACGCGAGTCCGCGCGAGGAACTGGATGACGTCATACTTCCACTGCCCGACAAGTTCGAGGAGCTGCGATTCACGATTTTCCAGGTGATGAGCAGCATAGGGTGGACGACCGAAGAGGCGGAGGACGCCGTCAAGACGGACAGGGACGCGGTGCTGAACCTGGTTCAGCGGAAAGTAGCGCGCGCTCCAATCGACATGCAGAGGAAGATCAACTACTTCCTCGCGACCGACGGCACAGGGCGACTGGCCCGGGTATCGGCATACAACGCCGGGACCCGAGTAGTGACGACAGACAGCACGAAGGCGAATTTCGCCTGGGATCTGCTGCAGTGGGTGTACAACGGGATGTTGGTGGACGTCTTTACGGTAGCCGACATCACCGGGACCGCGGCCTGGACGCCGAAGGCGCTTCAGGTGAGGGTTGACCAGGTGAGCAAGGTAGCCGGGACGTTCCGGATTACAGTGGTTGACGGAAACCCGAACTCGGTGATCGATGCTGCGCCGGCGAACGACGACTTCGTGTTCGTGAATAACTCGGTGAAGTTGGACACCAGCGACAAGTTCGTGAGGTTCAAAGTCCCATACGGGAAGATGAACATCATCGACGACGGCAGCTCCGACGGGAACGAGTTCCACGACGGATCCGTTGTGGGCGCGAACGGCTGCTGGGCCGGAAAGACCTACTGCAACCTGGACCGGCTGCTATACGACCAGCTCAAATGCGCCATGTGGCGCGCGAACAACTGGAAGACCGGCGGGACGGCCGGGACTCCGGAGATCGCCAGCGTGGCGGATATCCAGGAGGTAATCCGACTCCAGGATGAGGAGGGCGAGAGTGGAAGCCTGATCACGGCGCTCTACATGAACGGGAAGACCCGGAACTGGCTGGGTCGGACGGCGGACGCGGAGCGGAACACGTTCACTCCGTCGCAGTCCGGCAGGATCACTCCGGGCATCTTCACGGAGCAGATGCGGACCGGGACAGGCCGGCTTGTGGACATCGTGCCGATGAGCGGGATGCCGGACGGCCACATTGATTTCGTGGCCGAGCAGGACTACGTCCGACTGACCAAAGTGCCGGTCGGGTGGCACAACCTCGACGGCAAGCGAGTGTTCACCCCTCCGACGGCGCGCAACCTGACTCATGAGTCCTGGATGCGGACCCGGTTCAACACAATAGGTCTGTCCTGGGGTTCCGCGCACATGGAGGACATTGATATCTCCGCATGAGTTGTCATATTATAGGCGTTTTTTGACGGCGACGGTAGGCGCGGGCATATGCCCTAACACAAGAGCGACACCATTCACATAGGCCATCGGAAGCCGTCCGCCGGATGCCAAACTCAGAGCGGGACTTGACTACTCGGCATTTGGTACAACGACGATGATTGTCATCAACGTAACTGGAGCGGTGAAAACGGTAATGTGTAGTCTGACCAGGCAGAACGATAAGATTCTCGATGGCATTGTTACTTCTATTGCCATCAAGATGATGCACTGTCTCTCCTGGTTTGAGCGGTCGTCCAAGGTGGAGTTCCATGATATAACGATGTTCCAGCATATGACGACCATTTACCGAAATATACCTATATCCATCCTTGGCGGTATGCCCGCCCGTCCATCTTGGATGCAACGGGCCGGACCGGGCCTTGCCAGCGCACTCAAGGGTGCAGTACTTCTGGTGGCCGCGGGTTGGATCAAAGGTCTTACCGCACCTGACGCATTCTCGTGGTTTATATCCATGTGCCATAGGCAGACTGTAGCAGATTACGCTGTGATTGTCAAACCGATTGACGTAATAGCGTAAGGCAACTAGCGGAGGGGGATGCGAGGGCATCTCCCTCCGATGAAAGGAGAAAACAATCATGAAGAGGATTTCGCGAACAAGGGTGGGCAGGGTCACCCTGCCCCTACTGGTGGTAGTGATACTCCTGGCGGCGGCCTTGGGGCCGTGTCTGGGAGCGAGCGGCTGGTACGATCGGGTGGTCGTTACCAAGAACCTGCGGCTGGGCACGGCGGCGGCCGGGCCTGAGTGCGTGCTGCTCGGCGCGGGCGCAAAGAGCGGCGGGGAGTACGCGCTGAGGGTATCAGCGACCTACGACACAAATGCAGTGGACATCAGATGCTCTTCCGCCGGAAACACCGCGGCGCGGTGGGCACATGCAGGGGCCTTCTACATCAAGCAGGCCGGCGCTGCCGGCAGCGCCTGTGCGGTCAGAGGTTACGCCTACTCCGAGAAGACCGATGGAGCGAACGCCGGGGAAATCTGCGGCGTCTACGGCATCGGCGAACAGCACGGAGGAACGAGCGGGTCCATAAGCGCGGCCGGGAAACTGGTGGGAGTACGGTCGAGGATCACGATTCCGACCGGGTTGACGATCTCAACCGGAAACTACTACGGACTGTTGATACAGACCGACATCCAGTCCAGTATCGCAAGTGCGACTGAGAGCGCGTACATCAAGATCGAGGATCTCCGAGCCGGATCGGGCCTGCAACCTAAAGCGGTCTTGAGGCTTGTCGGCCTCGACGCTGGGACAGCCAATACGAACGTGTACAAGACAGACATACCGAGCAGTGGAACCATCGTTGGGGCATTGAAGGTATGGGTGAACGGCACGGAGCTGTGGATTCCGCTGCTGGCGAAAGGATCGTAGGACGATGAGGCCATGGATGGGCAGGATGACCCTGCCCCTACTGGTGGTTCTGGTGGGATGTCTCTGTACGGCCGCGGACGAAGGGCCGACGGGCCGGAACGCGGCGCGGATCCAGGAACTCACGCGAGGCCAGGAGCGGATAATCGCGCAGATGCACACCGCGCAGAACCAGATCGTTCAGCTCGAGGGGTTCATCGAGGACAAGAAGATCGAACTCTACAAGGCGCAGGGCGCGATCGAAGAGCTCGAGCGACAGGACGCCGAAGCGAAGAAAGAGGCCGAGGCTTCCGACTCCGCTAAAGCTACGTCGGACAAGCCGGCGGACGAGGCGCAGAAGAAGTAGCGCATTACACCGGTCCCGGGAGGTCCGGGACCGGTCATCCTTAAGATTGGAGGTTTGGGATGAAAACATTGAGATCGAGATTGGGCAGGGTAACCCTGCCCCTACTGGTGGTTCTTGTGCTGGTCGTGATGGGCACGGCGTGGGCGGTGACACACCAGACGGTGAAGACGCAGTACTTCCGGCTGGGCGCGACGGCGATCAACACGGACGGGACGCAGACGCTGACCGCGGGGCAGAGCGGGATCGTACTGGTCTGCACGTATGCGAGCGGCGGTACGACGGTCACGCTGCCGGAAGGAACGGCGAGTATCGAGGGCGTGATCTACTACATCGTGCAAACGGCGGCCCAGGACGTGGTGATCACGACGGCGACGGCGAACAACAACGATTTCGTGGCCGACGCGGTTGCGACGTCGGACAACGTCACGCTGACCGGGTCGGGTCACCAGATCGGGAACGCGGCAATGGTGATCGGAACGCAGGTCAGTTCGACGGCCTACAGGTGGGTGGTCTGCGGGATGAACCCGGAGGCGACTGTGACGCCGGAAGGGGCGGACTAGGGAAGTCGGTAGTGGGGAAGTCGGTGGTCGGTAGCACCGAGTACGAGTACGATTCACGAGTAAGGCTAGGAACACAAGGAGAGACCAATGGGATTTGAACGGAGATTCGAGATATATTTCCGAAACAAGAGCGATCGGCCGCAGACGCTGAAGCACAGGCGTCTGACTGAGGTGGCGGCGCTGCCGGCGATGCCGGGCGGATACATCCTGGCGAGCGGCGGCGCGTTCGTCGTGCAGCCGGGGCAGGCGGTCAAGGCGCCCATGACCATTTGGAACACGACGCCGTGCGCGATGAACCTCTGGTGGACGGAGGAGATCACCGAGAAGCAGTACCTCGCGCTCGCGGCTATGGACCAGGACGTGCGGCCGGAAGTTGACACGCGGTCCTGGTGGAGATTCGACGGACGCCGCGTGCGGATTGATGACGTCCGGGAGAAGCGGGTCTACTTCACCGACGAGGCCGGGGTTCAGAGTTGGACCTCGAGGGCGCGGTGGGAGGAAGAGGCGGTGGAAGAGCAACCAGCAGCCAGTGGCCAGCCGTCAGCTACGGAACTGGAACTGCAGAAGCACCTTGCGGACTGCGCCGAGGAGTATTCAGACTATGTCAGCGCCATTGACGAGGCGCTGGGCAAGCCGCGAGACCTCGTAGAGGGCAATCGGCTGGCGCAGCATCTGGCGGCGATCCAGAAGCTGAAGGAAGCATCCTCCTTCGCTAAAGCTTCCGACTCCGCTGAAGCTACGTCGGACAAGTCGGAGGACGAGGCGGACCCTACTTCGCTCACCGAAGGCGAGCTACGTAGGGCAGGCGAGGGATTCGCGGATCCGGACGAAGAAGAAGAGTCGGTAGTCGGTAGTCAATAGTCGGTAGTGGGAGTACAGAATCATGGAGAGTATCACGGTCAAGGCCCTGCTGGGGTACGTGGAGGCGTTCGACCGAGCCGAGGGCGCGACAAGGGCGAACCACAGCCTATATCTGACGTTATTAAACCAGGGAAGGCGGGAGCTCGCGCGGGCCATCGGCGGGGTCTACACGACCTGGACGAACGCGATCGGCGGGGCCTTGACCATTTCCGGGGGTTCATGTGCGATGCCGAAGGACCTGCTGGGGATCGAGAGCGCCTGGTGGGACGGCGTGGAGCTGACCTTTCGGGCGACAACGGTGATGGACCGCTCGCTCGGCGACTGGCGGAACGACTCCGCCAGTTCCCCGGTGCATTACTCGACCGAGGGCCACCGGATCTTCTTCGACGCGGGCTCGACGGGCAGCAACACCGGGCTGCTGGAAGTTCACGGGTGGGGCTTGGGCGAGGACTTCTCGGAGGGAGAAGAGGCGGCTAATCCACTGGACGACCTCGCCGGCGTCGACGATCTGCTGCCGGCGTATTTTGCGATCTGGCGGCTGCCGATCCGGAGGCTCGAGCCGGTATCGAACGAGCCGCCGGCGCTGAGGGCGGCCGCCGAAGAGAACGCGCGCAGGACGGCGACCAGAGCGGAGTACAGGGATCTCTGGCTGGCCGGGAAGGACGAGGCGGCGGCGACGGCGGTGGGAAGGATAGGAAGGCCGTATTCGGGGAGATAGCAGGGAAGTCGGTAGTTGGTGGTCGGTAGTGGATAGTCGGTAGTGAAGGGAGAATCATCATGGCGTTGACAGCTTTTTCGAGAACAATCAGACAGATTTTGAACAGAGTCGCGGACTGGGAGGCCGGCAGACTGAAAGTTGATGTCCAGAACGAGACCCTGGAGGTAGAGCTCGCGAACGAGAATCCCATAAATGTCAGCATCAGCGACGAGAAGTTGCCGACTCTGACGGCTGAGAACGAGACGACCGGCGATGCCGAAGACCTCAAGGCAACTTCACAGGGTCAACTCCTGGTAAAGAACGAGGATGCCTACCCGTTCTACGAGCAGTACGAGATTCACGATCTTGAAAGCCAGGACATCGGGGAAGGGGCTACCGGTTTTCTTGCGAAGTACGCGGCGATTGGAACACTCTCAGACCGCGTACTCCTGGTGACGATCACGGGCGACGGGACGGCGACCGTCGGGATCGACGTTGCGGCGGATTTGAACGGAAGTTATCTACCCGACTGGCACAGTTTACTGGCAGCCCTGGGAACCGGCTTGACGAAGGTATCGGGGCTTGCTGGGAATGGGAAGGTGGCTCTTGCCTTTCCAGCGGGACTTTGGGCTAGATACGTCCGCGTGTGGGTGACGGAGACCGGGACCACGAACCATGTAACGATAGGGGCGAAGGTAGGCGGCAGGCCATGAAACCGGTGTTGATGCTATTCGATTCCAACCTTTACAGGATGTCAGGATATGCGCCGGGATACTATACGAACCACCGCCCGACAGCGATCTGTATGAGTATCCTGGAGAGACTGTCCATCCCGTTTGAGATCGGCGGGACGGCCACCAAGTCCGTAGACGATGCGGGCGACTATTCGCTTGTCATTCTTCCATACGCGGACATACCGCAAGCGAATCTGCGGGCGTGGATTGGCGGGGCCATCGCCGCACCGGTCTTCGTGGCCTCCGCACAGTCTGTCTTGAACGACACGGGGTTTACCACGGGCGCGACCGCCAAGGGCGGTACGGGTGCCGAATGTTCGCTCAACTCACAGTGGGGGCTTGTGGGGTATCCGAACACGACTACCTACACCCTAGACCCAGAAGACGCTGATGTGACCAACTTGATCTACGACGACGATGACAAGTCCGCCTTCTGGAAGCGCCGGGGCAGTGGCGGGCACGATGTGTATTTCTGGGCACATCCCGACTATCCGGCCTTCGCGCTCTGCCACGTTCTCGCGCAGGTCTACACGACGGACGAAGTGTTGTTCCCGCTTTACATTGATATTGACCATCCGGACGACTGTAACGACGCCGTGGAGATAGCGAACTTGACCGCGTTCATAGCCTGGCTTCGCGCCCGGAACGCCGTGTGTGCAGCGGGGATCAGTATGTGCGCGACCGCCGCCGAATGGAACGCACTGGACGCTGTGACCAAGGCGCTGCTCATAAACAACCAAGATGTGCTGATCCCGCAGATACACAGCCACACGTCCGGCTATAGGCTATGGTCTGAGGAGGGCGGAGAAGATTTCGGCACTGTTGATAAGAAAGTCGCCGAGTATAAAGTCCAGCAGGCGATCCTGGTAGCCGCCGGGTTGAACGTAGGCGACAACGGCAGTCTCGGCTATCACTTCATGCCGTGGAACAAGGTGACACTGCTCGGTATGGAGGCGATGGCGAACCTTGGTATAAAAGTCTGCCGGGCAAGTCCGTATGGTTATTATGATGGCGTCGAACAAACGCCGAGGGTCCCGTTTACGGTCGGTTCATCGGTTGTTTCGGTCTGGTCGCGCCAGACCGGGCACGCTTGTTCCTTCGGCACCACGACACTCCTGGAAGAATACCAGGCCCACAGCGCAACCGAAATAAACAGGTATCGTCTGAGACACCACCATGCGGAAATAGGACGGATGATCGAGCGCAACGTCCCGGTCTTCTGTCTGCACGGCGTCCCGTTCGGCGGCGAGAACCCGGCGCAGATGTTCCTGGATGTCTTCGACGTATTCGTACAGGCGGCGAGTCCGATCGTGCGATGGGCGACGCGGGATGACCTGGCGAATATGAGTTCGCTGGGAAAGCGGAAATCGGCCTACCGGTAGGGAAGCAGCCAGCGGCCAGGGAGCGGAGAGCGCCGTAGGAGAATGGGGATTATGAAGTCGCTACTTTATACATACGCGTATGCAGACCCGCTCTACACGTGGATACTCTTTGAGGTTCCCGAAGGTGGAGAGGTTGACAGGGGAACTATAAACATCGGTAGCTACACCCCGATTCAGGCTCAATGTCTGAGAGCTGAGGATGAGATAATCTACCAGCTTTTCTACCGGTCACCAACTGGGAAGACGGTCATGGCGCTCGACACGAGCAATAACTCAGTGCTTTGGAGTACGGATGTAACCGTAGCCTCCGCTGCAGACACCCACATGGGCGGTCTTGCGGTAAGTGCCAACTACGTCTTTGCATCCGCCTGCCTGGGCTACATCTATGTGTTCTCACGAGAGACCGGCGCTTTCATCACAGCGGTTGAGCTACCTGAGATTCCCGGAAAGCCGGGAGCGGTTCAATGGCCGGTCTACCTTGCCGTGGATACATTCGTATCTCCAGAGCAACTGTATGCAACCGTTGCAGCTTGCTATGGAGATGTTCTGGTCCCTACAATGTACATAGTTCGGTATAACATTGGCAACGATGGCGACCTGAGCTTTGAGGATTTCTGGTACGAACAGCCCGCCACCATTTTATTTTACGCCATTCCTTTGGATTTCAACTCCGACTTCCTGTGCAAGACCCACTACGTGAACCCCTTTAGGCTCCATCCTCGTCCTGTCACACAGTCGAACTTCACAGCTTTTTCGGGGACAGGGTTCGGCGGGAACTGCCTCAGGTTGGACGACTCATACGTGTATTACACACACTATTTGACTCCGACGAAGTTGTGGTACGCCCGCCTTTCCGACGGTGTTTACATGGGCTACGACAGTCATTGCACAATCTCCGGACTCTGGAGTTGGACGCTTGGCGGTGAGTCGCCTAACGGCGGTGAGCCTCCTAACGGAGAGACCACCGCCAAAAGAGCCATGTGGCAGCCGTCGCCGTGTGGCAGCTTCGGACATCCGATGCACCCATTAGGAGTATGACATGCTTGAGGTAGTGGGAACAGCGATAGACTTCAGCGGATACTTCGAGGCCGGCGAGCCGGCAACCGGCAAGACCGGGTTGACAGTCACCGTAGACGTGTACGATCAAGCATACACGAAGATCGTTACTGCGGCCGCTGCTACGGAGATCGGCGGCGGACTCTATAAATATACTCTCGTGTCCGGCTCGGTGGACACCAAGGGCGGCTACTGGGCGATATTCAAGACGACCGACGCGACTGTGCTGCACCAGCACGTTCCGGCGTTCTGGTGGATACGGGGGAATCTCTACTTTGAAACCGGTCCCGGGCCGGGGCTGGACGACACATTGGCGGGGATCAGGTGGCTCTTGAGGGCACGGTTGAACGACCTTCTCGAGGACGGCAATCCAGCAGGGAACTACTCGACGCCGGTACTCGACGCCTGGATCAATCTCTCGGCCAGGGAGATCGCATTCCGCGCGAAATGCCACAAGGACACAGTTTCCATCACCCTGATTGCCGGCCAGAACGAATACGACTGCGATCCGGTGTTCGAGGTCACGGAGCTGGCGCTCTCCGGGAAGCAAATTGACCGGCGGGAGCTGCTCGGGATATCGGTTGAGGCATGGAACACCGATCCGCCGGGGATACCGGAGGAGTTCACGCACAGAACCGGCGACAAACTGCTGATCCACAAGACGCCGAACGATGCGGCGGCGGGAGTGGTCACGGGGATCGAGGAGGAACCGACGGTCGGGGGGACGGGATATGCGGTAGATGACGAACTGACACTCGTGGAAGCCGGAGCATCCGGAGCGACGGTGAAGGTCACCGCGGTAGCCGCGGGAGTGGTAACGGCCGTAAGGCTGCTGACGGGGGGCCAGGATTACTCCACAGGGGCTGGCAAGCCGACTAGCGGCGGCACGGGAAACGACGACTGTACGATCGAGATCACGGAGGTCGGAGCAGCGAGGGCGCACGGGTACGCATATCCGCCGGCGCTGACGAACGACGCGCAGATTCCGACAGCGATCCCGAGGGCGCACAGGATATCGGCGATCCTGGAGGGGGCGGTGTATTTCTGCCGGGACTCCAGGCGGACGATCTACTCGCAGACGGAGATCAACGAGCAGCTCGCGAGATGGAACGGCGTTATCCAGAAGGTGGCGGAGGCGGTGAGGGGGTAGGGGCCAGTCGGTAGTCGGTAGTCGGTAGTCGGTAGTCGGTGGTCGGTAGTCGGTAGCGGGAGAAGCCGAAATGGCGGTAGTTGGGAAGAGCAATCTTGCCGGGGGAGTGACGACGCGGAGACGGGTCGGGCAGGACTCGCCGGCGATACTGGAGCGGTGCTCCGGCTGGGAGATAGCGGACGGATCGGCGTGGCCGGAGAAGCTGGTCTCGCGGCATTCAGTGTCGGCGCTGGGAGCGACGCTGGCGGAGCAGCCGCCGGCGGCGTTCGCGGATCCGGATGGAACAAAGCTGATCTGCCGGGATAAGGACTCGAAGCTCCGCGAATGCTCGGCGGCCGGCGCGTGGTCGGGCGCGGGCGACAGGCTGAGCATCTTACCGGAAAGCACCCCGCAGCGGCTCGGGCGGCAGGTCATAGTCTGCACAGACGGGCCGAACCCGCGGGTGATGGTCTACGAGCCGGGATCTCCCTCCACGAAGCTGCGGCCGCTTGCGCTCAAAGCGCCAACGGACTACGCCTCCGGACACAAGCCGGCGGTCACCCCATCAGTATCGGCGGCGGTGCAACTCTTCGATATAGCTGATTCCGCAGGGAATAGGTGGGTAATTGCCGACGCCGCATACGGCAGCGTCTCAAACGCAACGGATAAGGCGATAATCACGCTGGATTCGGACGCGCCAGCTAACAAACTGGTGGCGACGCGCGATATTTCGGCGGCGACGAAAGGTTTGACGAATAAGGTCTTCCTGGTGCTGGACCTCATGTTTCAGCACGACAAGGAGGAGATTTATCCCCTCACGGGTCTATTCGCGAACAACGCATACTTAGCCGCGAGTGGATATCTGATCGGGCTGTACTCGGATGGGGGATGTAGCAATCTGATAGCAGCATACCGGATTCCGAGGGCGACGGCGCAGGGGCTGGTCCAGAGGATAGTCATCAACCTGGGCGCCCAGACGGCGACGGTGCAGGGGGTCGGAATCCTCACGGAGGTCTTCTTCGCTCCGCCCGCAGGAACGAACACCGCGAAGATCACGCTCTGGTCGGAGGGTTTCAAGGACAACTGGACGCACAAGGGCAATTTCCTACTGCCAGCGGCGAAGTGGAACAAATCGCCCTGGGCGGCGAAACTGACGGCGCTCGTGGGCTTGAAGGCCGGGAGAGTCGGCCTGCCAGAGGGCGGGAACATACTCCCCGACCCCAGCTTCGAGCTGGGGGATTCAAGCCCGTGGACACCCGGCAGCGGAGGGGACATAACCGACGACGGCGCGAGAAGCGGCGGGTGGTCACTCGAACTAGACCACACCAACGAATACGGCATTTCGCCGGAGATAACGGATGGGGTCATCGCGGGATCAGATTATGGTGTCGATGCGTGGGTTCATCCCGAAAAAGGCGGAACCTGGCACATGGAGATACAGCCGTATGCCGGGGCGGCTCCACTCACACTGATACGCCTGCCTTCGTCCGGGAGCTACAGCGAGGCCCAAAACGCGGGATGGGTAAAGCGCCAAGACAGTTTCACCATGCCGACTACGGCGACAAAATTCACGATCAAGCCCGTCGCAGACGCCGATCACCACGATTTCTACATAGATGATGTTGCTGTATACGCCAAGAACCAGGTGACGGAGGGCGCGGCGGCGATTCTGCAGGCGTTCAGCGAGGAGGGCGCCGGGCTGGCGGAGAGCACTCCGCGCGCGCGGTGGCGGCATTGCTTCGCGGGCCGGGACCTGCTGGGGACGGACGAGTGGGAGCTGATGGTGAGCAATCCATCCGATCCGACGCGCGAAGAGCCTTATACGGCGGCTGATCCGTGGAGGACTTACGATCTGGTGATGACACTCCCGAACGGGCCGATAGTCACTGTGGCGGCGGCGGTGACGGCAGGCGGGAGTGGGTACGACGTGGGCGACATCCTGGCGGTAGACAAGGGCGAGGGCGGCAAAGTCAAGGTTTTGACGATAGGGACGACTCCGTTTCCAGCGGCGACGGTTGAACTCCTCAAGGCAGGGACGAACTACGCGGCGGCCGCCGGGAAAGAGACGACAAACGAGACCGACGCCGGCGGGACGGGCTGCACGATCGAAATAACCGATGTGTTGACTCCTCTGGAAGAGTATGGGGATTATCTGACGCACGTTCTGATCTACCGGCAGATTTACGACGGGGACACACAGGTCTGGGGAACAGAGACATTCATCGGGCTGGCGGCGATCGCGGCGTCGGTGCCCTTCTCGGACATCGCCAATGACGCCACGCTGTTTACGCTGGAGGGCAGGGACATACCGGAGGAGTTGGAGGTCGGGAACGACTATCCCTCGTGGTCGAGCGCTCGGTATGGCTGCAAGTGGAAAGGCCGGGTGGCGGCGGCGTGTCTGAACTGGGACGAAGAAAAGCAGGTTTGGCAGGCGCCGACGATGGTTGGTCTGTCGGGATATCTCAAGCCCTGGACATGGCACACCGGCGCGGGCGATGACTACCCGAACCTAGAGGACGGCGGGCTGCTGTACGACTTCGCCGTGACGGGCGGCGAGATACGGGGCATGCTGCCGAGGGACAACGATCTGCTGGTGTTCTTCGATAACGAGTGGTTTCCGGTGCAGGGCGATTCGCCGGCGTTGGGATACAGGATTCAGCGGGGCGGGCCGGTAGGATTGAAATCGGCCAAGGCGTTGGCGAACTGCGGCGGGATAGCGATCGGGCACGATGGACACCATTTCGTCGTCTACGAGCAGGGACCGGCTCGGTACATCAGCGAGTTTGCGATCGACTCGACGCTGATCGACTGGGACAAGGCGCACGGGGCCGTGTACTGCGGCGGGGAGTACGTATTCTTCTGCGAGCACGACGGCGACTGGTGCGTGATGCGCCATGACCTGGACAGGGGCGGCTGGAGGATTCGGTATTCGGACGCGCTCGAGCTGGTCGGGATCGCGACAGACGGCCAGGAGGTCTACGGGATCACGCCGGACGGGGACGCGGTCAATCTGCAGGGATCTACGACAAACGACTACGGCGCGGCGGCGACGGTGAGAGAGATTTTCACGCAGTACATTGCGTTAGACGCAGTAAGAGATCATCGCATAACGCAGGGCGTGATCGAGGCAGTGACAACCGAGGAGGCCGGGGTGTCGTTCGCTCTGGAGTACACGACCCAGGGACAGTCAGGCGACACCACGACGTTAGACCTAGACATAACGCCGGGGCAGACGCGGTATCACGTGGATCTCGACCTGATGGGATCGGCCGTAAAAATCAAAGCTACGTACAGCGGCGAGACGCCGCCTCAGATATTGTGGCTTGGGGTGATTACGGACGACTATGCGCCAACGTCCTACGGCAAGACGGCCGCCGGCATGGAATGGGTCCGGCGGATGAGGCTATCGGACGGGCAGCAGGACGTTCGGCTGCAGCAGGCATGTCTGGAGGTTATCTCAAGCGGGGCTGCGACACTTACGGTCAAGGTAGACACGCTGGGGCTGGTAGACGGAAGCCAGACACAGAGTCTCGCGGTGACAGCAGCGCAGACGCACTATCATCTAAACCTGTCAGGTCTCTGTGGTTACTATGCGATAGTGACGGTGAGCTACGAGGGGAGCACGCCGCCGGAGGTCTACGGGATCACGGTTACCGCAGACGAGTATGCGCCGACGATGTACGGGAAGACGGAGACGGGCATGGAATGGGTCCGGCGCATGAGGCTGTCCGATGGGCAGCAAGACGTTCGGCTGCAGCAGGCATGTCTGGAGGTCATCTCAAGCGGGGCTGCGACACTTACGGTCAAGGTAGACACGCTGGGGCTGGTAGACGGAAGCGACACGCAGGACCTTGCGGTAGGACCGGGGCAGACGCACTATCATCTAAATCTGTCGGGCCTCCACGGCTACTATGCGACAGTGACGGTGAGCTACTCGGGGGGCACGCCGCCGGAGGTTTATGGGATCAACATCATGGGAGACGGCGACGCGCCGGTCGTCTATGGGACGGTCGAGGCTGGATCAGAGTGGGTGCGGTACGTGCAGTTATCCGAGCCCGGCATGGACGTTCGCATCAGCCAAGTGGTGATAGAGGCGGAAGCCTCCGGCGAGACGGCGCTGTCCGTACAAGTCGAGACCTACGGGCTGAAGAACGATTCGGCGATCCGCAATATCGCGCTCGTCGCCGGGAAGCGCGAGTACCGGCGGGCGGTGAATTTACAGGGCTGTTATGCAAAGATCACGGCGACCTACACGGGCGAGACGCCGCCCAAGGTGTTTTCCATGAGGTTGGTACGGGACCGGGAGGCCGCAAAATGAACATGGGGGCACGGCCGGGAAGGAAGCGGATAGAGTCGGAACTCTTGACGGGCGGCGAGCGAGTGCTGCGGGATGCGCTGGGACAGGTAGATGAGGTTCTCGGCATAGCCTTCGAGGTTCAGACGACGAAGGGCGGTACGGCCGGCCTTGCGCTCGATACGGAGTCCGGGACCCTGCACTTTCGCGATGGGCGGAAATGGCGGGTGATCGGCGGCCAGCAGGGAAGCACTGAGCAGCCAGCAGGGAACGCGCCAGCGGAGAGCGGACCCGCCTTCGCTGAAGCTTCGGAGGGCCAGGGGTATCTCGCCTGGGGATCGAACAGCGGGATGGTGACATGCCCGTTTACCTTCGCGTCCGATCTGACCGTGGGCGGCGGTCTGAGGGTCGGCAGTCTGGAGGGTGTCCTGAAGGCGGCGTCGGGCGCGGTCGGCGTGGTGGGAATCGGCAGCAGCCTGCAATATTCCGCGGGGAATCTGAACACGATCCAGGGGATCAGGACGGCGGACAGCCCGGAATTCGCGGGGCTGACACTCAGTTCGCTGACCTCCGAGGTGGTGAAAGTCGGCGCAACCGGGATACTGGCAAAGGCAGTCAAAGGCACGGATTACGCAGGGATAGATCACGCGAACATTTTCACGGCGGCGCAGAGCATCAAGCTCGACTCGACGGCGGCGTTGAATGTAAAGAAAGCGGATGGAACCGATGTCCTGTTAGTGGATACAACAAACCAGAGACTCGGAATCGGCGTTATTCCCACCTCCAAGCTCCACATCAAGGGGCTTGCCGGTGACGGAACTCTGCTCAGGTTAGACGGCGCATCCAACGACTATTCAGGGGCGGCTGCGAACTACGGGATTTACCTCACCCGAGACGTGCAGCCGAGCGCCGGCGGCGCTCCTAATCTAACTTCGTATGGCACAAGAATCGTTTTCAGGAATTACTACATAGAGACCGGCGCAGGGAGCTTTTCGCCTATCAACTACGGGTTTCATTCTCTAGTTACCGTTTACGGGGCGCACTCCGCTTCTGTAGGGATAGAGGAAGCGAACGTTGGTTTTCAGAATCAAATCAACCGCGAAGGGACTCTCTCCTCTCCGCTTTCCGTCGTTAGGAACTACGGCTCAAGCAACGTCATCGTGGACTCCATGAGCTACGACAATGCAGCAGGAACCCTTGAGGTGAACAACTACGGCGGATATTTCTATATCAACCAGTCAGGCGAGTTGACTGCGGGGACGTGGACCAAGAGAAACTATGGTTTCTATGCCGAGGTTGTCGGTAGTGATGTAGGGACGACCGTAAACTACGGGGCGTATATCATGGTGCGTGACGCGGTTACGAACTGGGGTTTCTACAACGCTTCGGCGGCAGCTCATAATTTCCTGGGTCTCGATAATGTAAAGACTTACTTCGGAACGAGCCAGGACGCGTCGATCTACTTTAACGGCACTAATCTTATAATCAATGCTCAAGAGATTGCCGGCGGCTACTTGGTGGTTATGAGCCTAAAGACGACGACAGGCGACCCCGCAGGCGTCGAAGGATTGATCTACTGGAACACATTTGACAACGCGATCAAGATGTATGCGGATGGGGCATTTCGGACTCTCGCCTCGTGGTAGCCGAGTGGGAGACCACGAGTAGGATTCACGAGAGGGAGCAGGGAGTACGAGTAGGATTCACGAGGAGGCATGGGATGAAGCTGACAGGATTGAACGAAACGCTTAAGAGTTTCAACGGCAAGGCGGTTTTGCTGCCGGAGGGCGAGATGACGGCCAGGCTGGGGCTGCTGCAATATCTCGGCACGATGAGGCCGACGCCGGGGCTGGAGTCCGCTCTGGTGCTGTCGCTGGCGACGCGGCTTTGGGAGTGCAAAGCCGACGAGATGGAAGTTGAATCGCTGGAGTTGTCTGTACTCGAGGCCGCGGTGCGGCAGAACGGGCCGGGGTATCCGTGCATTATATGCGCCATGCTCGAAGGATACCTTGACGAGGTCAAGGAGAGCGCGAAAGCAGAACGCAAGAACCAGAAGGACGGTGGCTGAGATGGCATTTCCAGTGATGGCGGCGGCAGGGTTGCTGGGATCCGTAATTGTGGGCAACAAGCAGGTGCAGGCGGCGAAGGAGGCGGCCAACGCGATCAAGCAGGCGGCGATGCAGCGCGCGAGCCAGCTTCGAGAGCTGGCGGCTCCGTTCCTCGAGCAGGTGAAGGCGGCGCTGCCACAATTCAGCAACTTGATCTTCGGGGAGTACGGCTCCAAGCTGGGGCAGGAGGATCCATACCTCAAGAGCGCATACGAGCAGAACGTCCGGGACATCGGGCGCGAGACGGAGCGCGAGCTGGGGAAATCGCGGTTGTTTGGGACGACCAGAGGCGTGGGACGGAGCCGGGGCGAGGAACTCAGGATCGAGCGCAGCGGCCTGGAGGCGAAAGGCCGCGCAACTCTCGGGTACGGGATCGGCCAGCGCGAATACAAAGAAGAGATGACAGGCAAGTTCGCCGGCGGGCTGCAGGACCTGCTCAACTACGGGCAGACGGGGATCAAGCTGGCGGCCGGCGCGGGCGAGGTAGAGTACGGAGGGACGACGGCGGCGGCGGAGATGATCTCCGGCGCGAAGCAGGATTACTACGGGGACCTTGGGAGTCTCTTCGGGTATCCGATCGGCGAGTACCTGGGGGAGCGCGATGTAAAGCGGATGGGCTTGGGGAGCGGCCAGTCCGCCGCGGCGGACGGCAGCCAGGTGCCCGCGGTCACCCTTCAGCGGCCAGGCGCCGGCGATCTGCCGATCGTTGGACGCGAGGATGACTGGTGGGAGACGCTGCGTCGAGATGCAGAGGCCAAGCGGCTGCTACAAGTAAAATATGCCAGACAATAGCTCGGAGGTCGAACGATGGGCGCGATAGGTAGAGCGGTGGAGACGGCGGAACGCGAACGGGGCCGGACCACGAATCTGGCGATCACGCTGCGGGAGATGCGCAGGCAGCAGGAAATCGACCAGCAGCAGAAGGAAGAGCGGCAGAAGCGGGACGCCCAGTTCATTCTGGATGCGTTGACCCAAGAGTGGAGCGATCCGCGCAGGTGGAAGGACTCGACTCCGCAGGAACAGGGCGCGGCACTCTTCAAGATCAATTCCGCGCGGAATATCCGGGGGCTCGATGAGCTGGACAGCCTGCAGGATCCGAGGCCGGAATCCTCCATGGGCGACGCGTTCCAGATGCAGACGTGGGCACAGAAGCGGATTCCGTTTCCGATCGTGCGACACTACTTCGAGACGAAGTACGGCCGGGACTGGCTGACGAATAACAACGTGACCTCGGCAAACCGGGAATCGCTCGGGCTGCCGCCACCGGGCATGGAAGGGATGGAACTACCCGGGCAGGCAGAGGCCCTGGGCGGCGCGGGCGTGATGGAGGCGAAGCCGGCGCCGGAGACCGAGACTGCAGCAAGCCAGGAAGCCGCCGGGGCAGTGGCTCCGGGCGCGGCAGAACAACCATCGAAGCCGATCACCGCACGAGCGTGGGATGAGGCGCTCGAGGAGATCTACAACGAGTATCGGACCGAGCCGCTGTCGATCGCGGATGCGATGTCGCTCCAGAAACTCTTGGGAGAGCCTGACGGCATCTATATGCTGGCGCAGACGGAGGATGGGCTGGACAGGATACACACGACGGGGAAGATGATGGGTATTCCTGAGCGCCTGTGGGCCTCTGACCAGAACGAATACTTCACCCACGTACAAGAGCGCATCCAGAAGCTCAGCGAAAAGGAACGGCGCGAGAAGAACGCCAAGGCGAGGCTGGCCTTCTTACCGGAGATCAGGCGATTGAGAGAGCAGGGAACGCCTGCGCTCGAAGCGGCAAGTCTGATATACGACGGACTCAAGGAGATCGGGTACGACGGCACGCTGGAAGAGCTGGCGCAGAACATAGGAGCGATGCCTACGACCTCGCCACAGGAGGACCGGACCTACGAGGCAATGATGCAACGCATCCAGAACACGGCGGACCAGTTTAAGGTCACACACGAGGTTGCGATGCGGAGGCTGGGGATTTCGCAGGCACAACTCGACCTGGCGAGAGACAGGCTGAAGCTTGACATAAAGAAGTTTGAGGCCGAGGGGGGCGGTACGGGCGTAAGCGCGGAAGCCAAGGAGTTTGCGCTTTCGGGTCCTGAGAAGACCAAGGCGAAGGGGTACGGATTCTCGGAGACGGCGATCCTGCACGGGCCGAAGCGGGTGCGGGAGCTTGTCAATGCGGCGAAGGACGATCCAAAGTCCAAGTGGTGGGAGCGGATCGACCCGTATGATCCCAAGGCGGCCACAAAGTTGACAGCGGCCGGGAAGGCCCGGATCAAGGAGATCAATGAGTCGGAGCGAGAGGCAGCAGGGAAGCGGCCGGCATCCTCCTCCGCTAAAGCTACGGAGGACAAGGCCGGCGGGAAGGTCAATTACCAGGCGCGGGTGATGGACGCGCGGAATATCAATGCAACAGTAACGTTCGACGGGAAGAAGATCAGCCTGAAGGACTGGATAGACACGGCGAAGGATAACAAGCAAACCGACCAGGCCATCTACGAGTGGTTACTGGCAAACGGTCTAGTTAAATGAGCGATTTCTTTTCGCGTACAGAAGTGGTAAGCAAACCGGCTTCTCCTTCCGCGGGGAACGATTTCTTCGCGCGGACCAAACTAGTGAGTCGCCCTGCGCCCATGCAATCACCGATCGTAGAGACGGCCAGGAAATGGCTGGGGACGCCGTACAAGTGGGGCGCTGCCAGTTGGCGGGCGACGGACTGCTCAGGACTGACGCAGAACGTCATGAAGGAGCACGGCATCAAACTCCCCCGCGTGGCGGCGGATCAATACACGGTTACCCAGAGGGTCGAGCGGGCGGAGGCGCAGCCGGGCGACCTCGTATTCCTACAGGGCACTGGCGGGAAGAAGCCGGGCAAGATCAGCCATGTCGGGATATACACAGGAGACGGGAAGTTCATCCACGCCGCAGCGGGGGGGAAGCGTCGGAAGGTAATCGAGGACAGGCTGGACACGCCGTACAACCGGGCGCATTTCGACAGCATCCGGAGGCCGAGCGCAGAGATGGCGCGGCTCGCCGGGGAGATGGATGTGGAGGCCGCGAAGCAGAAGCTCTCTCCGCTGCAGAAGGGGGCGGCATTCGTGCTGGGGGCGATCACGACCGGCCCCGGCGAACCGGACATTCCCGCGGCGGCGGCCGGGCGGGCGGCGGCGGAGGAACTCCCACACGCCATCGTGCGAGCCGGAAAGAGCGTCGGCAAGACGGCGGCCGGGTTTGCGGCATTCGGGTTACAGGTCGGCGAGACCGTCGGATCCATGGCAGCTCCGGCACTGCCGGGCGGCAGGGCTACGTACAAAATGATCAAAGAGTTTCAGCGAGGGAACCGCGAGCGAATCTATCGCCTACTGCCGGACAGTGTCCGTTCGACCGTCAAGGAGGTTGTGGAATCCGCCCTTACGCCCATGACGGCTAAGCAGATTGCCATGATGCCGGTTGACATCATCAAGCAAGTGGTCAGTGGCATCATTACCGCGCCGGAGCAGATAGAGCAAGGGGATATATCGCCGCTGCTTTCCTCGCTGGCGATGGTTGCCGGAGGAGTACACGGCGGGCGTTCGCTCTTGAAGAAGGCCGGGCCGCTGCTGGAGGGACTAAGGGGCACGAAGGGTGTCGAACTGGAAGTGATGCGCGACCTGGTGGACAAGGGTTATGGGACGCCGGAGATGGAAAGGTTGTTGGCGGAAAGGGAGGTCGTTAGTCGTGAGTCGGCAGTCGTCAGTCCGGAGGCGGAGGCACTGGGAGAGAAGGGCGGGGTGACGATACCGGAGGAGCGGAAGGCGTTTGAACCGAGGCCGGGCGAAGAGATAACCCCGGAGACAGCAACCGGCCCGGGGGTTCGGGAGGCCGGAGAGCAGATGCTCGCAGAGGATACGGCCCGTCAAGCACAAGAGAAAGCAGCATACATTGCTGAGAAGATGCCGGAGGTCGGGGAGACCGTCGAACTGCCGGACGTCGGAGAGGTGACGGTGAGGGAGATCAGGCCCTCCTCCGCCAAGGCTACGGAGGGCGGGGCTTTGGCGGGCGAGATAGTTGCGGAGACGGCGCAGGGGATGCGGATCAGGGTTGGCGCGGAGGAGTTTGTGCGGATGCGGGAAGAGGGGCCAGCAGGGAAGCAGCCAGCGGTCAGCGGTCAGCAGCCAAGAGGAGGAGCAGAGGCAGCCGGAAGAATCGAGGAAGTGACGGAAGCGGAGACTCAGATTCGCCGCGGGGAACTGACGGCGGCGACTCTCGGACCGGAAACCGAGATGCCGACGCAGGAGATCATACGCGATCCGGTGCGGTTCCAGTTCAAGGAGAGCAATCCTCCAGCCGACGTGCCCTACAACCCGCTTTTCGCGGACGTGATAGACGTATGGCGCGACCCGGCGGACGGCAAGACATACGTGGTGAACGGGCACAAGCGGCACGCCTGGGCGCTCAGGGACAATGCGCCGACGATGCGAGTGCGGTACATCGAGGCGGCCACAGCAGAAGCGGCAAAGGTATTCGGCGCCGTCAAGAATATCGCTCAGGGATCGGGCACGCCGGTAGACGCGGCCAGATTGTTCCGGCAGACCGGGCTTACCGCCGAAGAACTACTGGCGCAGGGCCTCGATCTCACCGGCGCAGTCGCTCGCGACGGCATGAACCTGTCGCGGCTGTCGGACACTCTGTTCCACGAGGTTGCCATAGGAAAGCTGCCCGTCGAGCGCGGCGCCTTGATCGGCGAGCTGCTGCCGGATCACGCGGACCAGGCGGCGCTGATAAAGGCGCTTGCCAAGCGCGAGAACGTCACCAACGACGTGCTGAGGGAGTTCATCAAGCAGGCGCAGGGCGCACCGAAGACCGAAGTCACGCAGAGAAATCTCTTCGGCGACGAGGTTATCAGGACGAACCTACTGCTAGAGAAGGCGGAAGTATCCGCATACATCAGGCAGCAGCTACGGCAGGATCAGGCGGCGTTCGGCGGGGCGGCAAAGCACGCCGAGCGGCTGAGGGCCGGTAACAACATCATTGACGAAGCCACGAGCAGAGCCATTGCCACAGAAGCTAGACAGATACAGGATATATATGATAGACTGAGCGAGTACAAGGGACCTGTCGCAGAAGCGCTCAATGAGGCCGCAGGGAGGATCGCAAATGGAGAATCCAAGTCCACAGTCAAAGCCGAAACCTATCAGCGAGTCAAAGCAGGAGTATCGGAAACTCTCGCCGGAAGAGAAGGCGCAGGTACTGTCGCAGTTGAAGGCGCACCAGGACGCGGGCCTGCTGAAACCCCAGAACCAGTAATACCGCCACCAACCGCACTTGAACCACCACTTATTCAAGCTACACGGGAAGGGCAGATGGCTTCGGGTCTGCTCGAATCACCAGAGGACTTCCAGCTAACTTCACAGAAAGCGGCTGAATCAAGGATACCCGTCTCCGGCAAGGCGACTATGGCAGCCGGAGAAGAAGCGGGGCAGATGAGGCTGGAGGGGAAGCCGGCTGGGGAGGCCGCTGTGGTGTCCCCTGAGCCGGTTGTGGAGGCACCGCCTAGCCTTGTGCAACGCGTGGAGGAACCAGGGGTACCAGGCGCAACCGTGGACAAGCCGCATGGAATATACACCACACCGGCAGAATACAAGAGTCCTCATGCTGAATTAGGCGGTGAGATCAGCCAGTGGCGAACAAATCCCGAAGCTAAGGTTCTAACAGTTGATACGACTGCCTTGTACGAAACGAACAGAGGTTTAGCGGGGCAATCGGCAGGGGTTGCCGCACTTAGACAACTCATCGGAGACGAAGGCACATCAAACCTGGCAAAGATGTCTAAAGGTGAGTTGCAGACCGTCCTTGCTAGAGAATACCCTGACGTGGAATGGAACAGATACTTCGACCAAGCTGAGATGCTAGAGGGTTACGCTGGACTGCTGGCAAGACGACAGGGTCATGATGCCATCTGGGGGTTTGACAAACAAGCCCCGGAGATGTCGGAGTACGTGGCACTGACCGACCGCGCAATGACTCCCGCTAAACTCGCACCCACACGCGCGAAGGTTGAACCTGCGGCGGGCGGGAAGCCGGCTGGGCAGGGCACACTACTGCAGAGGGGAGCGGGCACAATAGCCGTTTCGCGTCCGGAGGCGCGGGTTAAGGCGGAGGCGGCCGTTGCGGTTAGGGCATCCGACATCGTAAAAGAACTCGATCGAGCCTTCGCGCCCATTCGCGTCGGCCGGTTCAGAGAGATGGCCTCGGGGATATTCAAGGTCAAGCAGCGGGTCATCAGGACGGGCAAAGCCAACGACCTCTATGCAATCAGCCACGAGGTAGGCCACTCACTCCATAAACTCCTCTATCCCGAAGCGAAGACCAAGCACGGCAAGGCGCTTTCCGGCGAAGCATTCCCGGCAGAATATCGCGGAGAACTGGAATCGCTCGCATATCCCGAAGCCAGGGATAAAGTGGTGGAAGGCTATGCCGAGTACATCAGGCTGCGGCTAACCGAGCCGGCGGAGGCGGCGAGCAGGGCGCCGAAGTTCCACGAGTACTTCCGGGAGAAGCTTTCCGAGTTCCCGGACGTCATGCGAGTACTCGACAGGGCGCAGGAAAACATCAGGCTATGGAAAGAGCAGCCGGCAGCCGCGCGAGTGAGGTCCACGGTTTCGAGGGATCAGAAGGGAAACGAGCGGGGCTGGAGCATCGATCGGCTATACAAGACGTTCGTTGACGAGTTGCATCCACTATACAAGGCAGAACGCGAGATCACGGGCGGCGCGAAGATCCCGATAGAGGAGTCCGCCTTCGGCGAGGCATGGAGAGCACGCGGTCTATCGGGAAAGGCAAAGGAGTGGCTGGAGCACGGGATTACGGACGAGAGCGGGAAGAAGGTCGGCAAGGGGCTGAAGGAAATACTCGACCCGGTGGCCGGCGAATTCGATAACTTTGGAGACTATGTTTACTCCGTACACGCCCTGGATGTGATCGCCGACGGGAAGGCTATGCCGCTGGGGAAAGCCGATTATCAAGCCGTGGTAGACAAAGCCCCGGCACACTACGGGACAGCGCTCAAGGAACTCGTGGGTTATCAGGATGCCCTCCTGCAGGAACTCGTGGATGCGGGGATGCTGTCCGCGGAGGCGAAGGTGGCGATGCGAGCGAAGTGGCCGAACCACGTTCCGCTCTATCGGGACATGCAGGCGCCCGCCGGCAGGAGAGGCACCGGCAAGGCGCCAGCCAATCTGCCGCAGGCCGTGAAGAAGCTGCGGGGATCCGGGCGGGACGTGATCGATCCGATAGAGAGCATCGTCAAAGACACCTATGTCTTCTTGAACCTGGCGCAGAGAAATCGGGTGATGAGCAAGCTGGTGGGCCTGGCGAAGAAGTTCGAGGACACCGGGAGGGTCGTGGAACTCGATATTCCGCCGAAGATGCGGCCGACATCGTTCACCCTGGATGAAGTGCTCCGCAAAGAAGAGAAGGTGATAGCGGAGGCAGTCGGCCTCGACCTGGATGCCGCAAAGACCGTATTCCGGCCCTCATACATGCCGGCGGGTCGGGAAAACATCGTGGCGGTGTACATCGAGGGCAAACCGAGGCTCTTCCAACTCGACAAAGAACTCCACGCGGCGGTGACGGGGCAGGACGTACTATCGAGCAATATCCTAATTGACCTACTCTCGACGCCGGCGAAGGTCCTCAGGGCCGGCGCCACGCTCACACCGGAATTTGCAATGAGGAATCCGGTCCGTGACGTCATGACGGCCGTGATAAACTCTGAATATGGCCTGATGCCCTACGACTTTATCAGGGGGCTATTCCACGTTCTGAGGCGGGATGATCTCTACCACCAGTTCAAGGCGTCGGGCGCAGCTCACGCCGATATGATCAGCGTGGACCGGAACTACCTGCAGAAGTCCATCCGGGAAATCGTCTACAATTCGCCATCAGAAAAGGTGATCGACTTTCTCAAAGAGCCGCTGGAGGGAATCCTCGAACCCCTGCGGGCCTTCAGCCAAGCGACGGAGGAGGCCACGAGGGTCACCGAGTTCGGGCTGGGCACGAAGTGGGGGAAAGAGACGGAGATCGGCAAGATTATGGAGGCGGCGATCTCGGCGAGGGACGTGACGCTCGACTTCTCCAGGGCGGGGACGGCCGGAAAGCAGATGAACCGATGGACGGCGTTCCTCAATGCGAATATTCAGGGCGTGGATAAGATGGCCCGGGAGGCCAAAACGCATCCCAGGAGATTCTTCACGCGCGGCGTGGCGTACATCACGGTTCCAACGGTGGCGCTGTACTACATGAACCGAAACGATCCTCGATACCAGGAACGCGCGGAATGGGAGAAGGATGTCTATTGGTTCATCCCGACACCGGAGGGACAGCCCCTCTACCGTATTCCGAAGCCCTTTGAGTACGGTATTCTGTTCGGCTCGACGGTCGAGCGGGCACTTCGCTGGATAGACGCAAAAGACCCTCACGCATTCGACGAGTTCGGAAAGGACGTGTTCGGAGCGGCGACGCCGGACATCCTGCCGACAGCACTGATCCCGTGGGTACAAGTGATTAGCAACAGGTCGTTCTCCGGGAGGCCGATCGTGCCGAGAAGCGAGCAGGACCTGCCGGCGGCTCTACAGGTCGGCCCTGGGACATCCGCAATAGCGGAGATCATAGGGCGGCGGTTCGATCTCTCTCCACGAAAGCTGGACGCATACATTTCAGGCTACGGCGGCGGGCTGGGGAAGCAGGCGGTAGGGACGACGGGCTGGGCGCTCGAGCAGTTGGGGGTGATAGGAGACAGGGCGCCCGAGGCTGCCAGGCCGATACTGGCAAGAGTCCCGGGCGTAAGAGGCTTCGTAGCAAACGAGATGAGCCAGCCCGTGCAGGTAGACCGGATGTACGATCGGCTCGATGATCTGCGAGACAGCAAGAAGAAAGCAGACGCAAAGATCGGCAAGCCGCTGACTGAAGGAGAGCGCGAGGAACTCAGGGCGCTCGAGCATCGGGCGGAGGTCCTCTCGCATATCCGCAAAGTCGAGCGGACGGTGATGGAAGCGACCGAGCAGGAGGCGTTGAGCGAACTATTCGGCATGTACGATATCCCGGCGCACGTGGGCCCGATCGAGGAGCAGAAGAGGGCGGCATTGCTCTATCTTCGGCTGAAGCAGAGGGATGTGGCGACTGGGAAAGGGGGCATGGCATGAACGGGAAGTTGCACGTCATACTGGCTTACGTGGCATCGGGGCTGGCGGCGCTGTTCGGAGGCTTCTGCCCGCTCTTGAAGAGTCTGGCGCTGCTGGCGGTGCTCGATTGGATCGCGGGGCTATCGGCGAGGTACATCAAACACCAAGCGTGGGATTGGCGTAAGGGATACGAGGGCGTGCTCAAGAAGTTCGTGCTCTATCCCTGCGCGATCGTCGTGGCGGTGGCGGTTGACAAGATCATGCTCGCCGAGGGAATCGATGTCGGCGGAGTGTTTCGGAAGGGCATGTTGTTCGTGCTGCTGGGGAAGGAGATCGTATCCTTTGTGGGCCATCTGAAGACGTGCGATATCCCGATCCTCAAGAGTCTGCTGGACCTGGCGGAGAATTGGCGGGCGGGCAAAGCAGACGGGAAGGGGTGAGGACATGGCATCGGAGCGTGTAGAAAGCGAGTAGTATGCATTGGACCTGGATCGTCACAGCAGCGTCTATCATCGGCACGACGGCGAACGTCTACAAGCGCCGCTGGTGTTTTGGCGTGTGGGTGGTCACCAACGCGGTGTGGTGCGCCTATGACATGAGTATCCGGCAATACAGCCAGGCCATGCTGTTCGGGGTCTACCTGGGCCTAGCGGTCTGGGGACTGTGGAAATGGAAAGCGGAGGGAAGACCATGAAAGCACCGAAAGGGCTTAAAGAGATCATCGCCGCGTACGGCAATCCATCGAAGAACGGCAAGCTGGATAGCGTGTGGTTGAAGGAGCAGACGATACTGATGGAACTACCGTATCCGATGCGCCTGGCCTGGGACCTCAAGACAGTGGTGACCCGATGCCGGGTTCACAAGAAGGTCGCTCCCGTGCTCTGCGAAACATTCAAGCAGGTGTGGAACGCAGCCCGATTGACCGTCAAGAAGCGGGATGGATTCGACAAGACGACCGCCTATTACGACGCCGCGACCTTGAAATACCTGCGGGAGTTCGGGCTCGATCTATTCGGCGGCGTATTCGCCTTCAGGGTCATGCGCAACAGCAGCCGGCTATCAGTCCATTCCTGGGCGATTGCCATTGATATTGATCCGAAGCACAATGCGCTTGGGACTGCGGGCCGCATGCCGCGGTGGGTCGTGAGGATCTTCGAGGACATCGGCTTCATCTGGGGCGGTCGCTGGAAGGGGAGCGGGTGCGATCCGATGCACTTCCAGCTTTGTTCGGGGTACTGATTCCGGGCGGAATATGCACATGCGTATCTAAGCGGTGGATGTATCGAGCGCAAGGCATTTCATCGGAATACAAGCATTATATTCGCACGCGGACGCGAGGTCAATGTTGTCAACCCACGACACATGTGCTACAATGCATCCGGTGGCAACCCCCCGCACCGGGCATGATTCTTCTGGCAATTCCTGGCCAAAGGAGAGATCGCCATGACCTCGTGCGTCCGGAAGAGAATCGTCCTCGCCTTAATCGCCCTGTTCCCGCTTGCCGCGTCCATACAAGCGGCGCCGGCGCTCGATCCCAACGCGCTGGATAGGCCGATAACCCTGAAGCTGGACGACGCGTCCATGGCCGATGCCGCCGCCGCCATCGCAGAGGTCGGGGACATACAGGTGGCAGCGCCGGTGGAACCCAAGAGCGGCATCACTCTATCCATGGATCGGGCGCCCATCCGCCTGGTATTGGATATCCTGGCGAAGGCATCCCGCACGAAATGGGAGAATGTAGGCGGGGTCATAGCCTTCCGCAAACCCCCTGAGGCCGCCAAGATTGACTTCGCTGAGGCAGACATCCGCTTAACGCCCGAGCAGGGAGTGGCGATATTTCTCGCTTCGTTGGATCCTTTCCAGCTCTTCCGACTCTCCGCAGGCATTCCGCTGCCGTATGAGGAGCTAATGCCGGAGCAGCAGGGTGTTTTGACGCACATCCTCTCGCCGGACGTCGTAGGCATCAGCTCTTCGGGAGACGTGGTAAGCAGCCTGCCTGCGCCGGAGCAGACCAGCATATCGTTCTGGACAATGCCCTACCTCCTAATTCCTGACCCGGACGGCGAGAAACCCATCAGCCTCCGCCTGGATTCGACCCCGTACATCACTCTAAGGAGGGCGGAGAAATGACATTCCGCCGGGCACGAATCGCCAAGCACCTAATCCTCGGCCTGCTCCTGTCTGCCGTCTGCAGTCTGCAGTCTGCAGTCTCCGGCAGTGCCGACTGGACCGCGGACGAGCGGATGCCGACATTGGTAAACCTGCCCAGGAAGGCCACGGACCTGGAGGATGTATGCGCCCAGCTTAGGCAGCAGGCGCCCGCCGAGTTCTACGTAGACCGCCGCCAAGCGAAGACCGAAGTCGCCCTGTACATGGGAGAAGTCAATCTGAAAACGGCGATGGCGGCGATAGAAGTGGCGAGTGGCCTCAAGTGGCGCATGGTGGGCGACTTGTTCTTCCTCAGCGCGGATCCCCAAGGCGCGGCGGTGACCCGCTGGTACGAACGATACGCCGGAGCGAAGCAAGCGCATCTAGCCGGTGAAATCGAAAGCCAAGCGAAGGAATGGATAAACTACGCGATGCCGTTCCCGCCGATGTTCGACCCGCCATGGGTGCTTACCCCGCTTCAGAGCGAACAGCTCGCGTATTCGCAGTCCCTGTTGCTTTTCACCATGACTCCGCCGCAGCTCGACTGGCTGGATGCCGCCCTTACAGAGAGAAAATACCAAGCTGCGGAATGGCAAACGGTGATTGACAGCCTCGCGGAGAACTCGCCGGAGATACCGCTGAGCATGAATGCAGCGATGGTGATTCACGCTCCGAGCGGCGAATTCCTGATCGAAATGCCACCTTCTGAGGTGGAGGAGGAGAGCTCCGGGGAAACAGCGCGTCCGAAACCGCGCAGGATCGAGCTGCAGCCATCCGAATCCGCAGCGGGAGGGCCGAAGAAGACCAACCTGAAGCAGGAGATGAAGGGGCTCTGGGTGACAGGCGGCGATTTCCGGGAGCTGGCCGGCCTGCTGAAGAAGGCCAAGGCCCAGGGTTTTGATAACTTATTCCTACCCGTGCTTCAGCGCGGGCACACGATCTATCCAAGCGAGCGATTCCCGCGCGACTCAAGATACCGAACTTCAGATGTTCTCAAGCAGGCGGCCAAGACTGCCAGCGGTCTTGGGATCAAGGTCCATGCAGTTCTCGACGCAACCCTATGGGGCGACGCGACGCATCCGCTTCCCACAATAGCGAATTACCCCCTTGTCCAGGAACGCAACCTGCTGGGACGCAGCTACGGCGAGCAGGAGAGGTGGCAACAGTCAGAGCTCGCGCTCCTGCAGACCTACATGCCGTATGCGCCTTCCCTGCCAATCGAATTTGCCCCTGCGGATAAGAGAGTCTATCTATGCCCCGCGTCATCCAGGGTGCCGAGGCTACTCCGACTGGCGGTCGAGGAGATCGCAGAGAACTACGAAGTCGCCGGAATATGCCTGGACGGCGCGGATTATCCCAGGAGCACGCCCTTCGTTCTGGCAGGCGAAGATTTGGCGCCCCCATTCGGATACACCGTAGAGGTGCGCAGAGAGGTGATCCGGGCGCACCAGATTGACCCGATAGACATGGACGCCAGCGTAGTGCGCACAGAGGCGGACACGGAAGCGCTCGCTCTCTGGGACAGGTTCAGGCGCGGGAAGCTCACCGGCATGGTGAGCGAGGCCTGCTCGGCATTCAGAGCCGCCCGCCCGGACGGCATCTGCTCCGTGACGCTCGACATGGCATCCGATGGCCCATCGCCGGTTCACTGGTCGAAGATCAAGGGGCTCGACGCGCTCGTGCCTTCCATCGGGATACAGCCGCCTGCGGGCGAGGAATCCTTCACCTATTCGAAGGAGGATGCCGACGCGGTGACGTCGCTCCACAACGCTGTCTTCAAGAGCGCGGCTATCGTCCCGGCCATCACCGGTCTCGACTCGGATTGGCTGGCGGAGCAGGCCGCGGCGCTCGCGGACGTAGTGAAGGTGGCAAAAGACTCCGGCTTGAAGGGCTACATCCTCTCCGGCGATGTAAACACCCTGGCCTCCGCCCTGGATGCGTTGGGAGAGTGAGGAGGGCTCCGCTCAAATCCGCTCGAGGGGGACGATGCCGAGGGCGTCGAGGGCGTTCGCCAGCGTCTGCCTGAAGGCCGCTACCAGCGCGAGCCGGTACGTCCGAAGCTCCGGATCGCGAATCCTGATAAACGGCACGCGCGGCCCTGCCTCCGGGTCGGGGTTCTCGTAGAAATCCGTGAAAGCGGTTGCGAGATCGAATGCATACCTCGCAAGCGTCGTGGGCGAAAGGCCCTTCGCCGATTTCACAAGCGCCGCCGGAAACTCCTCGATCTTGCGCACCAGAGCCTCCTCAGCGGGCGTCACCCTGTTCGGCCTCGGCACGCTGGTGAGGTCGAGCTCGCCGGCCTTCGCTAACATGCTGCACGCGCGGGCATGCGCGTATTCGAGATAGACTCCCGTGTCGCCGGTAGTGCGGAGCGCCTCATCGAAGTCGAAAACGATCATCTTGCTGAGGCCGAAGCGCGACATGAAATATCTGACAGCGGCAGCCGCCAGGACGTGGGCCGTCTCCGGCTTGTGCACCTTGTGCTCGAGGCGCTTGACCATCTCGTTTATGAGGTCGTCCGCCTTGACGCCGATGCCGCGCCGGCCGGACATTGCCTGCGCTCCCTCTTCGCTGATCTCCTCCACGCCGAGCCCCAGCTCCTTCGCGGCCTTCCCTGAGAGCACGACAACCTCGTAAGAGAGATGCCTCGAGCTGTTCGCTTGCCGCCGACAGCCCAGCCGCCGAAGCGATTGGTAGACGATCTGCTGGGCATAGCTCTGGCGGACGTCAATCACGTTGATCGCCTCGTCCGCGTGCCCGAAGTCGGCTCGCGGCTCGCCATCGGGGGCGGTCGTCCAGAGCTCCCGGCCGTTCGGCTGGACGCCCCAGAGCTCATAGAGGAAATCCACGCCGAGCACGCCGAGCTTCCACATCTGATAGGCGATGTCTTTGCCGGTATAGGTGACCGTGCCGTCCGAGCGGACGAGGATTTTGTCCTCGCTCCGAATGCCTTTCTTCGTCTCGATGAGCCGCCGTCCGAACGGCACAATCCAGCATCCGGCATTAGGGCCGCTTTCCTCGTAGACCACCGCCCCGGCAGCCTTCAGCCTCTCGAATGCCGCCGTCCAGAACCCGCGGGCGAGGACATCCGACTCCCAGTTCAGTAAGTCGTAGAAGACGTCGAGGCGGGCGACGGCAGCGAGATGGCAGGTCAGAATCCTCGTCGAAAGCTCCTTGCCAAATGCCGCCACCGGGTTGTCCCCGGTTTCCAGCAGGCGCAGCACCTCTGAGCGCTTGCTGAGAAGGGCCTCGCTGCGCCCGTATTCTTCCTGAACCCGCGCGTACAAGTCCCAGCAATAGTAGTCGAACGGCTGCCGGCCGTCGTACTTCGCCAGGAACGGGGACATATCGGCGGCCCTGCCGTCGTAGACCGGCTCGTCGAGGTAGAGCATGCCCGCGACCACATCCGCGACCTGCACGCCCGTGTCGTCAATGTAGTTTGCGACCTCCACGTTGTAGCCCAGTCGTCGCAGCACGCGGCTGACCGTATCACCGATGACGGCATTTCGGACGTGGCCGATGTGCATGGCCTTGTTGGGGTTGACATTGGTGTGCTCGACGAAGACCTTGCGACGACGACGCTTCGCCAGCCCGAAGCGCTCCTTCTCAGCCAGCACTCGGCGGATCATATCCCGCGCATACGCCGGATGGTCTATCTTGAAATTGATATAGCCCGGCGGCGTGACGGAGATTTCGACGACGTATGGGATGTTTCGCGCGCGGAGCCGCTCGGCCGTTTCTCTGGCGATCTCGAGCGGTGCCCGACGCAGTTTCCCGGCCAGCGCCAATGCCACCGCCGTGCTGAAATCGCCGATTTCCTTCGTCGGCGGGATGTTGAAGCTCACTTCCGCTCCCCCGAGGATCTTCCGGATCTCTCGGGCGACAATATCTTGGATCAACTCTTGCTCCTGACAGCGAAAAGAAACAGTCAAGGTCTCAAGTTCCAGGTTCCAGGTTTCCGCCGTGGCGGACTCCCGAGCCGCATTCACCCGGCTCAGCAGGAGCTTCGCCCTCCCGAATGCCATTCTTGAACAATGCCACCTGAAACCTGAAACTTGGAACCTGAAACGGCTTTCTGCGCTAGGATGCGATCCTCTCCAGCGCCCTTGCCGAATCTGGGCCGGTAGCGCGGATCTCGAACGCGCGTCCCTCATCCTCTGCCGAAATGCGAATCTCCAGCCGGTCGGGAGGCAGCAGGTCTCCCGCCTTCTCCGCCCACTCGATGACCGAGACCCCGTCGCCGCAGAAATAGCCTTCGGGGCCCAGGCCCTCGAATTCCTCCGGCGACTTCAGGCGATAGAGGTCGAAATGGTAGACCGGCAGACGGCCCATATGCTCGTGGATCAGCGTGAAGCTGGGGCTGTGGACCAGATCCGCGACGCGGAGTCCCCGCGCGATCCCCTTGGTCAGCACCGTCTTGCCGGCTCCGAGTTCGCCTATCAGCGCGACAACCGATCCCGGCTCCAACGCCTCGCCGATGCGCTCGCCAAGCAGTTCGGTTTCCTCCGCGCTGCCTGTGTGGAATGTCACTGCCTTCTCGACCATCCGATGCCCTGCGCAGAAAGGGAGTAATGGAGTGATGGAGTACTGGGACCAATACCCCGATATTCCATCACTCCATTACTCCGCCCCTACGAAATGTTCCCATCCGCCCTTAAGCGGCTTCCGGGCGCCGTCCGGATAGACGATCTCCACCGGGCCTTCCGCTATCTCGCCGATTTCGGTGACCCGCGTTCCTGTGCCATCTTCGACCGCCTGGACGACCCTGCCGACGTCTTCTGGGCCTACCACCATAAGGAGCTCGAAGTCCTCGCCGCCGCTCGCCGCGAGGTCTGTCGCATCTGCGCCCAGCGAATCGGCCGCGGTGCGAAGGTCCGCGCCCACGGGCAGTTTGTCCGCCCAGACGACGGCTCCGACACCGCTGGCCCTGCACAGCTTCGGCAGGTCGGCTCCGAGGCCGTCGCTGATGTCCATCATAGCATGGACTGCGCCTGTGTGGACAGCGGCCCTACCTTCAGCAATTCGGGGCACGGGCATCAGGTGGATGCTCACTAGCCAGCCTGCGAGCCGAGCGGCCTCCTCCAATCCGAACTTCAGCAGAAGTTCCAGGCCGCCGCGCGAGTTCCCAAGCCAGCCGGTGACGAGAACGCGATCACCGATCCGTGCGCCGGAACGGAGCGCTACAAGACCTGGTTCGACCTGCCCGATCTGGCAGACGCTGATAACAGAGTTCGCCTCCGCAGAGCTGGTGTCTCCACCGACTAGCGTACTTCCGAACCTCCCGGCACACTCGGTCATCCCACGATACAGCGCGTCCACGAAGCCGACCTGGGTATCGGGCCTCAATCCGAGGGCAACGAAGGTCCAGGTCGGGACGCCGCCCATCGCCGCAATGTCGCTGATGTTGGCGGCGACCGATTTCCAGCCGAGCTCGTAAGGAGTGGTCAGTCCAAGGCGGAAGTGAGTGCCCTCGATGAGTATATCGGTCGTAACGATGGTGAGTGCGCCGGAAGCGGAGCCGAGATCCAGCACGGCGGCATCGTCGCCCACCCCGACAACCAGGCCGGGGCCGGACTTCGGCAGGAGATTCTCCCGGATAATCCGCTCTATAAGGGCTTCTTCGCCGATCTCGGAGAGCTTCATGGCAAACCCACATGGGGGTCAGGTAGGGGCAGGTCTGAGACCTGCCCCTACCCCCGCACCTACCCTGCCCCTACCCTGCCCCTACCGCTTGTGCAGGAACTCGTCCACGACTTTCATCGCGCAGTATTTGCTGCACATGGAGCAGACGCCCTCTGCGGCGGTCGCACGCTCGGTTCGGTACTTATGGAACATCATGGGATCAATGGCGAGATCGGCCTGCTTCTGCCAGTCGAGCGACTTCCGGGCAGCGGACATTTCACGGTCCCAGTCCATCGCGCCCTTGACGCCCTTGGCGATGTCTCCTGCGTGGGCGGCGATCCGCGCGGCGACGACTCCCTTGCGGACTTCATCAGGGCCGGGAAGGCCGAGATGCTCCGAAGGCGTCACATAGCACAGGAAATCCGCCCCTGCTGCAGCGGCCATTGCTCCGCCGATCGCAGAGGTGATGTCATCATATCCGGGCGCGACGTCGGTGACAAGCGGGCCGAGAACGTAGAATGGCGCGCCCTTGCACAAGGTCTTCTGGATTTGCACATTCGCGGCAACTTGATGCATCGGCACATGGCCGGGGCCTTCGACCATCGCCTGGACGCCCGCCTTGCGGGCGAGATCAACCAGCTCGCCGAGGATAATCAGCTCCTGAACCTGCGGGCGGTCGGTCGCGTCCGCCAGGCATCCCGGGCGCATACCGTCTCCCAGGCTGAGGGTCACATCGTGCTTGCGGCAGATGTCCAGGAGATCGTCGAAGCGAGCGTAGAGCGGGTTCTCGCGTTCGTTGCCGAGCATCCAGCACACGAGAAAGGCCCCGCCTCTGCTGACGACGTCCGCGATCCGGCCCTGCCGCTGCAGACGGCGGATAGACTCCGTAGTGATGCCGCAGTGGACGGTGATGAAATCCACCCCCTCCTGCGCGTTTCGCTCGATCACGCGAAAGAGGTCGTCCTCGGCCATGTGGACAACGGAGCCATCGTCGGCGGCCTTGACCGCAGCTTCGTAGATCGGGACGGTGCCCAGCGGAACGGAGCAGTTCTCGATGATCGCCTTCCGCACGGCAGCGAGGTCTCCGCCGGTGCTCAAGTCCATGACGGTATCCGCGCCGGCTTCGATTGCCACCCGGAGCTTCTCAAGCTCGTCCTCGACATTCGGGAAGTCGGCGGACGTGCCGATGTTCGCATTGACCTTCGTGCGGAGGCCGGCGCCTATCCCGCAGGGCTTCGCCATCTTGCGGTTCACATTCAGCGGGATCACGACGGTCCCTGAGGCGAGTCCCTCGCGGATGAACTCCGGGTCCAGGCGCTCCTGCTCTGCCACTATCTTCATTTCGAGCGAAATCTTCCCCGCCCTTGCTATCTCAAGCTGCGTCATAGCGCTTCACCAACTCCGGAAAGACAGTCTGTCAAAGCAAACAAAACACGCCGCGGGGGAGTGGCTCACGGCGTGATGTTCGTCGTATCCACCGCTTCCCTACGCCGGAATTACCCGAATCAGGTGTTAAGGGTTGCTCCGTCGAGCGAAACTCTCAGCCCTCGGACTGTGATGAGTGGAAGAGGAGTTCCTGTATCACTCGTCACGCATCAAGTCGGAGAGCACCCCTAGCGGCCATGTTCGTTTCTTCTTGGAGTATACCACGCGGCCCGCCGCCTGTCAAACTCTGAGACGGTTGCTTCGGGTGAGACCGCATTCCTATGCGGCCCCTTTACGGATGGATGATTATCTTGTTGTGCTCTGGTGACGCCATAACCTCCAGCGCCTCGTGAATCTGCGCGAGCGGGAAGCGATGGGATATGATCCGCTCGGTGTCTATCAGCCCCGTCTCCATGAGGCGGATTGCCTTCTGCATCGCCAGGGTCGTCGTTCCGAAGCTGGCATCCTGGCGTCCCTCGAGGAAATGGGTAAGCCCGCCGTCGAGCTCGAACTTCTCGTGCGTAGTGATGCCGAAGACGTTCCACCTTGTGCCCCGGCGTCGGAGGTCAACCATCAGCTTGACCGCCTCGATAGGCCCGGCAGCCTCCACTACGAGGTCCGGGCCGTCGGGGATGATCTCATACACGTGCTTCTTTGCGTCCTCCTTTGCGGGGTTCACAGCATGCGTCGCTCCGAGTTCGAGGGCGTTTCGAATCGCGTACTCGCTCGTATCCACGGCGATCAGCCGGGCGGCGCCGGCGGCTTTGGCGACCATCATGCAAAGAAGGCCGATGCTCCCGACGCCGATGACAACCACATCGTCCCCAATCTGCATTCCGCTGTGGTGAATGACGCCTTTCCAAGCGCCTGCCAGCGGCTCGGTGACGGCAGCGGCATCGAAGGGGATATTCGAGGGCTTCGGATAAAGGGTGCTCTCTTTAGTCAGCAGGTACTCGGCGAATGCGCCATTCCGAACGTCATCCGGGCCGTCGCCGCCGAGCACGAAGGCGCTGTCGCAGTAGTGGGTGTTTCCCACTCGGCAATGCTTGCAGAATCCGCAGTGGCCCAGCGGCTGCACGATGACCTCATCGCCGACCTTGAAATGGGAGACGCCCGGCCCGACCTCGGCTACCGCGCCGCTAGCTTCGTGCCCCTGAATAGACGGGAACGTGACGTTCCTGCGGATGCCCTTGACGGCCTTGTAGTCGGTGGCGCATATCCCGCACGACTTGATCCTCACCACGACATCGCCGAAGTCCTCCGCGCGCGGGATCGGAATCTGTTCCAATCGGAGGTCGTTGAAATCGTGCAGCACGGCCGCAAGCATGGTGTCCATGGCTCTTCCCCTTCTCGACAAGCTGGTCAGTCCTGAGTGACATTATACCAGGATGCCGCTGTCGGGGTCGAGCGCCGCTATGCAGGCGAAGCCGCCGTTGGTTTGTCTATGTACTTTGTGCTCCCGTCGGCTGCGCCTTAGCCTTCGGGATGACCCGGCGGAGGTTCGCCGCCCATATGTTGGCGAGCTGCTCCGGCTTTGACTTGTTGAACTCGGCGGTTCGCTTGTCGGCCGTGATGATTACTTTGTCACCGATCAGGACGACATACTCCTTGTTCCGAATGCCGGTCTTCACGTCGGACGGGTTGAACGGCTCCGAGCCGAGGACGTTGTTAATGCGCTCGGTGACGAGGTCAGCCCGCTGCTTTACCGAGAGGCCGCCTGCCGGGAATCGAATTCTGAGCACGACTTCCTGCCCGATGATGACATCACCTTCGTATCCGGCGAGCGCCGGTGCCGCCAGCGCAGGGATGGACGCCGCTGTGATACCAAGAACCAGCACTGCAACCAATCTCTTCATCTTCACCGCCTCCATGAATGCGAAGTTGCTCTAACCCGTCGGTTCGATAGGGGAGTTCTTGATTCCTGCCGAGTTGGTGTAGAATACGTCTAGGACCCGGAGAGAGCCGCATTCTCTCCGGCGACCCAGCCTGTGGAGAATGCGGCCTGGAGGTTGTAGCCGCCCGTCACGGCGTCTACGTCTATCACCTCGCCGGCGAAGTACAATCCGCGCACCAGCTTCGACTCCATAGTCCGCGGGTCAATCTCCTTGATCGAGACGCCCCCGGCGGTGACGATCGCCTCATCCGCCGCTCTGGCGCCTCCGACTGTCAGGCGGAAGTCGAGCAGCAGGCCGATTATGCGCTTTCTCTGCGCGCTCGTGATCTTGTTCACCGGCGTATCAGGCGGAATGCCGCTCAGCCGCATGAAAACCGGTATCATGGTCCGAGGAAGAAGCTCCGGCAGGTAGTTCTTGAAGTATCTCGTCTGGGCGAAATCCCTTATCAGGCGCTCGTCGAGCTGCTTGCGGCTCAGCGCCGGCTTCAGGTTGATCGAAAGCTCGACGCTGCTCTTGTCCTCCAACTTCACGTATGCCTTGCTGAGCGTAAGGATAATTGGGCCGGAGACGCCGAAGTGGGTGAAGAGCATCTCGCCAAACTCGCGGGCGATCTTCTTGCTCCCGGCGTAGAGCGTCGCGGAGACATTCTTCAGGCTCAGCCCCTGCAGGTCCGATACCCAGGACTCTTTGACCTCCAAGGCGGAGAGCGAAGGAGTGGGAGGAATGACGGTGTGGCCGACCTCCGCGGCCATCCGGTAGCCGTCGCCCGTCGAGCCGGTCCTTGGGTACGTGATGCCGCCCGCCGCCAGCACCACCGCGTCCGCGGGGATGACGCCGGAGTACATAGTAACACCCATAATGTGCTTGATGGGAGGGCGAGGCTCCTGCCGAGCCGGGTTTTCACCCAGAAGCGGCTCAGGAGGACCTTCGCCCTCCCAATGTTGGTCGCTCGCAACCAACCCTTTCACCTTGCAGCCGGTCCGTACGTGCACACCCAGTCCTCTGAGCCACGCCTCGAATGCCGCCACTACATCAGCCGCGCGGTCAGATGCAGCGAAAACGCGGCCGCCGCGCTCGACTTTGGTGGGCACGCCGAGCCGTTCCAGCAGATCAATCAGATTCTGGTTGGAGAAGCGGGAAAATGCGCCGTAGAGGAATTTGCCGTTCGGGCCGAATGCGGCGATGAAATCGTCCAGATCGGCGGTATTAGTGATGTTGCCGCGGCCCTTGCCGGTGATGCGGAGCTTGCGGCCGAGGATGCTGTTCCGCTCGAGGAGTACGACCTTCGCCCCGCATTCGGCAGCCCGTCCCGCCGCCAGAATGCCTCCCGCACCACCGCCGATGATCACGACTTTAGGCATATTGACCGCCTATCCGAAAAGCGGATTGATGGCTTCCCAATACTCCATTACTCCAACACTCCACTACTCCATCTCCTTTACAGCCTGGCCAAATACACCGCCTTCGAGTCCTCGAGGGCTTCCGGGAGCGCGTCCAGGATGTCGTTGAGCCGGTTCGACATGAAATCCTGGACTGTCACCGCAGACGAGCGGGCTTCACGGGCTGGCTGCACAGCGAAAGCCATTCGTACCGGCTGGGGTTCCCTTCCCAGGATTTGCTCCACCCCGCGCAGCACATCGGAAGGTGATGGGGGCAGCACTGTAAAAGTCCCACGAGCCACCGCGCAGGACACGGGACTTGCCCTGTAAGGGGCCCGAGGGATTCGCTGGAGGCAACTTGGCATAGTAATCTTCATCATACCAGTCAGCGCACCATTCAACAACGTTCCCTGCCATATCCATCACCCCGTATGGGCTGGCACCAGCAGGATAGCTTCCAACTGGGCACGAGTCTTCCAATTCCTTTGCGACAGAATTTGCGCATTTTGAAGGGTCCCATTCGTTGCCCCATGGGTAAAGCCGTCCATCCGTCCCGCGTGCGGCCTTCTCCCATTCCGCCTCCGTGGGGAGCCTGCATCCTGCCCATTCAGCATAAGCCTTTGCGTCGTACCAGTTTACCATCTCGATCGGGTGATCGTCTTTCCACTGCCCTATAGGCAACTGAGGCATGCTTCTCCCCGTCTCCTTACAAAACTTGCGAAACCGAGAAACAGTGACCTCGTACTTGTAGATCCAATAGCCATCTAGGTGCACCTTCCGCTGAGGCTTTTCAGAATTGCACCGGGATGCTTCGACGTACTCCGGATTCTCCCTTAGCGCTTCGGCAATCTCCTCATCCGTGCTGCCCCTGATGAATTCGCCTGCTGGTATCCACACCATCTCTGCTCCGTCTTTGGGGTTGATCCGTGTCCCCCGGGGGCTGGGGACAGCCTTGGTTTTGCGTATCACAGCCTGCGTCCCCTTGGCATTCGGCCGCCTTGCCGGAGACTTCTGTTCTTGCTGACACCCGACGGCCACCAGTACTAAGACCAGTGTCGCCATAGCGAATCGACGTGTACTCGCACCCGCCATTTTGTTCCTCTTATAGTAAGCGGTTTTTACGGCTAACATATTCGATGATGCCTTCGCGTCTTCCTTCCAACTATGCACTTAGTTGGCGAGGGAGGTTCCTTGTGTTGGGTAAACAAAGAGGCGTCCCATCGTGGTTTCTAAAGGTGCGCCAGATACACTGCCTTCGAGTCCTCTAGGGCTTCCGGGAGGGCGTCCAGGATATCGTTGAGCCGGTTCAGGAAGTCCGGCGCTCTCCCGTCGGCGATGACTTTATCCGGCAGGAAGACGCTGCCGGGCAGCCGCTTGCGAAGCTCTATCGCCACATCCGCAGCCAGCCTGATGCCGGCGCCGAACTTGATAACGACCTGGCGCCTGTCGCTGGAAATCGAGGCGGCACCGGCGCGGGATGCCTTCAGCCTCAGCCTCAGGATGTCGAGCGAGTTGGCCACGGGTTTTGGCAGATCGCCGAACCTGTCATGAAGCTCGTCCGCGAGCTGCTCCACGTCCTTCTCGTCGCGCACGGCGGTCATCTTCTTGTAAAACGCCAGACGCTGGCTCTCCGTGGGGATGTAGTCTGTCGGTATGAACGCGTCCATCGGCAGGTCAGCCGGCGGAAGCTCGAGCCCGCCTGAGGCGGGCTCCTCGCCCTTCAACTCCTGAACGGCGTCCGAGAGAAGCTGGCAGTACATGTCGAAGCCTACAGCGGCCATGTGGCCGTGCTGCTCAGGCCCGAGCAGGTTGCCCGCGCCCCGGATTTCCAGGTCCCTGAGCGCGATTCGGAAGCCCGAGCCGAGATCGGTGAACTCCTTGATCGCCTGCAGCCTCTTCTCCGCCGTCTCAGTGACGACGCGGTCCGCCTCATACAAGAGATATGCGTATGCCTGCCGATTGGATCGGCCGACCCGGCCTCTGAGCTGATAGAGCTGCGCCAGCCCCATCTTGTCCGCGTTGTTCACGACGATCGTGTTGACGTTCGGTATGTCGAGTCCGCTCTCTATGATCGTCGTACACACCAGCACGTCGAACCGGTGCTCGTAGAAGTCGAGCATCACGCGCTCCAGATCGTCCTCGGGCATCTGGCCGTGGGCCACTTCCATCCTCGCATACGGCACCAGCCTCCGCAGATGGTCCGCCACGTGCTCTATGTTCTCCACGCGGTTGTGGACGAAATAGACCTGCCCGTCGCGATCGAGCTCCCGAAGGATGGCGTCCCTGACGAGCTCGTCATCGTACTCGCGGCAGTAGGTCTTGATCGCCGTGCGTCCCTCAGGCGGATCGTTCATCAGGCTCATGTCGCGTATGCCGGAGAGGGACATATGGAGAGTTCGCGGGATCGGCGTCGCCGTCAGGGTGAGGACATCCACCGTCTTCCGAAGCTGCTTCAGCCGCTCCTTGTGAGCGACGCCGAACCTCTGCTCCTCGTCCACGACGACCAATCCCAAATCCCGGAACTCGATGTCCTTCGAGAGCAGGCGATGCGTGCCGACGACTACGTCCACCTCGCCGGTTCGGAGGCCCTCGACGATCTTCTTCTGCTCGGCCCGGCTCTTGAACCGGCTGAGCATGGCGATATTCACCGGGTATGCCGCAAGCCTGTCGGAGAACGTGTTGAAGTGCTGCTGGACGAGAACGGTTGTGGGCGCCAGCACGGCCGCCTGCTTGCCGTCGTTGACTACCTTGAACGCCGCGCGGATGGCGACCTCGGTCTTTCCGTAACCGACATCACCGCAGAGCAGGCGATCCATCGGCTTCGGCGCTTCGAGGTCCTGCTTCACGTCCTGGACGGCCTCTAGCTGGTCCGGCGTCTCCTCGTACTGGAACGCGGACTCCAGTTCCTGCTGCCATGGTGTGTCGGGAGCAAAGCTGTACCCGTCGAGGGTCTGGCGGCTCGCATACAGCTCGATAAGCTCCTTCGCCATCTCGCGGACGGACTGCCTGACCCGTTTGGTGGTTCTGGCCCACTCGGAGCCGCCGAGCTTATGTACTGTCGGCGCCTGGGCATCCGCCCCGATATACTTCTGCACGCGGTCAATCTGGTCCACGGGCACATACAGCTTGTCCATGCCGGCGTACTCCAGCAGGAGGTAATCCCGGTCGCCGCCCGGCCCGGACAGTTTGGTAAGGCCCCGATAGCGACCTATCCCGTGGTTGATATGGACTACGTAATCGCCCTCCCTGAGCTCGAGCAGAGACGAGATCGCCAGGCCCTTCCTGAACGACCTTCTCGGCCGGCGGAGCTTGCTGAACCCGAACATCTCGCCGTCCGTCACGACCATCAGCCTGGCTTCGGAGAGCTTGAAGCCTGAGCGGAGCATCCCTTCCACAACGTAGATGCCGACGCCGTCACGCCCGGACAGCTCAGAGAGCACCGAGGCGGAGAGCCGATTCTCGCCGAGCAGCTCGACGACCCGGTGCGACTGGTTTGTGACGATCACAACGCGGCAGTCGTTCGACAGCCAGGTCTTGAGCTGCTCCACGAACATCTCGATTTGCCCGCCGAAGGAATCCATCGGCGCGGCCTGGATTGGAATGTTCCGGTCAACCCGCATCCAAGGCACCGGCCGAGGCAGCAGCGAGAGAAGCACGTTCTGGCAGCGCTTCCTGAGTTGGCTCGCGGCCTCATCGAAGGGGATCACATGATCGGATGGCAGTGCCAGCGCATCGCCCCTGGAGATACGGGCGTGCAGGGATTCGAGCAACTCCTCGTGAAGCTGCTCCCAGTGCGACTTGATCTGATGCGGCTCGTCAAGGATAACCAGCGCGCTCGGCGGGAGATAGTCCAGCAGCGAGAACTCCTGCGGGTAAACAGCCGGGAAGTAGTACTCGATGCCGTCGAAGTATGCCTGGCTGCGCATGCGGACGATGTCATCTTCCACCTTGCACCTGAGCCTGTTGGCGGCGTCAGGGTCTTCGTTTTCCAACCGGGCGCACTCGGCATCCAACAGGTCCGAGAGAACTCTCGCAGCCTGCTCCGCTGTGACCGCATCCAGAAGCAGCTCGCGGGCCGGGGCTATCTCGGCGAAGTCGCTCTCGGAGAGTGACCTCTGCGACTCCACGTCGAAGGAGCGTATGCTCTCAACCTCGTCGCCGAACAGCTCGACCCTGACAGGAGCGCTTGCTGATGACGGGAAGATATCCAGAATCCCGCCGCGCCGGCTGAACTCCCCCTGGCGCTCAACCATATCCACGCGCTCGTATCCAAGCTCCACCAGGCGCAGAGCGCATTCTTCAAGGTCGAGCTGCCGCGATTTCTCTATCCTCAATCGGTGCGCTGCGAGAACCTCCGGCGGGATCGTTCGTTGGAGCACGGCCGCAATTGGAGCGACCACAATAGCCGGCGTGCCATCCTGGAGGTGCGCCAGCGCCAAGAGCCGCCCGCCGATGACATCGAAGTCGGTATCGCCCTCCTGGTAGATCATGCTGTCCGCTGGAGGGACGAGCACGAGATCGCCGCCGATGCCCAGGGCGGCTATGTCGTCGTATAGCCGCTCCGCCTGCTCGTAGCTGTACGTAACCAGCAGGATAGGCCGGCGCAGAGCCGTGTTGAGCGCGGCGGCGAGGACACTCTTCGCGGCTACCGCCAGCCCTTCGACCTGGACGGCGCGATCGCCCTGTTCCAGAGAGCGATGCAGGTCTTGAAGCCGGGGGGACTCCCTCAGCAATTGTAGGAAGCTCTCGAAGCTCATAGTTCCAAATCCGGGAGCAACGCCGAAAGGGCTTTGGCCCGATCCACTGGGGATCCACCAAAACCCTCAGGCTATTCCTATTCTTCCCATAGAATTATAGCAGAAATCCCGGCCTGCTGCAGGAGGGCGTTTCAGCCTTCCAGCCGAAGAACGACTTGCTGCTTCTGGGCCTGGATCGCGCCCTCATAGAACTTCCGCACTTCCTGGTAGCGGCCGGCCGGGACCCTGGCACCGCGGCGGACGAGGCGGTTGCTGCGCTGGAGCACTTCGATAAGCGCGCGGATCCGCTTCATCGTCGAATGCGAGGCGTCGAGGTTTCATTTGACGGTTGCGCAGAGAAGAAGGGATCGAGCGGGTACGCAACGAAGTATTTCCAAGAGGATGTCGTGTGGATGGCGCTATGCGAATACATAATGTTGAGATACCGGATGATAAGATTGCGGATTTCTGCCGCCGATGGAAAGTCAAGCAGTTCGCACTGTTTGGATCGGTGCTGCGGGAGGATTTCTGCTCAGACAGCGACATAGACGTTCTGGTGACCTTCACGCCGGATGCCAACCCCAGCTTGTTCGAGTTGGGCGCTATGCAGCAAGAACTTGAAGCCATGTTCGGGAGATCGGTTGACCTGGTTGAAGAGGCCGGTTTGCGCAATCCCTTCCGGCGGCGGAATATCATAAAGACTCGAAAGATCATCTATGCAAACTGACGACCGCGACATATCCCTACTATGGGACATGAGAGAGGCCGCTAGAGAAGCCGTGGAATTCGTTCAAGGTGTAAGCCTTGGGCACTTTGCCTCCGACAAGAAACTTCGCTATGCGGTAGAGCGTGAACTGATAGTTATCGGAGAGGCAGGGAGGCGGGTTTCGCCTGGATTCAAAGAGAGCCATCCAGAAATCCCTTGGGACAGCATTGTCGGGCAGCGCAATGTGCTTGCTCACGAGTACGGCGAGGTCTTGGTTGAACGAGTATGGCGCGCAGCTGTGGACCGGCTGCCGGAGCTGATACGGCTGCTCGATCCCCTTATCCCACCGCCTCCGGAAGATTGAGCGCAGCCAAGCCTTCGATGAGCGCGGAGACCCGCTCTGTTCCCGCACACGCCTTACCGTCGAGCGCAAACCGTAGAGGTAGACCCCCGTCTGGATAACTCAGCCTTCCAGCCTGAGGACGACTTGCTGCTTCTGGGCCTGGATCGCGCCCTCATAGAACTTCCGCACTTCCTGGTAGCGGCCGGCCGGGACCCTGGCACTGCGGCGGACGAGCTTCTCCGTGACCTTCAGCACCTCTCCGTTCAAGTCGTAAGTCATGTCATATGTACCGAAATCCGCCTTCAGCGACACGTTCTGCGGCATCTCCTCCACCTTGAAGCCGTCCGGCAGGCTTATCTCGGTCAGGGACGTGCTGCTCGACGTGCCAGAAAAGCAGATGTCGTACTTCCGATCCGGCTTCGAGAAAGGCGTGCCGCTCAGCACACTCTGGTGCAGGCTGGGCCGGAAGATGAGGAACTTGCCGGTCCGATTGGCCCAACCGGCCGCCTCGAAGTCATAGGTTATCTTCAGGGACTGATCTCTTATGGCCGGGTCGCTCACGTAGAAATTGTTCAGCTTCGCGCCGGGGGTGATCGAGGTGACGCTTGCCTCGAAGCCTTCCCTGATCTTGCTCGGCCTGGCGTACTTGTACGTCGCGCGGGCGGTGAGATCGGTGCTCCCTCTGGACGTCCACACCACCGAAGCCGCGATGCCCCCATCCGGTTTCAACTTGATGGCCACAGTCTGGGAGGAGCCGTTTTCGTCCGCCGTGTAATCGGGAGTCTTGACGAATTCGCCTCGTGTCTCCTTCACCACAAGCACCTCGCGGCCCCTGTTCATCTCGGGCAAATCGCCGAAGGGGCAGACCTCCGCGGTCGTATCCAGCCAGACGCGCTTACCATCAATCTCGGCCACCGCGATAGCATGGTCGAAGATGCCCGGCGACGGAAGCCGTTTGCTGGTCTGCCCCCGAAAGCCCAGCGGAACGAGCGCAGGATACGCCTTTATGCCCGCTGCGTTCAGCATAGTAACCAGCAAAGTCGCCTGGTCCTTGCAGTCGCCATATCTGTTGTTGAAAACCTCCTCGGCGCTGTGCGGCTCGTAGGCGCCCGCGCCGAATTCCAGCCCGACATAGCGTATCCTATCCTCTACCCAGTAGAAGATCGTCTTTGCCTTTTCGGCATCCGTCTCCCTGCCCTTGATCAACTCGGCCACGGCCTGTTCGACCTCGGGAGCAGGTTTCATCTGCGGCTCAACCAATTTCCAGTACCAGGCCGCAACTTCGTCCCAGGAGATCACCGACGACAGCTCAAACCAGGGGCAAATCTCGCTAATGGAGGGCATCTGTGGCTCAGGCCCGACCTCCGGGAAGTTCCTGCCTTCCCAGACGTAGGTTTTCGTCTTCCGGCTCTCTGAGGAGGTCACCTGAGGGGCAATGTCGGTGTTGTGCGATATGTGCGCGAACCTGCGATTGGCAGGAAGCTCCACGGTGAAACGGGAGAATATCGTCGGCTCTTCAGACTGGTAGCACCAGGACGTCCAGAAATGCGACGGCATGATTCTCTGCTTGCCGCTGACCATCCATTGATAATCAATGATGCAGTCGTCCTCGATCGCCGGCATAATCATGACTTTCGCCTTGACGGACGAATACATCGGATAGCTGGAATAGGGGGTCACCTCGACGATGCTCTCCGGCTTGACTTCGATGACCGTGCCGTCCTTCTTGATGGTTCTGGCGTGGAGGATTCGGACCTTCTCGAAGGCGGAGTTATAGCGCAGATGAACGTTGGCGACGCTGCGCCCACGCTCGTTGCATATCTTTGCAGCTACGTGCGTGGTCACCACCCAGCTCCCATCCGGCTTGATCACGTACTTGGCCTCGTCTATCAGCCTTATGAAGCCGGCATTCGGGTAATCGGAGGACGGCGGAGCGCTCTCGAGGAGCGCGTTCACCTCAGCGTCTTTGGCTGCGTAACCGGCGCCGGACACCAGCGCCGAGACCACCAGCGCCAGAACAGCAATTCTAAGCATTGACCTCATACCGTTCACCAGTGGACGATTCGGGGTGCAATAGTATGGCAATTATAGCATAAGATTGCCGTCTTTCGCTCTTGACGCATGAGCTTGCCGGCTGCCCAATCCCAAAATTCCCTACGCCAAAGCTCTTGACAAAAGAATTCGACCTGCGTATATTATAGTGCGGTGCGGGTTAGCACTCCCAAGCTGCGAGTGCTAACCCGCACCTTCAACCAACATATGCAAGGGGGTGATACAGTCAATGCTCAAGCCCATAGGAGACAAGGTGATTGTGAAGCCCAAGGCAGAGGAGGAGAAGACCTCCGGCGGAATCATTCTTCCGGACACTGCCAAGGAGAAGCCTCATGAGGGCACGGTGATAGCAGTCGGCCCCGGCAAGGTGCTCGAGAACGGGGAGCGCAAGCCGATGTCGGTCAAGGAAGGCGATACGGTTATCTACTCGAAGTATGGTGGCACGGAGATCACCGTGGAGGGCGAGGAATACATGATCCTTGACGAAGACTCCATCTATGCCATCAGAGAATAGATCGTGAGTTCCATGTTTCAA
>Ga0307380_10000705_pt1 | contig 50247 bp, 44 predicted proteins | sample UN3MG_FD_202239 | JGI IMG/M metagenome (GOLD analysis project Ga0307380, IMG submission 202239) | Soil microbial communities from Risofladan, Vaasa, Finland - UN-3 | ecosystem: Environmental > Terrestrial > Soil > Coastal area > Acid sulfate soil | place: Finland: Risofladan, Vaasa | collected... | reverse complement strand
GCTTCAGCTTGCGCCCAAGCGAGTCACCCTGGCTAATAGACTCGGTGAGCGTACCATCTTCCTGGAAGGTGCCAAAATCTGTTTTGGCACCGGTTCTGACCTGCCAAATACCATTGACCACGAGACTGGCCAGCGCCGGAAGTCGCTTCTAAAAGATGTAGAGAACGGTGCCTTGGTTTGTGACTATCTGGATAACATTGACTTTATAATGTGTGATGCGTTGCCCTCTGACATTCACCCTATAATGCAGGAGCTGTATGAATTCTACGCTATGATGAAAAATAGCGTGAAGCCGATGTTTCTCACCGTATCTTCAGGCAGACGGGACATGATGGAGTATATGTATGAAATGGCTGTTGCTGTAGCCGGTAGCCGGGAGAATCTGGAAGCCAACCCATTCTTTGCTGTTTATGCTGAGCCAACAGCTCCGCTCAGACATGCTAAGGATTGTTCAGAGGTACTGCTCTTTTGTTCAGAGCACAGGATTCCTATTACTTACCCAGCGGTAATATTTTCCGGAGCTAATGCCCCGGTGACTATGGCTGGGGTGGTGACTATGGCTAATGCTGCGACTTTAGCCGGCCTGGTAATTCATCAGCTTAAAAATCCTGGGGCTCCCTATATCTACGGTGGCGGGGTTTCTACCTGCCTGGATATGAAGCATGCCATAATGGCTTACGGAGCTCCCGAGTTCAGGGTAGCCACTACCATCTTGGCTCAACTCTCGCGGCGCTATGGACTCTCTACCTGGAACACTGGCGGGGTTACCGATTCCAAGACTGTTGATGAACAGGCAGCCATTGAGGGCACAAACAGCCTGCTCATGAGTGCCTTGGGTGGGGGCAATGTAATTCACGATGTTGGCTATCTGGAGAGTGGCTTAACCGGCTCGCTGACATTCCTGGTCATGATGGACGAGGCTATTGCTCTGGTCAAGCGCATCCTGCGGAGCTACCGCGTTGATAGAGAAACTCTGGCTGTTGACCTTATTGCCGAGGTTGGTCCTGACGGGAGCTTCCTCACCAAACCCCACACACTTCAGCACTTCAAACAGGAGTTTTGGAGTCCTCGGCTTATAGACCGAAACAACTATGAGCGCTGGGTAAAGCAAGGCAGCCTGACCCTTCAAGCCAGGGCTCAAGCTAAGGTCAGGAAAATTCTCAGCTCTCATCAGCCTGTTCCTCTGCCTGAGGAAACCCTGAAGGAGCTTGAGCGGATTATGCACTCGGCGGAAAGGAACGTTTTACCCAGGGTTAAGGGATAAGCAGACCGGGCAGATAGCCCAGCCGCATTTTTTGATATGAATATTGGCACGGAGCTTCCTCTGTGATGCTTGGCAGCGGTAGCCCATTTGTACCTATTCAATAATCACTATAATCATTGGGCTACCGTATAGCTATTGTAGTCTCTCTGGACAGGCTCAAACCCTTACCCAATAGTAATATCTTTTCCTTCTTGTTATTAGCCTCATCCTAGCTATATTTGAAAAGATTGCTCTTTTACGCTATAAATGTAGGGTATTCTGTTAATTTTACTGGAGGACTTAGATTTGGCTAAGAAGAGAGTAGAAAAGCCCAAGCGTGAATTCACTAAGCGTCAGCTTTCTCACTGGCAGCGGCAAAAGAAGAGACAGCGCCTTGTTTTTAGCGTAGGCATTTTTATCATTGCTGTTGTTTTGGCGGTTATCGGGGCTGGATGGTATATTAATCGCTATCAGCCGCTCCATGAAACTGTGGTTAGAGTAAATGACACCAAGTTTAATATGAATTACTACATAAAGATGCTTGAATACTATGGCGAGGGCTACTCTGTCGATTTTATGTATAGTTTGACTGATAGGGTGGTGGAAATTATCCAGCAAAATGAATTGGTAAAGCAAGAAACTATGAAACTGGGTATCATGGTCAGTAACAGCGAGGTTAATGACGAGCTCAAGGAGCGCGACCCTCCCTTAACCAAGGACTATAGGGATTTGGTCAGGGCTGGAATGTTGGTCAGCAAGCTGCGTGATGAGTATTTTGACCAGCAAGTGCCAGCATCTGCTGAACAGAGGCATATAATGGCAATGTTTCTGGAGAGTGATAGCCAGGCATCTGAGGTCAAAACCCGGTTAGAGAATGGTGATAACTTTGCTGAACTAGCCGCAGAGCTCTCCCTGGACAATCTTTCTAAGACTAATAAGGGCGACCTTGGCTGGCACCCTGAAAATATCTTAAGCCAGTTGTTAGGCACTTCTGTCTTTGAAGAGCATGCCTTCAATTATGAGCTAGGGGTGTTAAGTCAACCGATTTATGATGGAACCAAAATCAAGAGCGTAGGCTACTGGTTGATTGAAGCCCTGGAAACAAAAGAAGACTCGGATGAAGTCCATGTTCAGGCAATGTTGTTAGCCAGTGAACAGGAAGCTCAGAGTGTAACAGCTAGACTGGAGGCAGGTGAGGATTTTGCCACTCTGGCTGATGAGCTTTCTCAGCTTAGTTATCCTGCGGAGGGTGGGGGTGACCTGGGCTGGGTGACCCCGGGTATGATGACTCCAGCCTCTGAAGAGTTTGTTTTTAATCCTGAGCTAAAACTGGAAACACTTAGTCAACCTATCCGTGACGAGTCTGTTAACACCAACAGCGGTTATTGGCTATTAAAGGTCTTAGCTGAACAGGATAATAGGAAAATCTCGGATGATGACAGGGATTTGTTAAAGGCTAAGGCTTTGGATGGCTGGGTCGCTTTGTTGTGGGCTGACCCTAGCAATAAGATTGAGAGCTACCTTGATGATGCCAGAAAGCTCTTTGCCATAGACTATATAATGAAATGAAGGACTAGGCAGTCTGTTTAACAGGGGTAGCCTGAAGGGGCTCTGTCCCTTCAAAACCTATACCTCCCCCTCTCCATATTAAAAGGGGAAGCCTGAAGGGGCGTTAGCCCCTTCGGAAACTATAGTTCCCCCTCTCCATATTAAAAGGGGAAGCCTGAAGGGGCGTTAGCCCCTTCGGAAGCTATAGTTCCCCTTCCCCTTAATAAGGGGAAGGGGATAAAGGGGATAGGATTACCTAATTAAAAACCTAAAGGGGATAGGATTACCTGATAAAAACCTAAAGGGGATAGGGTTACCTGATAAAAACCTGAAGGGGGTGAGGCTCTTACATAGCCTCAGGGACAATGAATAAAAAGAGCATTGGTATTGGCTTAATGGGATTGGGGGTCATTGGTGGGCAGGTAGCCAGGGTTTTAATGGATAAGGCAGAAATTCTGGCTGAACAGGTTGGTTGTCCCCTTGTCCTGCGTAAGGTAAAGGTATTGGCTCAGGACTTAACCCGACCGCAGGTGCAGGAGATTGGTTCTCACCTCTTTACCACTGATGCCGACGAGTTTTTTGCTCAGCCTGACATAGATATAGTCGTTGAGGCGATTGGTGGTGAGAGCCCCGCCCTGGAGTATTTGGAGAGGGCTCTCTCCAGCGGTAGGCATGTGGTTACTTCCAACAAGGAGGTTATTGCCAAGCATGGGGTGGAACTGCTGACCTTGGCTCAACAGCATAAGGTAGGATTGCGCTATGAAGCCAGCGTCGGCGGTGGCATCCCCCTGATTGCCCCTTTTCAGCGTGACCTGGTGGCTAATGAGCTTACCGGCATTTATGCTATTATCAACGGAACTACCAACTATATCCTTACCCGGATGGCAAGGGAGGGCATAGACTTCTCTTCGGCCCTTAGTCAGGCACAGAAATTAGGCTATGCTGAAGCCGACCCAAAGGATGATGTGGAAGGGATAGACGCTACCTACAAACTGGCTATCCTTGCCTCGTTAGCCTTTCACTGTCAGGTCAAGCCCGGGGATATTTACCACGACGGCATTTCCCGACTTGGCAGCCGTGACTTCCAGTATGCTAAAGAGCTGGGTTTCGCTATAAAACTCCTGGCTATAGCCAAACAGAACGGTAACTCAATTGAAGTGCGGGTTCACCCCGTTTTTATCCCTGAAGACTCCCTTCTGGCTAAGGTTGATGGTGTCTATAATGCTGTCCTCGTTGAGGGCGACCTTGTGGGCAGGGTGCTTTTCTTTGGCGAGGGCGCCGGTGCCTTCCCCACCAGTAGTGCCGTTATAGCCGATGTTGTCTCGGTAGCTAGGGATATTGTTCTTGGTGTTGGCACCAGGCTTAGGTGGAAGTTGAAGCCGGGCAAAGTCATTAAACCGATGTCTGACATTGACACCCGATACTACCTCAGGCTCAGTATCGCCGACCGTTCTGGAGTTTTAGCTCAGATTGCTAAGGTCTTGGGTGACCGTCAAATCAGTATCGCTTCGGCTATCCAGAAGATGGCTGATAGCCGAACTCAGACGGCGGAAATAGTCCTTATGACCCATCCCGCTCAGGAAAAAGCAATGCAGCCGGCTCTTGATGAGCTCAACCATCTGGCTGTGGTTAAACAGATAAGCAGCTTCATTCGGGTTGAGGCCTGAGCGAAGGGGTAATGATGAAGGAATCTAAAAAGACAAAATATTCAGAATCCAAGTCCCTAACCTGTGACACCCTGATTAAAAGTTAGGTGCTCTATACAGACTCCCAGATCGCCCACTCTATTTTGTATAGTAAACGTCAACCAAACCCACAGTAAATCTCTTCTGCCCTAGCTGGATGTCCAACTCAGTCAGAAATGGTATAATATGGGTCGGATTATCTATTCCACAGGGGGATAAAGGGGGAGGATTTCCTAATTAAAAACCTGAAGGGGATAGGGTTACCTGATTAAAAACCGAAAGGATGAAAAAATGAAACCTGGAGTTCTAACTAAATATAAAGACTTCCTCCCCATTACTCCCCAAACCCCGCTCTTCTCATTGGGTGAGGGGGATACCCCTCTGGTCAGGTGCCCCGCCCTGGAAAAGGAAATTGGCTGTGGGGAGCTATACCTTAAGCTGGAAGGGTGTAATCCCACCGGCTCATTTAAAGACCGGGGCATGGTGGTTGCCGTAGCCAAGGCGATGGAATCAGCCAGTCAGGCTGTAATGTGTGCCTCAACCGGTAATACCAGTGCCTCAGCCGCTGCCTACGCTGCCTATTGTGGGCTTACCGCCATCATTATCATCCCCGGCGGCAAGATTGCTCTGGGCAAGCTGGCTCAGGCTATTGTCTATGGGGCTAAGATAATTACCATAGATGGCAATTTTGACCAGGCGCTGAACATAGTCCGGGCTCTAACTCAGAAACACCCGCTTACTCTGGTAAACTCAATTAACCCCAACCGTATAGAGGGGCAAAAAACGGCTGCCTTTGAGATTATTGATGCTTTAGGCGAGGCTCCCGACTATCTATTTATCCCGGTCGGTAATGCTGGCAATATCACTGCCTACTGGAAGGGTTTCACCGAGTATTACCAGGCGGGTAAGGCGAGGAGTAAGCCTAAGATGATGGGTTTTCAAGCCGAAGGCGCCGCCCCTATTGTCCGGGGCTATGTTATTGACCAGCCCGAGACTGTTGCCTCAGCCATACGGATAGGCAATCCGGCTAGCTGGCAAAAGGCTGTCGCCGCCCGTGATGAATCCTGTGGTATTATTGATATGGTTAGTGATGAGGAGATTCTATCTGCTTACCACCTTATGGCTGCTAAAGCCGGTGTCTTCGCCGAGCCAGCTTCAGCCGCTTCCCTGGCTGGACTTATTAAGCTATCACGCCAGGGGATGGACTTCTCGCCGAAGAAGGTAGTTTGCATCATAACCGGCACTGGGCTCAAGGATACCGATATTGCCCTGAAAACTGCTGAGCCTTTCCTTGAGCTTCCCGCCGATTTATCGGCTGTAGAGAAAGCCTTAGGCTGGGGATAATCAAGGTTGTTTATCAAGGGTAGTTTGAAGGGGCGAAGCCCCTTCAAAACCTATACTTCCCCCTCTCCTTTGAAGGAGAGGGGGATAAAGGGGGTGAGGTTGATAAACAATTTCTTAATCAATACTTGACATAACGATTGAAACAATTCCGAAGCTGGTTAGATAGGAATCGTTTCCCCAAAATAGAATCTGCTAAAATCAAGCTGATTAGCTTGGAATTGTCTTAGAAAACAAAGGAGGTCTTAAAATGGCTAAGGTAATCAAACAGCAAATAGAGGACATGTACAAGCAGTATTACCACTACCCCTGCGTAGCTGCAGTAATTACTGCTCACGCTAAGGGAAAGGACGGTGCTATGGCGGCAGCCTGGCATATGCCTCTGGCTTCCAGCCCACCCCTTTACGGGGTATCTATTGCTACTAAGAGGTTTACTTATCAGCTTATTGCTGACAGTAAGGAGTTCGGGGTTAATTTCTTACCCTTTGAGCAGGCTGAGCTGATTGCCTCTGTAGGTGGTTGTAGCGGCTATGAGGTAGATAAATTTGACAGGTTTAATATTGCCAAGGACAAGCCGGTGCAGACAGCAGTGCCCATTTTGAAAGCTGCCTACGCTGCCTATGAGTGCAAATTAACTGATGATAGGGACTATGGTGACCACAGGTTGTTGGTGGGGAAGATTGTGGCTATACATTGGCTGAAGGAGGTCTTCACTCCAGAGGAACTATTAGATATGGGTAAGGTTAGCCCTATCCTGTATATAGGCAAAGATGTTTATCTTACCGCATCAAAAGATACAGTAAAAACTCTCGACCGTGAGGTCTATGCTAAAGGCTAAAGGAGGACTACAGTGTTTGATGAACCTGCAATCAGAGCAGCAGTAGCGTCTATCATTAAGGCTATTGGTGAAGACCCTGGAAGGGAGGGTTTGGTAGATACCCCTAGGCGCGTGGCTGAGATGTATGCTGAGCTTTTTATGGGAATTGGCATGAGTGCCAAAGAAGAACTGAAGGTAGTTTATGAGGCAGGGCATCGGGAAATGGTAATTCTGAGGGACATCCCCTTCTATTCTATGTGCGAGCATCACCTTCTGCCATTCTACGGCGTGGCTCACATCGGTTATATTCCTGATGTTAATGGGCGGATTGTTGGCATTAGCAAACTGGCCCGGGTGCTAGAAATCATTACTAAGCGCCCCCAGATTCAGGAAAGGATGACCAGCGAGATTGCTGACGCCATTATGGATGGGCTTAAGCCCTCTGGAGTGGTGGTTGTTGTTCAGGCTGAGCACCTTTGCATGATTATGCGTGGTATTAAGAAACCCGGAAGCCACATCGTTACCTCGGCCCTCAGGGGTACCTTCCACACCCATCCGGAAACCAGAACCGAATTTTTCTCTCTATTACAGGGTAAATAGGCTTGGCTAATCCGAGGGGTTAAGCATTTTTAATCCCTCGGATTGATTTAGATGGCAGGGGCGCCTCAAACTCTTGGTTGGGTAACTCAAAATACTTGTGAAAATGGGGGGGAAGTTTGCGGTAGTCAATATTCTTGATTAAGTGGGATAGGTCGACTGAATTATAGGTGTTCCAGAAAAGAATAACCTTATCTTCCAGATGATTCTTCTTAATATAATCCAAAGCCCCAGCCAGGGTCTTACCGGTATAGGTGCCTTCAAGCTTGATGTTCTCCAGAGAATGCATCAGCAAGATAGCTTCCATCCCTTCTTTGGTAAATTGAGCATACCTTTCCCCTCGGTAGTCCTGAAGGATAGTGAGGTCTGCATCTGCTACCCTTAGTTGGGGGAATCCTGAATCTTTTTTCTGTAGATATTGGCAGATATGGTTAATCTCATTCGCTGCTCTTTTAGTATCGGCGCTTGAGACATTCACTCCTATTACCTTTGTCTTGAGGTTAGCCAGTCGGCAACCTAGCCAGAGACCACAGAAGGTCCCCAGGCTACCGGCAGCGACAAACAGGTAGTCGGGTTCGGGCAAAACTCCTGTCTCTATCTGCCTTTTCAGTTCAAAGGCAGCGTTGACAAATCCCAGGCTTCCCAGCTCAGAGCTGCCCCCGATAGGAATGTAGTATGGCAGTTTACATTTCAGCGGATTGATATTGGCCAGAAACTGGTATCCAATCTTGAAACGCCTTAGCCGACCGCAGGTCTTTATCATTTTTGCCTGGTGGTAGTAGTCAAGCAGCATATTCTTTTTGGCAGATTCAGAAATAGGGTGGTCTGTGAGAAGCAGGATGGTTCTCATACCCAGCCTTTGACCGTGTATCGTGGTTGCCAGAGAAAAGTTCGAACCTATGCCTCCTCCTGTTATGAGAGTATTAGTTCCCCTTTGCTTTGCTTCAGCTAGGAGAAACTCAAGTTTCCGTACCTTGTTTCCTCCATATATCTTTGAGCTTAGGTCATCCTGTTTAATATAGAGGCTTCCCGCCCCGATCTTTTCCCCCAGATTGTCCAGCTTCTGGACTGGTGTGGGGAAATCACCCAGTGACATCCAGGGTATCCTTCCCTTTAGCTTGGGGTAGGTCTCAAATAGAAGCATGGTTTCTGTTACATTTGTCAAATTATTGCTCCTGTTTTTATTATTAGCATCTAACCTGATTAATATTATGCTCGGCCATCTAAGAGATTATAAGTCAGCTATTCACCCATGATTTGTAATATAATTTCCCTCGACCGGGGTCGGTTATCAAAATCTACTAGCACTATCTGCTGCCACGTGCCTAGAGTTAACCTTTTGTCATTAACGGGAATTACTAACGAGGCACCAAGCAGCGAGGCACGGACATGCGAATACCCATTGCCGTCGCCCCAGCGGCGGTCATGGTCATAGGGGATATTCTGAGGAACGCTCCGCTCCCACATACTCTTGAAGTCAGAAAGTAAGCCAGACTCAAATTCAATAGTAGTTACCCCCGCAGTTGAGCCGGCGACAAACAAAGTAGCTATCCCGTTCTTTATATTCATCTCAGCAACCTGCTGTTCCACCTGAGGAGTAATATCAATAATATCACACTGCCCTTTACTTTGAAGGCTGATTTTTTTGGTGATTACCATATTTGTTCCCTCCTGTTATCAATAGTTTAGTTCATCCCACAGAATATCATCCAGCTCAAATACCGGCCCATCCTTACATACTTGCTTTAGCCCGTTTTTTGTCTTTACTGTGCACCCGTAGCAAACCCCACGCCCACACCCCATCCTCACCTCTAAGGAAACCTGAAATGATTTTGCTTTCAGGGGTTGGTTTTGGACTGAGATAGCACGATACATTGGCATAGGTCCGCAGGCAAAGATTTGGTCCGCCCAGCCAGCAAAATCCGGTAGGAAGTCAGTTATCACACCTTTTTTGCCACCAGTTCCATCCTCAGTGGTAGTCACAACCTCAATCTTAGCTGGTAGCAGGTTACCAGAATAAAGCTGGGTGGCAGTTGAGGCTCCCAAGAGTAGCCTCACCGAGCGTCCCTGATTCAAGGCTTGCTGGGTCAGAAAGCACAATGGAGCAATGCCCATACCGCCAGCTAGTAGTAGCAGGTTGTGCGACTGGGGATTAATAACATAGCCATTACCTAGTGATCCTAAAATGTCTATATTATCACCGGCTTGGCATTGAGCCAGCCATTGTGTGCCTTTGCCGACCACAGTGAACAGGAAGGCAAGCTTGGTGCCACCAGCTAGCTGGTGGATACTCAGCGGGCGGCGTAGGAGGTATTCATAGTCATTATCACACCTCACCATGACAAATTGTCCTGGCTGTGCTTCAGAGGCTATCAGGGGGGATTCCAGCCAGGTAAGGTAGACCCCTGGCATAACTTCATCGTTAGAAATAATGGAAGCCAATTCTTGCCTCAAGATGGCTCCTTTTGGCGGTAGTCGGGTAGGGGTTGAGCGCTGTAAGTCTGGCTTCCGTTAACAAGTGTCTCTACCACAGCTCGAGCAGTATCAAGGGAAGTAAAACAAGGGATGCGTTTCTCGGCAGCCGCTCGGCGAATTTGGAAACCATCTCTTAGCGGGATGCGACCGCCGGTAATAGTATTAACCACGCCGTTTACTGTGCCATCATTGATGATGTCAATAACATTGGGATGTCCCTCGCTCAATTTCTTGCTAATCATTTTTACTGGAAGCCCAACTGACTCAACCATAGCTGCTGTGCCTTCTGTGGCATAGAGTTTATAGCCAACCTTGGAGAACTTTCTGATTATGGGTAGCGCTTCAAGCTTGTCTCTATCAGCAATGCTGAACAGTATGGCTCCTTGAGGCAATAGCATTAATCCAGCGGCTAGAAGTGCCTTGGCTAGGGCAGCATCAAAGGTATAGTCAATCCCCATTACCTCACCGGTGGACTTCATTTCGGGACCAAGGTAAGTATCAACACCAAGCAACTTTGACATAGAAAAAACTGGAGCCTTAATGCCTATCAGCTTTTGTCTTTTCAACAATCCGGTGCTATAACCTTGCTCCTCAAGGCTCTTACCTAGCATAACCTTAGTCGCCACATTTACCATTGGTGCTCCGGTGACCTTGGAGATAAACGGGATAGTGCGGCTAGCCCGAGGGTTTACTTCTAATACATAAACCGATGGCGCTTGGCTATCGCTGGGCATAATAACAAACTGGATGTTCATCAGGCCTTTAATTTTGAGCCCCAACCCTATTCGGATGGTATAGTCAACAATAGTTTCTATCTCTGATTCAGTCAGGTTTACTCCGGGATAGACTGCCATAGAATCTCCGCTGTGCACCCCCGCCCGTTCAATATGCTCCATTATTCCAGGGATGAAAACACGCTCTCCATCACCTATGGCGTCAACCTCTGCCTCTTTTCCTTCCATGTATTTATCAATAAGGATAGGGTGCTTGGTATCCAGTTCTATTGCCAGGCTCATGTAGCGGATTAGTTCACTGGCATCATGAACTATTTCCATAGCTCTACCACCGAGGACATAGCTGGGGCGAACCAATACTGGGTAGCCAATGAGCTTAGCTATACTGAGCGCTTCGTCTATAGAGGTTACCCCAGCCCCTGGTGGTTGAGGGATGCCTAATTGGTTGAGGAAGTTCTCAAATCGGCGCCTGTCCTCAGCCAGGTCAATAGCCTCGGCGCTGGAACCAAGGAGGGGCATTCCACTACGAAATAGGGGCTCAGCTAGGTTTATGGCTGTCTGACCGCCAAACTGAACTATAGATGGTAGCCGAGCATTACCGGGAGATTCACCGCCCCCTTCATTTTCTAGAATATCACGCAGGCTTTCTTCATCCAGGACTTCAAAGTAGAGGCGGTCGCTGGTATCAAAGTCAGTGGACACCGTTTCAGGATTGGAATTGACCATAATGCTCTTGAAACCAGATTCCTGCAGTGCCCAGGCAGAATGAACGCTGCAGTAGTCAAATTCAATCCCCTGACCAATGCGGATGGGTCCACTGCCAATGACTACCGCTTTATTTCCCTTGAGAGGCTCAGCCTCATTCTCTTGTTCATAAGTGCTGTAGAAGTAGGGAGTGGCGGCGTCAAACTCAGCAGCACAGGTATCTACCATTTTGTAGACCGGGCGGATATTCCAGTTCTGGCGTGATTGTCTTACCTGTTCCGGTAGCCTGTCAGCTAAAGTCCCAATCTGTTCATCGGAGAAACCAATTCGTTTCGCCTGCCATAGAAGCTCTGGTGTCAGTAGCTGGGACAGAAGCCTCTTTTCCATGTCTACGATGTTCTGTAGTTTATTTATAAACCATAGGTCAATCTTGGTTCGCTCGGACACTTGCTCAGCACTTATTCCCCTTCTAAGCGCTGCCATCATTACCCATAACCTCAGGTCGCTGGGTTCTAAGGGATAAGAATTGATATTTGTTCCTAGCTCCCACTTTGGGTCTTCCCATAGCAGTGACCTCTTACCGAACTCTAAGGAGCGTACTGCCTTCTGCAAGGCAGCTTCAAAGCACCTATCAATAGCCATTACCTCACCGGTGGCTTTCATCTGTGTCCCTAAAACACGGTCGCCTGAGGCAAACTTGTCAAATGGCCAGCGGGGAATCTTGACCACTAGGTAGTCCAGTGCTGGTTCAAAGGAAGCCATTGTTTTTTTGGTTACGGCATTGGTAATTTCATCAAGCCTCTTGCCAATAGCTATTTTGGCAGCTACTCGGGCAATAGGATAGCCGGTAGCTTTACTGGCTAGGGCTGAACTGCGGCTGACCCGTGGGTTAACCTCAATTACATAGTATTTATTGCTATCGGGGTCAAGGGCAAATTGTATGTTACAGCCCCCCTCAACCCCCAGCGCCCTGATAATCTTGAGGCTGGCTGTCCTTAGCATCTGGTGCTCTTTGTTGGTCATAGTCTGGCTGGGAGCCACCACAATGCTATCGCCGGTGTGCACCCCCATCGGGTCAATATTTTCCATATTACAGATGGTAATGCAGTTATCGGCCCCATCACGCATAACCTCATACTCTATTTCTTTCCAGCCAGCCACGGATTCTTCTATTAGCACCTGATGGATAGGGCTGGTAGCCAGTCCCAGAGTTGCCGTTTTATCAAGTTCCTCCCAGGTGGTAGCGAAGCCTCCTCCTGTTCCTCCTAGGGTGTAAGCCGGGCGGATTACCACTGGCAGACCTATCTTATTGGCTACTTCCCTGGCTTGCTCCAGGGTGTTGACGGTAGCGCTGGGTGGCACCGGCTCACCGATACTGATTAACAGTTGCTTGAATAGCTCGCGGTCTTCGGCATTTCTTATCGTTTGTATTGGAGTCCCCAGAGACTTCACATTATATTTATCCAGAATGCCGGCATCAGCCAAATCTACAGCCAGATTAAGTCCCGTCTGACCACCGAGGGTTGGCAAAAGTCCATCGGGTCGCTCCCGCTCAATGATGCGACCTACCATCTCCACTGTCAGCGGCTCAATATAGACAATATCGGCGATGCCCTCATCGGTCATAATGGTGGCCGGGTTGGAGTTAACCAGCACCGAGATTACCCCCTCCTCCCGCATCGCCTTGCACGCCTGGGTGCCGGCGTAGTCAAACTCCGCCGCCTGCCCGATAATTATCGGCCCCGAACCAATAATTAAGACCTTTGATGGTTTATCTGACAATGTTTACTCCTTTTCTTAACTAAGTAGATTATTATTGCGGCGGACATAGCTAGCACAAACTCTGCCTCATCAAATGTAACTTTAGAAGCTCCAACCAAACCATGAGCCACTCCTGGCTGGTCTCCGCGATAGGCATAGATTTTTTGGATGGACTGGTCAAGAGGCTTAGGAATAATCCCTTTCCTAGTCATATCTTTGATAATATCATCAAGCAAAGCCTTTTCATCATTGACTATTATTCTGCCAACGGACTCAATCGCAGCTACAGCGTCTTTTATACAATTTTCTACATCAGGATTCGGCCGCACGTTGAGATGCTTTATAGCTTTCTCAAACTGCTCATCAGCTCCTTTGAACTCAGGTTCTTTAAGCAGATACCTTGCCTCTCCAATTTTCGCGTCAATAAACCCGGAACCAACTTTTTCAACTTTGCCATCTCTAATCTCAAATCCTAGTCGCTCCTCTTTAAATAATGTATTAACTTGTTCAGAGAGCTCATCTTTATTTCCCCATGGATATTCTAGAATCTGCCACATGACCTCGCAGATATCATAAAATTGCCACCATTCACAGTTCATGACTAGCATTTCTAAAGTCTTTGACGCATGATAATCATTGTCTACACTTCTATCACGTGGGATACGTAGTGCCACACAAATTTTCTTGTAGAGGTCATAATAAGCGTTTTGATGCTCTCGATAAAAGAATTGTTCTACTATATGGTAGAGACCTACTCTAGCGCGTTCTGATACATCTTCATACATTAGTCCTTCTGGGGTTGGTCGCAAACTGTAGCGTTTAGAAAATAATTCTTCAAACATTTTCTCTACCTCATCCCCTTAATCCCCCTTTGAAAAAGGGGGATTAAGGGGGATTTTATTCAATATTCTCAATTATGCTCTCAACTACGCTCTCGATATGTGTCAGTACGTCGGTGTTAGTAAATCTTAGTACTCTCAAACCAAGACTACTCAGGTACTCATTCCTTATTCTGTCATACTCAGTCATCTCATCAGAAAAGTGCTGGCTACCATCAACTTCAATAACCAGCTTTGCCCTTGGGCAGAAGAAGTCGATGATGTAATCACCTATGGGTTTCTGCCGGTAGAACTGGTATCCCTTTAGTTGTTTCATCCTTATCTTTGCCCAGAGATGCCTTTCAGCATCGGTCATATTCTCTCTGAGTTGTCTGGAATACTGTTTCAGGTTTCCATTGTAAGGTATCATAGATTTCTCTCCAGTCCCCCTTTTGTAAAGGGGGACTAAGGGGGATTTTCTCATTTCCCCTCCCTCACCATCTCCAGAAACTGCTCAAAGAGGTAGGCACTGTCCAGTGGACCCGGGGAGGCTTCCGAGTGATACTGGATGGAGAATATGGGTAGCTCCCTGTGGCGTAAACCCTCCACCGTGCCGTCGTTTAGATTGATATGGGTAACCTCTAATCCACCCTTGAGACTGTCGGGGTCAGTGGCATAGCCGTGGTTCTGGGCAGTGATGTGGATTCGCCCATCACTCAGGTCTCGTACCGGGTGGTTAGCCCCACGGTGTCCAAACTTCAGCTTAAAGGTCTTGGCACCAAAGGCTCGGGCGATTAGCTGGTTACCCATACAAATGCCCATTATCGGCTTCTTACCTACGAGTTTTTTGACAGTATCCACTATGTAGTCTAATACTTCAGGATTACCCGGACCAGGCGAAAGAATAATGCCGTCGGGCTTTAAGTCCAGAATATCCTCGGCTGACATGGTACAGGGAACAGCCGTTACCCGACAGCCGTGACTGCACATCATACGCAGGATAGTATATTTCAGCCCGCAGTCCACAACGACTATTTTACATAAAGGTTGTTTAGCTTCTTCAGCTAATTCTGGCTCCCACTCATAGGCAGCCTCGGTGGTAACCTGTCTGGCAAAATCAATTGAGCCGTAATCGGGCAGCCTCTTCAATTCCTCCAGAGCCTGCTGCGGGGTTTTATCACCGGTAATCATACCTATCATTACCCCAAATGAGCGGAGCTTGCGGGTAATAGCCCGGGTGTCAACCCCGCTTATTCCGGGTATGCCGCCTTCAGCCAGGTATTCGTGGAGAGTCTTGGTGCTTAGATAGTGGTTGGGCTGGTAGCACTCCTCCCTGACCACGAAGCCCCTTACTTGAATCTTGTTTGATTCAAAATCTTGCTCATTTATGCCGTAGTTACCAATCAGGGGATAAGTGGGAACTACAATCTGTCCCGCATAGGATGGGTCGGTCAGCATCTCCTGATAGCCCATCATGCTGGTATTGAATACCACCTCACCGTAGGCGCTAGCTTCAGCACCAAAGGCATAACCTTCATATACTGAGCCATCTTCCAGGACTAATATCACTCTTTTAGTCATTTCCCATCAACTTTGATTGAATCATCTTTATAGACTAGCTTCCCCCCATATATTGTTGCCATTACCTTGCCCTTGAGCACCGAGCCAGCCAGGGGGGTATTCTTACCCTTGGAGGCAAAAGCCTTGGTATCTACTACCCACTCCAAAGTCGGGTCAAATATAGTAACATCGGCTAGGACTCCAACTTCAAGGCTGCCCAGCCTGCCGTATTTATTACCAATAATCTTAGCTGGCTCGCCGGTAAGCTTGGCGATAAGGGTGGTTAGCTTTAGCTGTCCATCGTGCCCCAGGCTCATCAGGCTGCCCAGGGCAGTTTCAAAGCCGCTGATGCCAAAGGGGGCAAGAGCAAATTCACTGAGCTTGTCAGCCTCAGTATGAGGTGCATGGTCGGTAGCAATAATATCAATTGTATTATCCTTGAGCCCCTGAATTAAGGCTTTGATGTCCCGCCTGGTCCTTAGCGGTGGATTTACCTTGGTATTGGTATCATAGCCGATGACCCTCTCCTCGGTCAGGGTCAGGTGATGTGGCGTAACCTCAGCAGTAACCTTTATCCCTTTCTCTTTACCCCGCCGAATAAGCTCAACCGAACCCTCAGTGGTGGTATGAGCAATGTGAAGTCGCCCTCCAGTCAACTGGGCGAGAGCCAGGTCACGGGCGACGATTATCTCCTCAGCGGCGGCTGGTATTCCGCGCAGACCTAACCTGCTTGATATTATGCCTTCGTTCATAACTCCGCCCTCGGTAAGGACTGTGTCCTCGCAGTGGTCAATGACTGGCAGCCCGAGGGCAGAGCTGTGTTCTAATGCCTGGCGCATAAGGCGTGAATTTATGGCTGGTTCGCCATCATCACTGTAAGCAATCACTCCGGCTGAAGCTAGCTCACCCATTTCAGCTAGCTCCTCCCCCTTTCTATCCTTGGAGATACAGCCTATGGGTAAAACGCGGACCACACCTTCTTTAGCTGCCGTTGATTTTACATAATCTATAGTTGCCCGGTTATCCAGGGGCGGATTGGTATTAGGCATGCAGCAAATAGTGGTAAAGCCACCTCTGGCTGCAGCTTGGCTCCCGGTAGCGATGGTCTCTTTCTCCTCAAACCCGGGCTGCCTGAGGTGGCAGTGGAGGTCAACAAATCCGGGGCAAACTATTAGCCCCTGGGCATAAAGGGTAGCATAGTCTGGTCGGGGCGGCGTTATTTCTCCCCTGCCTAACCACGAGACTTTTCCCTCGGTAATAAGTAAACTTCCAATCTCATCTATCCCTTGGCTCGGGTCAATTATATGACCGCCCTGGATAAGCAAAGAGCCAGGTTTTTTATTCGTCATCCCTCACTATGCTCCTTTTGCCGTCTGGCAACATAACTGCTGGGCTTGAACCCATGGGTTTGAGCCTCATTTTCCGAATCAAAGATAATCAGGTTCTCAGGTCTAATTTCTCTAACCCAATGGCTGTCAGCACTGTGGTATTTTTTGTTATCCAATCTCCCCTCATGCCAGTGTGAACTGGCAATATATTTGGGCTCAAACCCGTGTTCACAGTAGACACACCTCAAGGTCAAAGGTTCACGGTTTACTATTTTAAACTCAGGTTTCAGATACTTCATTTCGGTTTCTTGCCCTGATACACATCTTGGGTTAGGGCACTTGACTCCAAAACCCCGTCTATATAAGGGATAGTCTATTTTAGGCAGAGGCTCTTCTTTGGCAATGGCAACCTCCTTAGCCCCTAATAAGAGAGCTATGAGTGCCATTCTGACTGGTACCCCCCGGGCAGCTTGTTTAAAGTACATACTTCTGGCGTCAGCATCCAGTTCGTAGGCTAACTCATCAACCCGGGGCAGTGGATGCATAACCAGTGTTTTCCTGAACGCTTTGCCTTTGAGCAGCCTCTTATCTACCACTGGGTATCTTTTCTTCAGTTCTTGTCCTTCTTCAGCAGTGGCAAACCTCTCTTGCTGAGGTCTGGTAACATAAAGGGCGTCAACCCCTGCCTTTAGTTCAACTTGAATACTTATGGCAGGCATCATCGCCAGTTGATGTGGGCTACTTGGTGTAATGTATATTGCATCCAGGGGGAAAAGCCCCTCCTTAACTGCATGGTCTAGAGCCTCGTACCTTACCAGCTCACCCCCGTATTCTGTGGTCAGTTTTTTGATAATATGCTCTGGTACCTCTAGACCCGGGTTGGGGCAAAAAAGAATATCTGCACCGAACTTAGCCAGAGCAAAGATTAAAGAATGTATCGTTCGTCCATATTTTAAATCACCCCATAGCGTAATCCTCAATCCCTTGATAGTTTGCCTTTCCTTCTGGAGAGTGTAAAGGTCGCATAATGTCTGGGTTGGGTGTTGATGACCTCCATCACCGGCATTTATTACCGGGACACCAGCGTAATCGGCGACCACCTTGGCCGCTCCCTCCCAGGGGTGTCTGATGACGATTATATCGGCGTAGCTCCCCACCACCCTCGCCATATCAGCGATGCTTTCACCTTTAGCTAGAGAGGTTGCACCTATATCAACTGCACTTATGATGTTACCCCCAAGCCTGTGCATTGCCGTCTCAAATGATAGCCGTGTCCTGGTGCTGGGCTCGAAAAACAGGCTCGCCATAACCTTGCCTTGGCAGACACCACGCTGTTCATTCATGGAGCCTGACATTTCATCAGCTAGGGAAAACAGCCCCTCTATTTCCCCGGTGGATAAATCATCTACGGTCACCAAACTTCTATTTGACAGAGCCATAGTAACTCCTTTTGAAGGTGCCTGCCTTCTTTAATTCGCTTCTGAGAGGCTCATTATTAGCTGAACTGGTGATAATTACTTCGTCTATACCGTCGGTTTCTACCAGCCGAACTTGTATCTCCTCATGTCTGGAACTGGGTATATTCTTACCTACATAGTCAGCTCGTATCGGTAGTTCACGGTGACCGCGGTCAACAAGCACGGCTAATTGAATCGATTTGGGCCGCCCTAGGTCAGTAATAGCATCCATAGCAGCACGAATACTGCGCCCGGTATATAGAACATCGTCAACTAATACTACGGATTTGCCGTCAATATTAGCCAGAATGTCAGTACGGTTGACACTGGGTTGCAGATTTAATGAGGGAAGGTCATCTCGGTAGGGGCTGATGTCTAAGGCGCCAACAGGTACTCTAAATCCCCCAAAGTCTCTTATGCTGGCTGCCAGCCGTTTAGCCAGGGGCACGCCACGAGTATGCATGCCAACCAGTATCAGTTGCTCAATAGCCTTATTCCGCTCTATGATTTCATGAGCAATGCGAGCTAGAGTCCGCCTGATGTCCTCTGAGGACATTGTGATTTTTTTAAGCATAAAAAAACCTCTTACCCTGCTGGCAAGAGGTCGTGCTCCCTGGTTTCATTTGTTTACCCTTGCCAGCCTCTCTGGACTGACTTAAAGGTTCAAGTTTATTTTCTGTTTAACTCTAAACAATAATTATACCACTTTTGTTTAAATTATTGCAACATTTTCAATGTGGGTCGTTTATTAAAGTGGTTGATACATAATCTACCGCCATATCCCCCTGAGCTAGTTCAGATAGATGAGTGACAGTTCAAAGTATAAGAGTATCCTCCACTTTAGGTTGGGAGCAAGCCCTGGTTGTTCGTTTCATTGTGAGGGGCCTCTTCCTATTGTCTTTGCGAGGCACAAAGTGCCGAAGCAATCTCCAGGAATGCCCGGGGATTGCCACGCCTTCGGCTCGCAATGACGAGGTAAGAAAACAATGTGTCACTAATCATATGAACGAGTACATCCCCTTTACCTGTAAAAGGTAAGGGCTTATAATAAACAGGCATGTTCAGATTTTCTAAGTTACATCTGGAGGTATAGCTTGGCTGTTTTATATGTAACCTCATTGCAAAGAGGTGTTGGCAAGACTGCGATTTGTGCTGGCATAGGTAAGCACCTGCTTGGTGATGGTAAGAAAATAGGCTTTTTTAAACCGATTATTGCTGATACTAAACAGTCACCGATAGAAGATATTGACAGCGATGCTGTATTTATGAAGCAAATCTTTGCTTTGGAGGAACCTGTGGATTGTCTTTGCCCGGTTATTAGTGATGAGAGCAATCTGACCAGCAAGATTAAGGAAGCCTGTGCCACGGTTTCTCAGGGTAAGGATGTGGTTATCGTAGAGGGCATTGGTGAGCTAAGCCAAACTGGCCGTCAGGTAGTAGAAACCCTGGGAGCCAGGGTAATTATAGTGGAAAGCTATTCTAAAGTGTTGCCCTGGGCAAGAATTACTAGTAGCTGCAAGGATTTTGGGGATTATTTGCTGGGTGTAGTCTTAAATAGGGTGCCACGAAGCCAGCTAGACCGGGTGCGTGGCGAGATGTCCACTCACTTTGGTGAGTCAGGGATAAACGTCTTAGGAGTGCTGCCTGAGGATAGGCTCCTGTTTACTTTAACTGTAGCTGAACTCGCTGAGCATATTCAAGGAGAAGTATTAAGCTGTGCTGACCAGTCAGCCGAGCTGGTGGAAAACCTTATGCTGAGCGCAATGGGTGTTGACCCGGGTCCACAATACTTTAGCCGCAGAGCCAATAAGGCAGTAGTTATCAGAGGTGAACGCCCTGATATGCAGTTGGCAGCTCTGGAGACATCAACAAGGTGTCTTGTTCTCAGTGGTAATATAGCACCAACCCCTGCTGTCCTCTCTAGAGCCGAAGATAAAAAGGTGCCCATTGTTTTAGCTAAAGAAGATGTTGACACCATAGTGGCGAGTATTGAGGACGCTCTAAACAAAACCAGATTTAATCAAGAGAAGAAGCTGCCTAGGCTCACTGAAATTATGGAGCCCCACTTCAATTTCCAGGCTGTATATCAAGAGCTGGGATTAATCGCTTAGACGAAGGTAGTTTCGCTAGTATTCATTTGTAGTCCTCCCTTGCCCCTCTTTGAACTCCCTTATGCCAAAGCTTATAATGAACTATAAATGGATATTTTGACTGAGCTTAATCCGGCACAGAGGGAAGCCGCAGAGGCAATTAACGGTCCGGTGCTCATTTTGGCCGGTCCCGGTAGCGGCAAGACTAGGGTTATTACCTATCGCATTGCTTATCTGATTAGGGTTTGCCGAGTTAACCCTCGCCGCATTATGGCGGTTACCTTTACCAATAAAGCCGCTAGGGAGATGGAGGTCAGGCTTCACCGACTGGTCACTGGTTCAGTAAAAGATTTAACCCTCGGTACCTTTCACGCCATTTGTGCCCGCATCCTGCGGATGGATGGTAAGCCGATAGGTGTTGACCCCAGGTTTGTAATCTTTGACGAGGAAGACCAGCTCAGCCTAATAAAGCGTGGTCTTCAGGAAGTAGGCCTTGACCCTAAACAATACGCCCCTCGGGCTATAGCCTCAGCCATTACCTCTGCCAAGAGCCGTATGCTAACCCCAGCCGACTATATTCAGCAGAGCCATAGCTATTTTGATGAGGTGGTGGGGCGAGTCTATGAGCGCTATCAGCAGCTATTAACTGAGAGTAGTGGCTTGGACTTTGATGATTTGTTAATGAAGACGGTGTGGTTATTTAGAAATAGCCCCGAGATTTTGTCTAGATATCAGGAGAGATACCTGCACATTCTGGTCGATGAGTTTCAGGATACTAACCTGACCCAGTATGAGTTGGTAAAACAGCTAGCCGGGAAGTATCACAATATATGTGTTGTTGGCGACCCTGACCAATCAATCTACTCATGGAGATTCGCTGACCTGCGTAATATTCTTAGCTTTGAGAAGGATTATCCCCAGGCTAAATTGGTGCTGCTGGAGCAAAACTACCGCTCAACCAAAATGATTCTGGAAACGGCATCTTACATAATCTCAGCTAATCAGCAACGCAAACCTAAGGACTTGTGGACGGAAAATGAATTGGGTGAGCTGACCACGGTTGTTGAGACCTATACCGAGCAGGAAGAAGCTCAGTTCGTGGTCAATGAGATAGAGCGCCTGGCAGGGCAGGGGAAGGTTAGATTGGGGGGTTGTGCCGTAATGTATCGCACCAATGCCCAGTCAAGAGTCCTTGAGGAGGCATTTGTTCGCTTCGGCACACCCTATAAGCTGGTAGCCGCCACCCGTTTCTATGAGCGACGAGAGGTTAAAGACATTATTGCCTATCTCAGGCTTATCCAGAATCCCTATGATAGTGTTAGCCTGCTCCGAGTAATTAATGTCCCTCAACGTGGTATCGGTCAGCAGACTCTGGCTAGGCTATCTGGTTGGGCGAAGTCTATGGGTATATCTCAGTATGAGGCATTACGCAATATAAGTGAGCCAGAAGGTGATGAGAAGCCACTGTTTAGCCCTCATATTGCCAGAGCGTTGGTTGACTTTCTAAGCTTGATGGAGGGGCTTATTGCCCGTAGCCAGGAGTTAAATCTGGTTGATTTATTTGATTTGGTTGTGGAGCGCTCTGGCTACCGGGAATATATATTGAGTCAACCAGATGGGGAGGAGCGCTGGGATAACATCTTGGAGCTTCGCACTGTAGCCCAGCAGTATTGCGACCTGGAGTCCCCCGATAGCTTAACCACCTTTTTGGAGAGGGTAACCCTGGTATCTGATGTGGATGGGCTTGATGAAAGTGTGGATGTAGCCACCCTGATTACCCTGCACCAGTCCAAGGGTCTGGAATTTCCGGTGGTGTTTATTGTTGGTATGGAAGACGGCATCCTGCCCCATTTTAAATCGTTCGGTGACCCGGCGCAGATGGAGGAAGAGCGGCGACTATGTTATGTTGGCGTAACCAGAGCCAAGCAGCGAGTGTATCTGGTTCGTGCCTTTCGCCGTAGTCTGATGGGCTCCAGCACCATAAACAGACCATCACGCTTTCTAGACGATATACCACGGCATTTGATTTCAGGTGGGGGTTTGTGGCAGGGGCAAGACAGCCACATAGCTACAGCTATGTATTCATGGAATAAGCCTTCTGCTCCTAGCTTAACTGCTCAACAATTGAACGCTGGCGACCATGTCTGCCATGCCCAATTTGGTGATGGGGTGGTGGTGAGTTGCCAGCCGGTCAAGGATGATAGCGAGGTAGTGGTTGCCTTTAAGGGTCAGGGAGTAAAAAAGCTCTTATTAAGTTTTGCCAAGTTGGAGAAGATAGAATAAATCTTCTAGAACACTTCAATGTAACAAATCCAATAATCAGAAAGGCTACTGCTATTAATATGGTGATGAGGTTTGGCTTAGTAACAGCGAGGCTAGTTGTTGCTAGAGCAAACCCCCATAATATGTAGCTCAGGTTTGTATACTTATCCCTTTTACTACTTATATTAGTTAGTTCTTCTTCTATATCTATATTGCACCTCCTTTCCTATTATACCGGCTGTGAAGGGAGAAGTGCTAAAAGCGGTGAATAATCGGGGGAAGTTTGAAGGGGCGAAGCCCCTTCACAAGCACCCTCCCCCTCTCCTTCAAAGGAGAGGGGGATTAAGGGGGTGAGGTAGATAAAATTTCCTTAAAACCCTTGACATCCTACACGAAACCGTGTATAATTAGTCTTAATATGCCTATTAAACTTTTAGATAAAGAAATAGTATCCCGGATTGCCGCTGGGGAGGTGGTGGAGAGACCAGCCTCGGTGGTGAAGGAGCTGGTGGAAAATTCACTGGATGCTGGCTCCAGCCAGATTTCCATTGAGGTGAAGGGTGGCGGGGTAAATCTAATCAGGGTAACCGATAATGGGGTGGGGATTCCAGCAGGGGAGACGGAGCTTGCCTTTGAGCGGTATGCTACCAGCAAGATAGGTAACCTTGACGATTTGGACTCTATCTCAAGCCTCGGTTTTCGTGGGGAAGCGCTACCCAGCATAGCCGCTGTAGCCGAAGTGGACATTGCTACCTGCACTGCAGGTGAACCAATAGGCTCTTACCTTAGCTTAAAGGATGGCATTATTGCTGATAGAGGAAATCGTGGACACCCTCAGGGAACTACAGTTACGGTGCGAAACCTGTTCCGTAAGGTGCCGGCAAGATTAAAGTTTCTCAAATCGCCAGCTACAGAAAATAGCCATATTGCCAATATAGTATCACAATACGCCCTTGCCTTCCCTGAGGTTAAATTTACCCTGTTCATTGATGGCAGGGAGGCTCTGAGAACACCGGGTAGCGGTCACTTAATAGATAGTGTGATTGAGGTTTATGGCATAGAGGTTGCCCAGAATATGTTGGACATTGGGAGCCGGGGTCAGGAGTGGGAGAGCGGACAAATGGTTTCATCACCACTGGTAACCGGTATGGTAGGCTCACCGGCGATAAGCCGTTCCGGTCGGGGTTACCTCAGCCTCTTTGTCAACCGCCGCTGGATAAGTAGCCGATTGTTGGCTTGGGCGGTAGAGGAGGCTTATCACGGACTTTTAATGCAGGGGAAGCATCCTGTGGCTATTATCAATATTTCACTGCCGCCTGAAGAGGTGGATGTTAATATTCATCCCACCAAGGCAGAGGTGAAGTTCCACTATGAGCATATCGTTTTTACCGCTATCCAGAAGGCAGTCCGGCGGGCTTTAATTGAACAAGTGCCAGTGCCTAAAATTGAGGAGGTGGCTACCGCATATGGAGCACCATCGGCGCCAAGACAAATACTATGGACATTACCTGAGGGGGGTGATAGCCCTCTTAGTCCACCATTAGCTCCTCAGACGCCGGCGGTATCTTTACCGGTGCTAAGGGTAATTGGTCAGCTCTTGAGTAGCTATATCATAGCTGAGGGACCTGACGGGTTGTATCTTGTTGACCAGCACGCCGCCCACGAGCGTATCCTTTTTGAAAAGGTTAAACGCCAGAGGTCACAACAAAAAATAGAGGTTCAGGGGCTACTTGAACCAGCTACGTTTGAGGTTAATCCCAAACAAGAAGAGGTTTTGAAGTCACATTATGAAAGCTTAACCGAATTCGGTTTCTCTATTGAGCCTTTCGGTGACAGAACCTATCTGGTGCGGGCAGTGCCAACCCTACTTCATAACAAGGACTGGGCAGGAATGGTAAGGGAGTTATTGGATTCTCTACCTGAAGGGGATAAGAGGGACTGGGTGGAAGAGATAGCCATATCTATTGCTTGCCACGCTGCAGTGAGAGCTGGGCAGACACTAACTGATGATGAAATGCGTGAACTTATCCGGCAACTGGAGCAAGTAGCTGTTCCTCATACCTGTCCCCATGGCAGACCAACCATGATTCGCCTCAGCTCAGGGCAGTTGAAAAAGGAGTTTGGTAGAGGTTAGCTCCTCCTCAAAAGAGTGATTGGGGGCAAGCCCCCATTCACTTGGTGGCCAGATTGATAACCAGGCTTTGCCGACTATGTTTTGGCGTGGCACTGTCCACCCCGTACGTGAATCACTGCTATTATTGCGGTTGTCACCCATAACAAAGTATTCATCCTCAGGGATTACCTTTCCGTTAAAAGGACGGTGGGCCGCTTCTATAATATAGGGTTCATCTAGTGGCACGACATCGCCGTCCTCTTCATGAATATAAACTGTCCCTTGTCTTATCTCTACCGACTCGCCAGGTAAGCCAATGATGCGCTTAATGAAATCTCCCTTTTGCGGGTTAGTGGTTGGGTGAAATACAATTATATCGCCCCTTTCGGGTTCGTGGAAAACATAGGCAACCTTACTTATTATCAGTCGTTGCCCTATTTGAAGAGTAGGCTCCATACTGCCAGTTACCACCTCAGAGGGCGGAATTCCGATTAAACTCTGTATTATGAGGATAAACACTCCTACCATTATGAGTGTTATCACAAACTCGCGGAGAAAAGCTCTCAATTTGGTCCCTACTCACTTCCAGAATTAATCCCAATTATACCCTATCTGCTGTTATCCTTCTAGTATAGACTGTAATCTACTTATACCTCATTGACTAAGGTTGCACTTTTTCAGAAAGAGATGCTAGAATGGCAGTAGCATGGATTATATGGAGCAGGCGCTTTCTTTAGCCAAGCTGGCTTTAGGCCAGGTTAGCCCTAATCCCGCCGTCGGAGCGGTAGTGGTTAAGGATGATGTAGTTGTGGGGCAGGGCTATACCCAGCCACCAGGCTCCCCTCATGCCGAGGTAGTAGCCCTGAAGCAGGCGGGTGAAAAAGCCCGAGGCGGCGTGATGTATGTTACTTTAGAGCCATGCTGTCACTATGCTCGTACGCCACCATGCACTCGGGCAATCATTGCTGCCGGCATCAGTGAGATTCACCTGGCAATGCTTGATGCCAATCCCCTGGTTTCAGGCAGAGGCAAGGATGAGCTGGAGAGGCAAGGCATTAACCTATATGTGGGTGAGCATGAGGAAGAGGCTAAGGAGATTACTGAAGCCTATACCAAGTTCATTACTACCAGTATGCCCTTTGTCACTGCCAAATTTGCGGTAAGCCTGGATGGGAAGATTGCCACTAGGAGTGGTGACTCTAGGTGGATTAGTAGCCAGGAGTCAAGGAAGTATGTTCACAATCTGCGCTATATCTCTGACGCTATCATGGCAGGGGTGAATACCATTCTGGCTGACGACCCTCACCTTACCGCTAGGTGTTGTGGTGGGAGGGGAGGCACAGCCAGAAAACAGCCGCTTCGGGTCATTGTTGATAGTAAAGGACGTACCCCATTAACCGCTCGGGTATTTAGTGAGCCTGATGGAACCCTTCTGGCACTGAGCAGGGCGACTACGCCGGATGAGAAAACAGCCTTTGCTCAGGCTGGTGCTGAATTGCTAGAATTGCCCTCAGCCGGAGGGCTGGTAGATTTGAAAAAGTTGTTAAAAGCATTAGGTCAGCGGGAAATTACCACTGTTTTGGTCGAGGGTGGTGGTATTCTCCTCGGCTCTCTGTTTGACAACGGGCTTGTAGATAAGGTGATAGCTTTTATTGCCCCTATTATCATTGGTGGCAAGGAAGCCAAGACGCCTGTTGGTGGTAGAGGAGTTGATAAAGTGATAGACTCGTTTAGATTAGAGCGGGTTAGCGTAGAAAAGCTTGGTGAAGATTTGATGATTAGCGGATATGTTGTGCCCAGGCAAAGAGGAGACTAGCTGACCCTAATTAAGGAGTAACCGTGTTTACTGGAATTATAGAAGAAGTAGGTAGAGTTGCTTCAGCACAGTCTAATAGTCTTACTATCTCTGCTAGCCAGGCCCTCTGCGGAATGGAAGCGGGTGAGAGTATTGCCGCTAATGGCGTATGTCTGACCATAACCAGTTTTAATACTGGCTCCCTTTCTGTTGACATAATGCCCGAGACATTGATGCGGACTAACCTCGGGCTACTTTGCGTCGGTGATGAAGTTAACCTGGAACGACCTCTGGCTCTCGGAGGATACTTAGGAGGACATTTAGTCCAGGGTCATGTGGATGATACCGGAAGGGTGACCGCTATTAATAGGGAAGGGGAGGCAATGCTCATTAGATTTGAAGCCCCACCTCAGGTGATGGACTATATGGTGGAGAAGGGCTTTATTGCTGTTGATGGGGTTAGCCTGACTGTGGTCACCAAGGATACTAACTCGTTTCAGGTTTCCATTGTTGACTATACTCGGAGGCATACTACTCTGGGTAGCAAGCGGGTGGGTGACCTGGTTAATCTGGAGGTAGATGTTATTGCCAAATATGTGGAACAGCTCAGCCAGCCTCACCGCCCAGGTATAACCGTTGATTTTTTACAGGAGCACGGTTTTCTAGATTGAGGAGGGATAAGTATGGGGCTATCAAGCATTCCCGAAGCTATTGATGATATAAAGGCGGGAAAATTTATTATTATAGTTGATGATGAGGACAGAGAGAATGAGGGCGACCTGGCCCTAGCCGCCGAGATGATTACTGGTGATGCTATTAATTTCATGGCACTGCATGCTAGGGGATTGATTTGCTTGCCTATCATCGGTAAGCGATTAGACGAATTGAAGATTCCTTTGATGGTAACCGAGAATACCTCAAAGTTTTCTACTGCTTTTACTGTGTCTGTTGAAGCTAAACACAAGGTAACCACCGGTATTTCTGCATTGGACAGGGCGGAGACAATAAAAGTGGTAATTGACCCGGCTACCAAGCCTGAAGATTTATCTCGACCCGGGCATACGTTCCCACTACGGTCTAGACAGGGCGGTGTTCTCGTGCGGGCTGGGCATACTGAAGCTATAGTTGATTTAGCCAGGCTAGCCGGACTTTATCCAGCCGGCGTTATCTGTGAGATTATGAATGAGGATGGCTCTATGGCACGCCTACCTCAACTCAAGGTAATGTCACAGCAGCATGGGATTAAGATTGTAACTGTAGCTGCCCTCATTGCCTATCGCTGCCACCACGAAAGGCTGGTTCACCGCGTAGCTGAGGCTAAGTTGCCAACAAGTCACGGCGAGTTTACTGCTATTGCTTATAAGAGTGATATTGACCCTGATGAACACCTGGCTTTGGTGATGGGTGATATTTCTACTGAGGCGCCGGTGCTGGTCCGAGTTCATAGTGAATGTGTTACCGGTGATGTATTTGGTAGCCTTCGTTGCGATTGTGGCGAGCAGATTGCTTTGGCAATGCAAAGTATTGCCCAGGAGGAGAGAGGTGTTTTCCTTTACATGAGGCAGGAGGGGCGAGGCATCGGCTTTCATAATAAGATTCGTGCCTACGCCCTCCAGGATGAAGGACTGGACACCGTAGAGGCAAATCTCTCCTTGGGCTTTGCTCCAGACCTGCGGGACTACGGTATAGGTGCTCAAATTCTGGCTGAACTTGGTTTGCATGAGATTCGCTTGCTCACCAACAACCCCAAAAAGGTGATTGGCTTGGAAGGTTACGGGCTTAAAGTGGTGGAGACAATACCTATTATTGCCTCTCCCAATGAGTATAACCGCCATTACTTGGAGACAAAACAGAAAAAACTAGGCCATCTCTTGGGAATACCAAATGTTGACGATAAATAGGTTGGGACAAGGATTTAACTAAATACATAATAAGGAGACAGTGATGAACAAGATTACTCAAGGTATGTTACTGGGGAAGGGGCTGAAGTTTGGGCTGGTTATCTCCCGTTTTAACGAATTTATTACTAAAAAGCTACTTGAGGGGGCGCAGGATGCCTTGCTTCGCCATGGCGTTAATCAGGAGGATATAGAGATTGCTTGGGTGCCAGGCACATTTGAGATTCCACTGATAGCCAAGAAGTTAGCTCAGACTAAGAAGTATGATGCTGTTATCTGCCTTGGTGCTGTGGTTCGTGGTGGCACGCCCCACTTTGAATACATTGCTGCTGAGGTCACCAGGAGTATTGGCACGGTAGGTTTGGACACCGAGTTGCCAGTTATTTATGGCGTAATCACCGCTGATACCATAGAGCAAGCTATTGAGCGGGCAGGAACTAAAATGGGGAATAGAGGTTTTGAAGCGGCAGTAAATGCCATTGAAATGGCTAACTTGGTCAAGAGCATAGGCTGATTACTGCGGGCGAATTATAATGCTGAAAACGCCCTGCTATGAAGCATCTTACCCAAGATATTTTCTTTAGTCGGTAACCTTATAGACTATATCGAATCTTCTTACTCGGTCACTGACTTTAACCCCGATAGCATCTCCTGCTTTAGCCTGTTGAACATCAACATTATTGATTTGCATTGAGTCAACAGTGAACTCCATATCAGTAGTGTGCCCCTTAATATGGATTTTGTCACCTACTTTCAAAGTCATTGCTAACTCAATGCCAGCTACCACAGGTCTGGCAAAAAAGTCGGTCACCTTTCCGATTTCTACCTCAGGCATTTGGGGACCTCCTTTAGGGCGTAATGTGGAATAGGGTTATTCTGTTGCCTTTAAATTAGTATACATCATCTGGTTTAATTAAATCAATATTTAGAGATTGTTTATTAACCTAACCTCACCCCCTTTATCCCCCTCTCCTTGAGAAGGAGAGGGGGAAGAGATTTTAGAGAGGGGCGAAGCCCCTCTCTTACTTACACTCCCCCCTTCCCTTATTAAGGGAAGGGGGTCAGGGGGATAGGTTGCTAAACGACCTCAATATTAAATCCTTTGACATTGTGTCCTCTGTTACCTATAATTAGCCTGCCTATAGCCTAGCGGAGGGTGCCGACTTGGTGGAGGATAATAAACCTAACTTGGTAAGCCAGGAACAGGCAGTGGATATTGAACGTATTAAACGGCGTCTGGATATGTTAGACCAGCGTTTAGATAATATCGACTCAGTGGTTACCGCTGTTGCTGAGCGAATAATGAGCCAGCCTATCGCCCTTAATATAACCTGTCCCCACTGTGGCAAGAATATAGAGATTGCCATCATCGGCAGTGAAAAGCCGAGGGCATAGTGCAGGTATCCTTTTAGTTCATATTTAGTTACCTGAATACGATACTGGTTCCATTCAGCCTTTTTATCTTTGATAAAGCTGTCAAAAAACATGGTCGCCAGGAGCTTTTCTTATCAATTAGCTTTTTTCGGCTAGACTTATAGCCTTAGACAGGTTCATCGGCAAGCTGCCTATGCTCTTTTGCTTCCTACCCTCCCTGCTCATTTCAAAAAATTTATCAAATAAAGAATACACTGAATAGAGCCAAAACCTGACCAGGGATTGCCTATTGGTGATTAAGCCTAACTAAAGGAAATAGGATGCTTGAGCTGATAATCATTGCTGTCTATTTTTTAAGTGTAATTACTATAGGGGTGGCGAGCCGGAGGAAGGCAAGAGGGGTTGATGATTTTTTTGTAGCTGGCAGAAAAGGCTCCTCTTTACTCATTACCGGCTCATTATTAGCCACTATTATTGGCGGCTCAGCCACTGTAGGTATGGCTGGGTTAGGCTTTACTCAGGGTTTAACCGGAGCCTGGTGGCTGTTAGTCGGCAGTATCGGGCTGGTGGTCTTGGGGCTCTTCTTTGCTGAGAAGGTGAGACGCTTTGGACTTTATACTCTCCCCGAGCTGGTAGGCAAGCAGTATGATGAGCGGATGGCTTTAGCTGCTTCAGTGCTTATCGTTGTTGCCTGGATAGGTATTATAGCTGCTCAGATTGTAGCTTCAGGCAAAATATTGAGTGTACTGGGAATAGGTAGCCCTCTTTTGTGGATGGTGCTTTTCACTGCAGTCTTTGTTACTTATACCCTACTGGGTGGTCAGTATGCTGTTATTCGAACCGATAGCTTGCAGGCAGTAATAATATTTGCCGGTGTCTTTGGTGGCTTGGCACTGGTCCTGTCGCATCTGGGAGGGTGGGATGGCTTAAGAAGCAGCCTTCCACCAGAGCAGTTTGCCTTTCCCCTTAGCTCTCAGTTTGGTGGGTATGAGTTAATTACACTCCTGTTACTGGTCGGTTTAACCTATGTGGTTGGACCTGATATGTATTCCCGGTTGTTTTGTGCTAAGGATGCTAAAACAGCTAAAGTGTCAGTATTTTGGGCTGCCTTGCTTATTATCCCCTTTGCCTTTGGTATTACCTTGATGGGTATGGGAGCAGCCGCCTTATTCCCTCAGATTTCATCGGAACAAGCCTTTCCTATGGTGATTAAAGAGGTCTTGCCTCCATTTCTAGGTGGTATCGTCCTGGCTGCCTTACTCTGTGCGGTTATGTCGTCGGCTGATACCTGTTTATTAAGTGCTAGCACAATATTGATGGTGGATATAGTTCAGCGGTTTAAACCCTCGCTTGACCAGAGAAAAATCCTGTCTCTTTCCCGCTGGGGAATAGTAATTTTAGGGTTAAGCTCTCTAATATTAGCCTTGATTCTAAAGGGGGTAATAAGTGCTCTCCTTTTTGCCTATACAATATATACCTGCGGCTTGATTCTACCGGTAATTGCCGGCTTCTATAAAAATAGGTTGAGAGTTACCCCTTTAGGAGCATTGGTGGCAATTATAGGTGGGGGGTTAGCTGCCCTTATTAGTAAACTATTTGTCATAAAGTATTTGGATTTGGGCAGCTTGCTGATTAGCGGCTTTCTCCTTTTTACTGTAAGTTTCATTGATAATAGAATGAAACATAAAAAGCTTGACGAGGGACAAAGTATCTAATAGAATAACTACTCAGTGGGCGGTTAGCTCAGTTGGTTAGAGCGCTGCGTTGACATCGCAGAGGTCACTGGTTCAAATCCAGTATCGCCCACCATGTCTATGGTTCACATAACGATGAACTGCCGATCAGGGAGCTGCTGGAGGTACTTCTGGGACCGGAGGGACGAAGGCGACTTATGCTAAGGCAGATGAATAATGAGAAACTTTTCCAACTCTATGACAGTGACTTAGTCCTTCGACTGCACTCCGCTAAGAACCTCAGCGACACAAGAAAATTTCTCGCCAGATTTAATCAACACCTCAACAACTATCCTCCTTCACCTGAACTTGCGAAATCTTTCCTCGCACAGTATGCCGATCGTAAACCTCGCACACTGTACCGCTATGCTCAGATGCTCAGGATGTTCATGAAGTGGTACGGCGAGCCTATGGATGATTTAAGGATAAAAATACCTAAATCATTACCACCCTACACAGAAGATACCCAGATTGAAAAGCTACTTCATGCTATTGAGACTAAAAAGACTCATAAAGGGACTATAGTTCGTGACATCCTACTTGTAGAACTAGCACTTAAGACTGGCATGAGGCGTGGTGAACTGGCTAACCTTGAGGTTCGCCATATTCACGAAGATTTCCTTATAGTACGCGAAGGTAAGAATAAAAAAGACAGGGTTATTCCCTTGTCACCACCGATATCCTTAAGGCTAAAGAACTTTATAAATGGTAAAAAGCCTAGCGATAAAGTATTTAGACTTGCAGCACCTTCAATTACTATGAAAATCAAGGCGTTTGCCCGAAGTGCTGGTCTTGAAGATTTTCATGCTCACGCCTTAAGACATAAATTCGCCACTGATTTACTGGAGCATGGAGCTGATATTCGTTCAGTTCAGCATCTTTTAGGGCATGAGAACCTTTCGACTACCCAAGTATACTTATCAATTACTGATAAAAGACTTCGTGAAGCTGTAAATTTACTCGATGAACCGGAAGAAGAGCAAGTTGGTAAAATATCTCAAGAACAGTTGCAATTGCAACCGATTGTAACATTAAGGGTAATTGAGAAGAAGGCTTGGCCACAATATGATGATGTGTTACAAAGCGACCATTTCTCACACTTCGTAGCAAGAAATGAAGGGCAAATCCCAGTGGTTGAAGTAGAGATTTCATTATCGAATACGGAGAATAAGCTTTTAGAAGTCCATAGAGAATCAGTTCTTGGAACAAAAGAGGAGTTTGCATTTAAGCCTATGGCGAAACTTGCTGAAGGTTCATATCAGTTAGACTGTAAGTACAAGGTAATCAATTCTGTTCAATTTAACAAAACGATCCTGCTATTTAAAGTAGAGAAGGCGAGTAGAGATGGAGAAGTATATGTTATTCCAGGCGAACTAGAGTGTGAATGTTTATAATTCTGTGAATTAATATAGGAGGGGAAATATGGATCCTATTATGAAAGATGTATCAAGAGAAATTATTGATGATTTTGCTAAAGAAATAGAACAATGTAAGAGATTAGGGAAAGGACCATTAAAGCATATAATTGATTTTAGAACAGAACAAAGAGATGGTATTGAAAGAGATGTTTGGTACGTTCCGATTGGAACACTAAGGTATAGGAAGGATAACGGTAGAATATCTTCTGATGTTCTGCATTATCAAAAAGAACAGGGAATATTAGATGAAAAAAGTGAAAAAGCACAAAAATTAATTAGAGGTTTCTTGGAACAAAAGGATGAAAAGAAAACTGAAGTATTGATGCGGTTACTGGAACACGATGGGCAAAGAGACCCGGCCATTATTACATGTGATGGCTTCCTGATCAACGGAAATCGCAGAAAAATGGCATTTGAACGTCTCGAGGAAATGCCAAAGCATAAGGGAGACCCACAGTTTACCAGTATGAGGGTGGTTATATTACCAGGCCAAGGAGATCCTGGGGGACCACCTACACCACTGGAAATTGAAGAGATTGAAAATAGGTACCAGCTACAAAGTGAAGGCAAGGCTGAATATTACGCATTCGACAGGGCTCTATCAATTAGAAGGAAGATAGAAAGAGGCATGAGTTTGGAGCATCAGTTAAGGGATGATCCTAATTATGTGAGGCTTAACGAAATAAAATTCAAGGAAGCGGTTAGGAAAACCGAATCTGAATATCTTAAACCATTAGAATGCATAGATAGGTATTTAGTCAGTCTTGGTAAAGAAGGACTTTATAACATCGTTTCAAGTGGTATTGCAGATCGTGAGGGTCGTTGGCAAGCGTTTCACGATTACTCTAAGTCAGTCTATCAAAAACTAGAAGATAATAAACAACGTTTGAAACTAGGAATTGAAGAGGATGAAGTCGGTGATATTGAAGATGCAGCGTTTAAAATCATAAGAATGAGAGAAATAAATGATATGCCAAAGGTACATATGGTTATCAGGAATTTCTCAAAATGGCTCGGTAATGACAAATCAAGAAAAGAACTCATTAAATTAATTGATATTGAACCAGAATTATCTTATGAGGAAACACTTAATGAAAATGGAGAGGAATGCAGCCCCCGAGAAATAGACAAGCGATGGGCAAAAAAGCACCAGACGAAAATTACAAAACATGTAAAAGATGCAGAAAATCTATATAGAAGAAGGAAGGAAAAAGAGACCCCTATTGATTTGTTGAGAGATGCTTTAAGACAGCTTAATAATGACAATATGAAGCCTGAAAATGTGGAAATGTCGAATTATTCTGAAGCTATGAAAATCACTCGTAATATTCAGGAACGGGCAAGTGAAATTGAGCACCAGTTTTATGGCTATCAAAAACAACTCAAGAACCTAGCAAACAAGAAGAATTGATGTAAATGAATATAGATATTTCGGACAATATTCTTATAATTGATGATATTTCATTAGAGTTAAAACCCAGACAAATCAGTCAATTGAATTTTTGGGGTTTTATCAAGGTTCCTGATAGTAACAAATATCAAACTCGACTTAATAATAGCATTCTGCCAAAATTAGAGAATTACTTTAGGAAAGGAGGGATATCTTATTCGTTTTCTCCATCCTGTCAGATAGTAGTTACAGGAGTTAATGAAGAAATTGCTAAAGGCCAAAGAATAAAAGCTTTTGGAAAAGACTATAAAGAGGGACGATTTGATCAAACACAATTTGATATATTCTCTTCTTTTACTGATAACAAGGTCGCAAGAAAACTAAAAGAACATCAGTTAAAAGCGGCTTTTCATTTGTATCTTGTCGAGAATGGGGCTAATTTCTCGGTACCTGGAAGCGGAAAAACTTCAGTAATATTGTCTGTCTTTGAAAAATTGAGGACTGAACGAAAAGTAAATGTACTTTTCGTTGTAGGACCAGCAGCATGCTTTGGGCCATGGAAATTAGAGTTTGAACTTACACTAGGCCGTAAGCCAGATTATAAGATACTTGCAGGTGGCAATCAAGCGCAAAGAAAGCTTGAATATTATGGTACCGGTCCGCAGATTGCCGAATTGTATTTAACTACTTTCCAATCCCTATTGAATGATAAGGATGATGTAAAGAAATTATTAAAACAGTGTGGAGGGAAGGTATACCTTGTAATTGATGAAGCTCACTATATAAAGCAAATAGGAGGTAGTTGGGCAAATGCTGTACTTGAAATAGCTGAATACGCAGGTTATAGATGTGTTTTAACAGGCACACCTATGCCTAAAAGTTATTTAGACGTATTCAATCTATTTGATTTTTTGTGGCCTCATCATAACCCGATCAGCTCAGATACAAAGAACAGAATAAAAATACAGGAAGAAACCAATAATACTGGAGCGGCTAAAAAGCTAATAGTGGACAGCATAGGACCATTGTTTTATCGAGTTAGAAAATCAGATCTTAGTCTTGTTCCCGCTATATTTCACAATCCAAATGCAATCGAAATGAACAGGTATGAGAGAGAAATATATCATGCTATTGAGAATAGAATCAGAGACTATTCACAAGAGGATTATTTAAAAAGCGTCGATTTAGTAAACCAGTTAAGACGGGGAAGAATTATACGCTTAAGGCAATGCGTTTCTTATACAAAGCTATTACTGAAGTCTATAGACAGTTATTCCGAGAGTCTTTTAGATGAAGACTCTGCCATAATTAAAATAATTCGTGACTATGATAACCTCGAAAAACCGGCAAAATTAGAATATCTATACAAACTTGTTCAGGGATTGATAAATAATAAACAAAAGGTTGTTATTTGGTCTAATTTTATAGGTACTCTGAAGTTAATCCACAACTCTCTATCAAAATCTGGAATATACTGTAAACTGATATTTGGAGAAACTCCTATTGAACAAACATCCATAGAGGAAGAGGAGACTCGTGAAACTATTCGAAACGAGTTTGTAGATCCCCAAAGTGGCCTAGGCGTTCTTATAGCTAATCCGGCAGCTTGTGGAGAATCTATTTCTTTGCACAAAACATGCTTTCATGCTATTTATTACGATCTTTCTTATAATTGTGCACAGTATCTTCAATCATTAGATCGCATACATAGGGTAGGAGGCTCAGAAATTAATCAGGCCAATTACTATTTTCTACAATACAACGACACTATTGACCAAGATATTAGAGGGAATCTCGAAAAGAAAGCTCAGAAGATGTACGACGTCATAGAAGAAGAATGCGATATATATTCTCTTGATATGTTTGAGGATGATGATGAAAGTCAGGCATATGAAAGGCTTTTTCTAAACAAAGATGATTGATTTTAATAAAATATCTGTTAATCAAATAGTGTTTATCTCTCAAGTCATTAATGAGTATTCTCTTATGCAACAGGAATTCATAGAGGTGAGGTACTCAAAAACAATGTCAAACTACCAGACTACAATTGAACTCTTAAAAGGCTTGAAATTAATTGGAATTATTAAAGATAAAATAGTAGTAAAACCTGCTTACAGGCAATTATTGAATGATATACAATATTCCTCTCAGACAAAAGAAGTAGCTATTAGATTTCTCATCAAGAGCATATTTGATAGCCCAAATCAATTCAGGATATATGCCAACCAATTTTTTTCAAATTTCTCTCTTCGTGATGAATATTATGAGTTTAAACCTACACTAAGGCAAAAACTCGAATATAGTGGAATAAGAAACTTTTTAATGGATTTACGATTGCTTGACTATGATTCGACGAATACAAAATATGTTATTAAGGATCATTTTGTTGTAACTTATCCAGAATTGAGAGAAGGCTTTTCTATTTCAGAGCGGAATTTTAAACAAATTCAAAAATTAAGAGAAGAAATAGGAAGAGCAGCCGAGTTAAAAATCATAGAATATGAGAAGGAGAGGTTATCTGATTTCCCACAGATTGTTGATAAAATCGAACATATCGCTGTTAAAGATGTATCTGCCGGATATGATATTAAAAGTTTCGAATCTAATGAAGAGCGAAGGCTTGTTTCACGTCTGATAGAGGTAAAGGCAGTATCCAGTTGGAATTACCACTTCTATTGGACAAAAAAAGAAATCGAAACTTCAAAGCTAAGCGGGAAGAATTACTATCTATATTTATTACCAGTATATACTCGGAATGAGTTTGATATAGAAAATATGAAAATTATCAGTGATCCTTTCGTCAACGTATACAATGATAGAAATGTATGGACTCCAATAATTGAAACGATATCATACACTCTACGAAATAACACGTAATAGAAGGAATATCTCTAATGAAACCTGAACTTGTAGATAAGATATACCAAGGCCAGAATATACAATATCTGTATGATAAAGAACTTATACCAGATGATAGTATAGATTTGGTAGTTACATCTCCTCCATATGCCGAGAGGCGAAACGGTGCTTATGGTGGAGTTCACCCCAATAAGTATGTTGCTTGGTTTTTACCAATAGCAGAACAGTTGTATCGAGTACTTAAACCCAACGGCTCCTTTATTTTGAATATCAAAGAACACTGTAGAAACGGGGAGCGCGAAACATATGTATTGGAATTAATTCTAGCATTGAAAGAACAAGGTTGGTTATGGGTAGAAGAATATTGTTGGTATAAGAAGAATTCATATCCGGGGAAGTGGCCTAATAGATTCCGGGATAATTGGGAAAGATGTTTGCATTTTACAAAAAGTAAAAAGTTTAAAATGTATCAGGATGCGGTAAAAGTTCCGATAGGGGATTGGGCGAAGCCAAGATTCAAGTCAATGTCAAAGAATGACTTTGTAAGATATACTTCTGGAACAAAAAGCAAATTCGGGAGGAATGTTTCTAACTGGTTAAATAAGAGAAAAGTATATCCACATAATGTTCTGGTTTTTGAAGAAGAACACTATATGGAGCCAACAACAGTAATACATCTAGCAACTGAATGTTCTAATCGTAATCATAGTGCGGTTTTTCCTATTGAACTGCCAACTTGGTTTATAAGATTGTTTACTCAAAAAGGGGATGTTGTTTTAGATCCATTTATTGGTATTGGGACAACAGCAATAGCAGCTAAGTTACTGGATAGAAGATATATAGGCATAGAAAACTCAGATGAATATGTCAAAGAAGCAATGATGAATATTAAGGATTTAGAAAGTACGTTAAAATCTGAAAAACAATAACCTAAACGATCTGATTGGATATTGCAATTCATGGGGAGGTAGAAAATCATGGCAAGAAAATCACCAACGAGTATTTCAATAGATCCAAACGTAAGATGTTTAAGAATATATCCAGTAGAAGATACGAGCAAGAGCGTCAGGGACCTTAAAACCATAGGTATAAAGCTAAATAGAGACCAGGCTCTTCACTTGGCAAGAGTATTGCTAGCAGTAACCCAAGAATGGGATGAAATTGATATTACAGCCTATAGGTTTGAAAAAAGGAAATCAGATGGCACCTATCACATAACTGTAACCTATTTACAACCGGAAGAAAACTAATAAATATGTTTGAAGCTAGTATTTTATAGTTATATTTTATACTGAGCCTGATATTTTATCGGATAAAATATATAAATTATGGTTGAAGCTGATATTTCACATAATACTATAAATTAATCTATAATAAAAATATTCTTGAAGCTAATAGAAGTATTATAAATCTATTATAGATCTATTTTTATACAACTAGATAGAATGTAAATATAAAATATGTTTTGAGGATAATAAACCAAAATACGGAGGTGGTACATGGAATTAGCGGGAGCAATTGCTTTAGCAACAGCAGCCTTAGCGCTTGGTTTAATTATTGAAAGCCGTATCCTGCTTGGTACTCCTGAACAGATAAGAACGCTTACGAATCAAGTGAAGAAGCTTGCTATCGGAGTAGCCATACCACTAGGTATCATTCTGACATTGGCGGGTTTTATATGGTTTCCTGGCATTGGCTCTTTTATAGCCGTTGGAGTGACCTTAATTATTATATCAATTACTTTACTAGTACAAAGCAAAGTTTTAAGTACTCCTGATGATCCTTCCCTGAAACGATTTGGTAAATTTATTAATATATGCGCTATTATTTTGGCTATTTCTGCTCTTGCAGCTCTCATTTATATAGTAGTTCAACTGATAATAATTTGGTTATAAGACGCGGATGATTGAAAGTAATAACCTAAGAGGTAAATAATCATGGAGAATCCCAACACTCATAACCGATTGTCAGGAGGAATGTCGATTATGTATAATGAAAGAACACAAACACTCATAACCGATTGGTCGTACATTTGAATACCACGCCCAGGAAAGCTACAATACTTTGAGAGAGTTAAGGGAGGCAGGCAATGATAAACAGAAAGAATAACGAATTGAATAGCTTGCTCGATTTGCTATCTCCAGCAGTTTCCAACAATCTGGATACGATTCAAACAGAACCGTTGACATATCATCGCAGAGGTCACTGGTTCAAATCCAGTATCGCCCACCATAGTGTACAATAGGGGGAACTCCAACTACTTCTCGGGATATGCCTTTCGGTGGCATCGGTGTAGTATAGGTTTATTCTCTAGCGGGTGGAAAGGCGAGGCGGGATGCCACTTGCCCTACTTAAGCCACTACTACAGGGAGGGTAGAGGATTCTGACAGGGGTGAAAAAACCCGAGTGGCACACCCTGGCAGAGCTCGCTTTCAACCTCGTTACCAACCTTTATATCGCGCTATGTCCTCATCGGCTACACGGCCTTGCTCTACATCTTCTATGGCTTCAGAAAGCATCTGCACTCCCAAATCCACCTCTTCTTTGGTTAGATTAAGGGGAGGAGTAAGTTCCATAACATTAGAGTATAACCCAAGGTAGATAGTAATAAGCCCTTTCTCCCATGCCCTATAGCAAACTTTAGCCGTTTCGGTGCTGGCCGGTTCCTTTGTTTTTTTATCTTTTACGAACTCTATCCCGAATATCATACCTTTACCCCTAACGTCTCCTACAATCTTAGAACGGGATTTCAATTCCTGTAATTGTTTCATAAAGTAACCACCAACATTTACGGCATTTTCAACTAATTTTTCATCTTTGATCACGTCAATTGTAGCTAGAGCAGCGGCACAAGAGACTGGATTTCCTCCTGTTGTAAACAAATAGGAAGCAGTTGCACAATCTAGAATTTCAGATTTTGCAACACACGCACTCAGAGGCATGCCAGAAGCTATTGGCTTAGCCATAGTTATTACATCAGGAACTACCCCACTGTGCTCTATCGCAAACATCTTACCGGTTCGTCCAAAGCCTGTTTTAACTTCATCTACAACAAATAGGAGCCCGTATTTCTCGCATATTCGCTTTAATTCTGGAATGAAACCATCAGGAGGAACGATATTACCACCATCACTCTGGATAGGCTCGATAATAAGGGCACAAGTATCTTCAGGAGGAGATATGGTTTGAAGAATGTAGTCCTCTATAAACTTTGCGCAGTGTAGGTCGCATTGAGGATAGGTCAGTTTGAACGGACAACGATAGCAATATGGATACGGAACCTTAGTCACAGGTAGATAACTTGGAAATCGAGATTGAGAGGTATGACCTGAGAGGGCAGATGCACCCATAGTTTGACCATGGTAAGCACCTATAAAGGAGATGAAGCGGCTTTTTTTAGTATAGTAGGGGATTAATTTGGCAACACATTCATTCGCATCTGCACCAGACAATCCAAACAAGACCTTCTTGGGGAAGTCACCAGGTGTTAACTTTATAAGTGTTTCGGCTAAATTGACAGTTACTTCATTTGAGCTCAACACAAAACAATTATGTATTAGTTTATCCGTTTGCTGCTTGATTGCAGCGACAACTTTAGGGTGGCAATGCCCAGTGGCTGCAACCGATGCTCCCCCTACTAAATCAAGGTACTTGTTTCCATCTACATCCGTTACATAACTCCCTTTACCCTCTTCTATAACTAAGGGGTAAAACCTAATGTGAATTGCAGAACCCATCGAAGATGTATCTCTGTCGATTACTTCCATCGACTTTTCTAGTTTTCGTTCCATGACAGCACCTCCCTCATTATCTGCCCCAGCTGCCTGGGACTACTCTTATCCTTGCTTGTCTACTAAACCAGCGGGAATAAGACGAGACCCCCGGTATCCAGTTTCCCCTGGCAGAGCCCGCCAGTTCTTACATAAAACCAGCAAAGGGGTGCCGAACCACAGCGTTGTAGACCCAGTTTATCATGGTAGTAAAGTCAAAGACCGGCAGCCTAACTGCTTCTTGAATAGCCCAGGCATAAGGTGGCATGTCGCTACACTCAAGGAGGATTGCACCAATATCCGGGTTCTCGTTAACCACTTGCTTTGAAAAGTCAACCAGTTCCTGCTCAAGCTTTGCATTGTTGAAATGCCCTGTATCTTGAAGGATATTCTGCATTTGAGGCAATCCTTGAGCGCCGGCGATAACGACAGTGGAACGGTCATTAACCCCGCAATTCTCAAGGGCAGGTGCAGGAGCCAAAGCATCTCCGTTAGCACAGATAATACCTACCTTCTGATCAGGCTTAAGCGAGCGACTTATCATTGGTATCTGCATCAGGCTAGAGAGGAAACAAGGAACATCTAGCGCTGCAGCAACCTCTGGCTGATAGTTGGCAAAATAACCACAAGCACCCACAATTGCTCGGCAACCCTGCCGTTCTAATTCCTTCCCCGCCACAATCATTTGTTCTAAAAGGGCAGGGACAGGTTCAGGCGATAGTACCTTGTCACTAAAGCCCCCTTCTAGTAGTTTGTAGTGCACTGGAAAACTAAAGGTGGTTGCGTTAGCCACGTTGCCTGGAACCAGAGGATACCAAACACCCAGTACGATAACCCCAATAGCGACGCCTCCTATCACTTGCCCTTTTGGTATAGAAACCTCTTCATAACCAGGAGCACCATTATAAACCATTGTATTCCTCTTTGTTCTGTCCCTACTTTTCAGGTAACTTCTGTCTTCACTAGCGAGGCGACCAGATACAATTTTGTCCGTCTGTATACTACTGTGAATCTAGACTACATTAGCGGTTTGCTAGCCGCCACGCAGCTAGTCCGCTTATTTCGCCCACCACTTTCAGTGTGTTTGGGTCGACATATTCCAGTTTGTCTTGCATACTGTGATAATGTTCCTCCCATGGTTTCCACAGGAATACCGCCGGCACCCCAGCGTCCTGGAACCTGCCTTCGTCACTGGTTCCAAGCTCACAGATGCCAAACTTGGTCTTATAGTTAAGTTCTTTAGCCACCTTGTCAACGAACAGGCATAACCATTCAGGGGCAATAAGCTTTTTGTCAGGCCACCAGCCTTCCGTAATTATGTTTAAATCACCCCCTCCACCAACCCCGTCAACATCAAGGTAAGCGACAATGTTTTGCAGGTCAGACTTGTGGCGCTTACAGTATTCCCATGAGCCTAACGAGCGAATCTCTTCACACCCTGGTGCATAGAATTCAATAGTTCTTTTGCAGGGGTATGCCGACAGAACCCGAGCTAGTTCAAGCGTTACACCTAAACCTGAGGTATTATCGTCCGCAGCTGGGGTATTCTGAGTATCATGGTGGCCACCAAGTATTACTCGTTCTTGCGGCAACGAAGTGCCAGGTAAAAGACATCTTACATTTTTCGTAGTGCGTTTTTCAGTAATTGCCTGTAAACGTAGGTGAACTTTTACCTTCTCACACTTGAGAAGACATTCTCGTAAATAGTGGCCATCTTCTAAAGAAATATTAATAGCCGGGATTGGGTTTGGTTCAATTGGCAAGAGTCGCTTTTCAGGTTCAAAATAAAAAGTTTCCAAAGTTCCGTGGAAAGGCCATGACTGGTAATTAGCCATGATAGCACCCATAGCTCCATGTTTACTAGCCATACAAATTTCAGTGAAGAAAGTATGTTTGTCAAAGCCTCGTGTAAATAGTACTATTTTATTCTTTGTATCCTTTCCCTTATAATCCTCTTCTTTTCCAGCCCCAACATCAATTAATTCTGAAGTTATGCCTCCCTCTGAAGTAGAAGGTGAGAATATCATTGGTTGGCTTTCAATGTTCTTGCTTTCGGGCTCGACAAGTGATAGTTCACAGGTAATAGGCTCGAAGCAATCTACTTCAAACTCTTCAAAATAAGAATATAAACCATATTCCGAACATGTTTTGGCAAAGTACTCTGCAGCTTTATTGTCGGCTTCGCTACCGGCTAACCTGTTCCCGAATTCACAAATATTCTCAACGTGCTGATAGGCTTTAGCCGCTGATATACTACGCAATATCTGGTTTTCAATTTCGCTAATCATGCCTATATCTCCTCCGTATTAAAATTTTGTCTCCGAGATGTCAAACTTGGCCTACTGCTTCGTTACCACCCCCTTCAATAACTAGCGCTCACTCGCCCAAATATGCCTTCCTGATGTATTCACTGTGTAAGAGTTCGCTTGTTTCACCCTCTAGCACTATACTTCCGTTCTCCAGTACATATGCCCTACTAGCTAGGCGCAAGGCAACTCGAGCATTTTGTTCCACCAAGATTATACTCACTCCCTCTTGCTCCTTAATCCCAGTAATGGTTTTTGCAATTGTTGCCGTCATCAATGGAGACAAGCCTAACGATGGCTCGTCAAGTAGTAATAGGTGAGGTTTCGACATTAATGCTCGAGCTATCGCCAGCATTTGTTGCTCGCCACCACTCAAGCTACCTCCTTGCTGATTACGTCTTTCTCCTAGCGCTGGGAAGAGTTTGTAAACCCTCTCTAAACCCTCACTGACTTCACCACCCTTTCTAAGGTATGCACCCATCCTGAGATTGTGGAGTACAGACATGTCACGAAAGATTCCTCTACCTTCCGGAACTAGACTGATGCCTCTGCCAACTATTTCTTGGGGAGTCAGTCTATCTATGCGTTTATCGCTAAACCAAATCTCTCCGTAGCTAGGTTTCACCAATCCAGAAATGGTCTTCAGTATAGTGGACTTTCCTGCCCCGTTAGCACCAACTAGGGTAATAATCTCTCCCTCTGCTACAGACAATGATATTCCCCTCAAAGCTTCTGCTTTTTGGTAGAGTACTCTTATATTCTTCGTTTCTAGCAACATTTTCACACCACCTCCTCAGTACCCAAATAGGCTTCAATGACTTCTTTATTGTGCTGTATTTCCTCAGGCGTACCCTCAGCTATCTTCCTCCCGAAATTCATGACCACTATTCTATGGCCCAGTTTCATTAAAGCCTTCATATTGTGTTCCACAACCACCAGGGTTATCCCCTTTTCCCATAGGCCCTCGATTTTGCCCATCACGGTGTTGACCTCTTCTGGGTTCATTCCAGTTATTGGCTCGTCAAGCAGTAATAATTCTGGATTCGCTGCTAAGGCGAGAGCAATGCCCAGTAATCTCAGATGCCCATGGGGCAAATTCTTAGCCAATTCGTCCTTGAAGGGAATCAAGCCCATGTAGTCTAATATGCTCATGGTTTTCTGCTCGATGTCCCTATTGTCTTCACGAGCAGCGGGGGAATCAAAAATTGCTCCCATGAAACTTGCCTTTGTCTGAAGGTGATGAGCTACTGCTAAGTTCTCAAAGACCGTCATCTCTGGGAACACGCTAGTAGCCTGAAAAGTACGCACTATCCCTCGGGAAGCTATCCTGTTGGTCTTGAGACCAGTGATATTTTTCCCCTTATAGAATATCTTTCCCCGCGTGGGTTTCAGGACTCCGCTAATCAGGTTGAAGAAGGTGGTCTTGCCAGCACCATTAGGACCGATAAGCCCTACTATTTCCCCTTGAGACACGGTTAAGTCCAGCTTGTTAACAGCAGTCAAACCACCGAATACCTTCGTCAGCCCCTGAATTTCAAGTAATGCCATACTGTCCTCCAAACTCGTTAGCTATTCTCTAGACCTCGAAATATACCCACGAATTCTATCAACCCCCGGGAAGTGAGTTGGTCGCCGACCGAGCAGGCTTAGCAGACCATTAGGCAAGAACATCATGAAAACAATCAGGATAGCCCCATATATTATTAGTTGGTATCGGCCGAAGGCAATGAGAAACCTGCTGAGATAGGTCAAACCTGCGGTACCAATTATCGGGCCAAAGATATTCCCAGCACCCCCGACAATTACGTAGATGAGATAGTACACTCCCTGCCAAAGGCCGTAACTCGACGGAGTTATGACCCCTACATAGTGAGCCAGGAAGGCACCAGCTAAGCCACTGAAGAAGCAAGCTATAGTAAAGGCCAGAGTGGTATACATCCCCAGGTTTATTCCTAAGCTCTCTGCTAACCTATCATTGTCATGTATGGCTCCGAAAATCCTGCCCAGACGAGAATGGTCAAGCCTATACATTACCACTAGCGTAAGGACGAGCAGGGCTAGAGCTAAATAGTAGAAGGGGACCTTGGATATGAATTCTATGGATGCCTGTCCCGGCAAGACAATGACCGGAGAAGGAATTTCCGTAATGCCCATCACACCTCCGGTGAAGTTTCCCCCGTTCAGCAGAGCTAGATGTATTGCCTCGGCGAGGCCAAAGGTAAGGATTGTAAAGTAAGCCCCTCTTAGCTTTAACGCTGGGTAGCCGATTATCCCTCCTATTGCGGCGGCAACAAGCCCGGCCAAAGGTAGAGTGAGCCAAAAAGACAAGCCCAATCTAATGACCATCAAGGCAGAGGTATATGCCCCTATAGCTACAAAGCTGCCCTGCGCCATAGACGTTTTGCCAGTATTATAGACCAGGCGAAAACCTAGTGCGGCAATACTAGTAGTCATAATCGTAATAAGCAGGTGAAGCTCATACGGACTCTTGAGGAATATAGGTAGTAACACAAGAATTACTAGGAAGACTATACAAGCGACAAGCTTTCTTGAAATAACTCTATGTTTCATATCCCATAATTCCTCTCGGGCGGATGAGCAGCACCAGCACGAAGATGACAAAACCAAGCAAGCTGGCTATTCTGCCTATTAGAGTAAGGCCAATGGCATCAATGAATCCCATAACAAAACCCGCTACGATAACTCCAGGAATACTGCCAAGTCCTCCTAGCACCACCACGATAAAAGCTTTAAATAGTGGGGCTAGCCCCATGGTGGGGCTGATAGTGAGTACGCTTGCGACTAGTCCGCCTCCGGCTGCTGCTAAGGCGCAAGTAATGCCAAACCCTATCATCTGTATACGACTAACCGGTATCCCTTGTAAGGCAGCTACCTCAGGGTTATCAGTAACAGCCCGCATTGCCTGCCCCTGCTTGTGGTTTCGCAGGAAAAAAAGTACTCCCAGCACTATAACTACAGAAATCCCGACCATGACAAGCCTTTCTACGGAAAGGTAAACCCCAGCCATATCTAAAACTCCGGGAAATTGTGTGGCCAACGACTTGGCTTTTTCTCCAAAGATTGAAGCAGCACCGCCTTCTAAGATAAAAAGTAATCCCAGAGACATGATTAAACATGCCATTGGGTTGTCTAGGATAGGGTGCCACAACACCCGTTCCAATGCCAGACCAAGAAGAAAGACGACCACTATGGCTAGCGGCAATGCGATTAGATAGTACATTCCTGCCCAGGTAACTAACATCCATGTCACATAAGCGCCTAACATGTACATTTCGCCATGAGCAAAGCTAATTACACGCAGAATGCTAAACACACAGCCAATCCCTAGCGCTAGCAAAATGTACATCAAGCTAAGCACTACCCCATTAACAATGACTTGTCCACCTAGCTGTAGGTCCATAATTGTAACTACTCCTACTTATCTCTAGCGTAATCTTAACGTGTTTACTATTACCCCGAGTGAGTGCCTTGCCCAGGACAAGGCACTCACTCTTCGCTACACTATGGCAAGTCTTCCAGTTCCATCACGGTTACCGTCTCCAAATGTCCATTTTTGTATTGGGCAATTGGTAGCGGATTCATGAGCTGACCTGCCCGCCCGTAGTGTGCCTCACCACCAAAGTAGGTCTTACCTATCAATATCTCAAAGTCTTTACCGCCCACTAGCTCGGCTGCTACCTTGACTGTATCAATGCTATCGGCTCTGATGATGGCTTGCTCAAGAATCTGCAGAGTCATATAATTGTCGGCACCCCAATCATTAAAGTAACCATACTCCTCTACGTACCTCTCTACAAAATCCTGAAATTCCAACGGTACAAATTTGGCGCCTTCCCCATGAGCAGCGAATTGAGGGCAAACATGACCTTCTACATTTTCTGCACCACCTGCCGCAGGAACAAAGGTTTCGTCAATATGCGAACCGCAGTCTGTGATAGTCCGTCCCGTATAACCGAGGTCACGAGCCGCCTTAATCATTAGGGGCATGGTAGTCAAGTCTATATTACCAAAATGTATTGCATCAGGGTTCTGAGCTACCACCCGGCTCATTACGGGAGTGACATCAACGATTCCCCATTCTATGTATTCCGTGGGTAGTACTTCAAAGCCATAACTAGGGCCCAACTCCGTCGCGATCGCATCTATTGAGACCCCAGCCTCATCATCTGAAACAACGTTGAGAATCGTCTTTACGTCGGGCCAATTCTCGCTCATCCACTTTAGGAGCGCAGGATTTCTCTCGTGAGGGTTAGTGAAATTCCTGAAAAACATCGGATGGTCGGCAGACAACACGTCGTCGAAACCATAAGCGGAGGTTAAGGTTAAAATGTTCTCCTCGTCAATTACTGGAAAAGACGCATACGCATTAGACCCAATAAACAAGGGGAGTATATACTTCACACCTTCATCATAGACTAGCTTATTAAGCAAATCCAGCATAACAGATGTATCGGCTTTATCATCATAGCTTATGGCCTCAATCATATATGTCTTCCCCCCTACCGTGATGCCGCCTTTAGCGTTAACATCATCTCGCCACATATAGAGACCTTGCTCAATGGGGATGCCCCAGTCAGCACACTCTCCAGAGAGGGCACCTACATGCGCAACCTTTAGTGTTTCTACTTTTGCCTCAGGTGCGGCACATGATGTCACCAGCGGTATGGTTAACATCAAAGCCATACACCAAATGCCGACTACTATTAGTAGTCTTTTGATTTTCACTCTAATATCCTCCTTATAAATAATTCGGTTAATCAAATATCTAACCTAAGTTAAGTCATCGCTCACCTCCTTAAACAGCTTAACCAATTTTACTGTCGTACTCACATTAGCTACAACTCCTCATGGTACTTCAACTTACGTAGGCATCTCCGGAACAAATTTTTTGCCATACTATACTACTTCTTACCAGCAATGTCCATACCACGGATTAAGGTCTCATTACGGCAGGGGCAGCTTGCTCATACCGTATTTTTCAGCTTCTTTGGTTATGATTCTTAGAAGCTCTCTGTCAATGTCTTTGTCAAGGGGCTCCGGCTCATGCGTAGCCAGTATCCTTTTAACCTCTTCTTTTGCCCTCTGCTCGGCGGTGGTAGCCCCCTTCTCCGCCCACACCTGGTCATCTTCCCGGCTGATTACCGGTCCAGGGTAGAAAAACTCCTCCCTGAACCACTTCATTGTAGCCGGGGAGAGCAGGAAATGCTTACCTTCATACAGCCCCTCGGTAAACAGGTCTTCCGCCAGTTGTTCTCCTCTCGGGGTAATCCCCTGCACCAGGCGGCGTGCCATGCCACAAATCTCATTATCAATTACCAGCTTTTCCAGACTCTGAGCTGATTCAAAATTCAGCATCCCCGAATTTATTATTAGGTTGATTCCGGCAAGAGTAGGCAAGATGGTGCCAATCCCTGTCTCCAGTCCTGCCTGCGAATCAGGGCACTTGGCATCGCTACACCCCACATAGGTCCGTGTTGGTAATCCAAGATATTTTCCCACTTCGCAACAAGCCATACTCATCATAATGCTCTCAATAGCTGAAAAGGGTGTAGTACCCCAGCGCATATCAAAGGCGAGCGGGCCAGTTCCCCAGATAAGGGGCGCACCTCGGCCGGCAAGCTGGCTTATCACCACTCCACTCAGATGCTCGGCAGTTGCCTGAACTATGCTTCCCCCCATTGTAATTGGACCTGTGCTGCCGGTTAAGGGCATTGGCGTTATTACTGCCGGTATCCCATTCTGAGCACATCGCATCAGGTCGTGGCAGAGAAGGTCACTCCACTTCAAGGGAGGAGAAGGGCAAATTGCAAACCAGTCCAAGGGCTTGTCTCGAAGAGCCTTTTCACTGCCGCGGATGGTTACCAATAAGTCCTTTATGACTTGAAAGCCCTCTTTGCTGTGTGTACCAGCGAAATGCGGTTTAGTCGAATACCTCAGGAAGGCAAAGATTTGGTAGCGGTCCATAATCTCCTTAGGGACATCAGTAACAACAAGGGCGGCACCCTGTGCATCTATATCGTCTAGGGCATCGACCAACTTGACATACTTGATTTGGTCCTCTGTGAGTGGCTCCCTGAGTTGACCCAGGTCTGAGTCCCACACCCTAAGAGCATCTCCACCAGAGCAGAAATAGCTATTGTTTCCGTCAAAATTCATATGAGGGTTGCCATTTCGGTCATAGGTCATGATTGAAGATGGAACCGACTTTAACGATTCCTCAACAAGCCTTTTAGGGATAAAAGCCTTCTCTTTCCCCCGGTCAATTCGGGCACCACCATTGCCAAGGAGTTCCAGGCCTTCCTTATTTTCTACCCAAACCCCGGTCTTCTCCAGGACATCCTTAGCCTCTTCTATAATCCTCTCTATAAATTCGGTGCTCAAAAGCTTCACCAATGGGCGCTTCGCACTACTTTGTTTCACCATGCATCTCCCCTCAGAAAAATCTTCATAACTCACTTACAACCTCGTCTATGGTTATGTTCCTTTTGCCTAATTCATTCATAAATTTTTGGTAGACTTTTCCGTCTATAGCATCCTCGGGAGCCACTATGCCTTTCTTTTCTATTTCGCCTCTGCCGATGAACATGGCCCCTATTGCCGCAGAGAATCCGGTAACTCTTCCCATAGAGGAAATCCCATTCCTGATATCTGCCTCATCCCACATATAGTAGTCAATCCTCATTTTTTTGCCGTTTTTTATTCCGGTCACCGTGTTCCACATAACACATACGTCAGTATCACCCTGTAATGGCCTAAGTTTGGGGTCTATAATAGATAATAAGAAATCGCGAGGCGCTATCTTCGTACTATTAAACTCAACAGGTGCAAGGTCAAGCATTCCGCATTCCTTCAGCGTATTTATCCCTTCAAAATGACCCGGCCACCGGATAGTCTTTTTATTCCTCTTATTCCTCCTTTACTTTCCCCTTAAGCTCACTACTTACCCATAAATGACTTGGCTAATCTCACTGCGGCGCTGGCATTGGCTCCATAGCCATCAGCTCCAATCGTCTCTGCATATCTTGGGCTAGCCGCGGTTCCACCAATCATTACCTTCACTTGCTCCCGTATGCCAGCTTCCTGCAGGGCTTCAATTACATCAGGGAAGCGAAGCCCAGTAGTGGTCAGGAAAGCCGAAAGTCCAACAAT
>Ga0307380_10000702_pt1 | contig 50356 bp, 41 predicted proteins | sample UN3MG_FD_202239 | JGI IMG/M metagenome (GOLD analysis project Ga0307380, IMG submission 202239) | Soil microbial communities from Risofladan, Vaasa, Finland - UN-3 | ecosystem: Environmental > Terrestrial > Soil > Coastal area > Acid sulfate soil | place: Finland: Risofladan, Vaasa | collected... | reverse complement strand
ACCGTTTTCTGAGTACTTTCCCCAGCCATTAATAGGTGGCTGTCCCTAGTTAACACCCTAGTTAACACTTGACATTCTGCCTGTAAATCAGTTATAATACAATAATTGCATTTAGGAGTGGGTTCTGTCTGCTCCATGATGTACAAATCCTCGCCCCACTCTACAGGAAAACGGCTTTATAGGAGTGATAAAAGTCGGCAGAAAAATCGCATCTTGTTCCGTAGGCTATTTGACAATTAAGTGACTGTCTGCACTGAGTTTTTGTAAGTTCTACTTCAAATCGACAGTTTGAAAACCCACAGACGCAAGAAAGTCGGTGCCCCGAAACAGGGCGTCGCTTATGTGTCTTTCGTTAGGCTCTGGTGGGCCTCAGTTAGGCACAACAGAGCGGAGCAATTCTTATTGCTCCACGAACGCAAAGAAGGTGATGATAACAACAAAATCATAATTTAATCAGGAGAAAGGATATGAAAACGACAAAGTTAGTTGCAGTGGCAGCGCTGGTATTCCTTAGCACGTCTGCTGTGTGGGCTGCGCCGGAAGATACGGTCTATTTTGAGGATACCTGGCTCAAGTATAGAGTGGAGATAACACTTGGCAAGAGCGATCCAACCGAAGCTGACATGCTTCAATTAACGACTTTGGCCGCAAATCTACGGGGAATTCAGTCTATCGTGGGATTAGAATACGCAAAGAATCTGGTTGATCTTTACCTGAACGGGAACAAACTCACAGACATCTCGCCTTTGGCCGATTTGATAAATCTGAAGCAGCTTTGGCTTGGTAACAACGATATCACAGATATCTCGCCTTTGACCGGATTGACGAACCTGGAGTATCTCAGTATGGAGCACAGCCAGATATCAGACATTTCGCAGTATGCCGAGATGACGATGCTACTGAGACTTAATCTCGCGTACAACCAGATCAGCGATGTATCGCCTCTGGGCAACTTGATGAATCTCAAGAGGCTTGACATAGACCACAACCAGATCACGGATATCACGCCCTTGGATGGATTGACGAGCCTTGAATTTCTCCGTGTCCGGAACAACCTGATTACACATGTATCTTTATCCGACCTGACGAGCCTGTGGTTCCTTGACCTTGGTATTAATCAGATCACGCACATAACTCTGTCCGGACCCGGCTTGATCAACCTGCAGAGTCTATACCTGTGGTACAACCAGATCACAGACATCTCCGGCTTAGCCGGCCTCCTAAACTTGATCTACCTTAACCTCGATAGCAACCAAATCTCAGGTATTTCCCCTCTCGCTGGCCTAGCGAACCTGAACGAACTCTGGCTCAATGAGAATCAGATCAGCGACATATCGCCCTTGGCCGGCCTGACGAACCTCGAAAGATGCTGGCTGAATCAAAACCAGATCACGGACATATCGCCCTTGGCCGGCATGACCAATCTATATAACCTTGGCCTGCGCAATAATCAGGTCTCAGACATCTCGCCACTGGCCGACCTGAAGAACCTGCAGCATCTAGATATGGCCGAAAATAAGATTACATACATACCGCCCTTGACCGGGGCAACACAACTGGAGTTTTGGCTCGAGCACAACCAAATCTCGGACATCTCAGGGCTGGCCAGCCTGATAAGCGTGAGGGGCGTGGAACTCAGTTACAACAACATCAGCGACATTCAGCCGCTGGTCGATAACCCTGGAATGGATACGGGGGACACTGTGGTTCTATACAGCAATCCTTTGAGCTATAAAGCCGTCCATACCGACATTCCGATCCTTTTGGACAGAGGGGTGGAAGTTCTCTTCGACGAGAATCCCGCCTCGGTAATAGTGTGGACGGGCGGTGATGGGCAAGATGGCCACTTTATTCCTGAGGGGGAGGATTGGTATCAAGATATAAATTTACATTTGGCAATTCATACCCAAGTTCTTGAGGATGACCGGCCTGTTGAAGGAGCCACAGTCTCTCTTGGTGACAGAGTCCCCCCTGGGCAGACAGATGCTGATGGGCACTTTCGGTTTGTATTGTACATTGATTACGGTCCTTGGTTTCCCATCGAAGCAGGGCAGATCAAAGAGACAGTCGAGGCAACGTGGGATGATACGTCGGCGAAAAGCGATCCTACACTTCTGTATGAGGTCGAGAAACTGGAAGATAAACGGATAACGATGACGCCGGACGACGTAAAGCGCTACCAATGGAAACTCATGGAGCAGTTTATTAACGCGCCCGAGGTCCCACTTAAGTACCCATATTCCGTCCTTCAGACATTGATCAGATATATCATCTACCATGGCTTGCACTGGGGTTATCGGGTGCAAGCAGGTGATCAAGTTATCTTGGAAACATATAAATTTACCGCTCCTGATGTAGCACCCGTGTGGCTCGTCTGTGATAAGATCATACGGGACGGTCAGATTCTTGGGTGGCGCAACAGTTGGACAGAGAACGAGGGCATATACCTTCAGGCCGTCCACGGTAATCTCCTCGCCCGGAATGAAGTTTCCGTCACTCTCTCGTCACCTGCTACGCTCTACGTGACTGCTCCGGATGGGTCTCACGCTGGATATGACCCATCAACTGGGCTATTGGTGCGTGGTTTTTGCATGGCAATCAGCGAACCCGGAGATGAGCCATTTATTCTGCTCATCCCGAATCCTCAGCAAGGAGAATATCGGATTCAAGTAGTGCCCGATCCAGATGCCTTGCCTACTGAGACCTATAGTTTGGAGGTTACATTTGGGGACACAACAATTACTTTGGCTGAGAATGTCGCGATCGGGAGTGTTCCAGAGAATCCCTATGTCATCAGAGTAACGGAAATAGGAATAACTCCGATAGTCTCAGCTGTTGTAGACCTCAACCCAGACACTCTGGACTTAGAAAGTAAAGGTAGATGGATAACTTTCTACATAAAAATACCTGAGGCATATGACGTCAGTGATATCAACGTGGACAGCATTCTTTTAGAAGGCTTACTTGAGGTCCAGCATAGCGATGTTCAGGAAGACGTGTTAATGGTGAAGTTCGACCGACAGGATGTAATAGCGTATATTAGTGTTATATTGGGGATTACAACACCCGATTATGTGACATTAAGAATTGTTGGGGAGCTTAATGACGGCGTTTCGTTTGAAGGAACGGATGTTATTAGGGTGATTGACGAAGGCAGTTAATAACAGATAGTTAGTACTACAACGCTATGAAGGCCGATCTCATGCGAACAACAGTGCAAGTGCAAATTGTGACTGGACAACTGTTTATGGTCAGTTTCGAGCCTCGTAATAATTGCGATGCTAAATGTGCGATAACAGACACGTCACAAATGCCCGTAAGTCCGCAATAACAAATAGCTTATATATCAAAGTGAATCTCTTGTAGCGTTGTAGTATTAGGTTAACCAAAAAGGGCAGATATGTTTTAATTACGCTTCCGAACAGACTAAATCCCGACATGATATGGCGGCACTTCCGCAAAGGCAGATACACTTCGCAAATATACGATAATCCGCCGCATTACAGGCAGCTTATTAAAGAATTCAACAGCAACGGCCTGGATATTCTGGAATTTTACTCTTTTTATTATTATCCTCCGAAGGGAAATTCCCTGCCGGGCTTTATCAAAAAGCCGCTGATGCGAATAATGGAATTTTATTCCAAAAAAACGGGACGCCCGACGGGTCTTTACCTGTTCTTTAAATTGCAGAAGAGAGATTGAATTCTACTCTTCAACGATGATTAGATTTATTAGGGACAGACACCGTTTTCTGAGTACTTTCCCCAGCCATTAATAGGTGGCTGTCCCTAGTTTTTTAATCGTCCTTTGCATTGACCTCAGCGCCACTGGCGATAAGTAGCTCCGCAATTTTCTTATGGTCTGCAGCAGACGCACGGTGGAGTGGTGTTCTACCGAAGTAGCCTTGTGCATTTACATCGGCTCCTTTGGCAATAAGTAGTTCTACTATTTCGGCGTGTCCATTTCCGGCTGCTACATGTAAGGCCGTATTACCATCTTTGTCTTTTGCATTGACATCAACTCCGGCTGAAACAAGCAGCCGGACGCGCTCTATATCGCCAGACCTAACTGCTCGACACAAATCCTCCGAAGTGCCAGTTATCTTCTTCTCATCCTCTGGCGTTCCAGGTGGTGTCTCCTTGCACCCGATGGGAAAAGACATGAATGCCAAAATCAAACAGAGCAACGTGTTTCGTTTCATTTTCAGTTACCTCCCTTCAGAAAATGCCGGACTATCCAGTGATTGTAAACTTGATATTTTTTACTTATCCCTGTTTAGCCACACCGCTGAAGCTCATTCTCAGTATAGTATCAAATCTGTCTTGAGAAATCAAGCTTTCCGTTTGCCTGGATAGCGTCAAATATCATGTGGAGGATTTAGAAATCGAGTTTTTGGATTTTGAAAATTTTACGGCCCTGCAGCTTGCCACATTCTGGGATAGTCCAGTCCTTCGAGAATCCACCAGATGTCGTCGGTGCCGCTGGCCGTCTCGTGACCGTCAAAACCGGCCTTGATGCACTTCGCAGGTTAATGCGCCACCTGCTTTTATAAACTTCACCATATTTTCAGTTTAAGTCTTCCCTTTCCAGGATTCTCAAATGGACCCGCAGAAGGATTCGCTTCGCTCCGCTTTTTACCAAAATAATCAGTATCTATTTTCAAGGACGTGCCGTCAGGATTCTCATAGGCCAGGCCCGATATCCTGGCTCGTCCTAAAAACGCTGTTGTCACCAATGGACTACCTATAGCATGCAAAGAATCGTCAAGCGTAATGTGAAGAAACACACTTTCACCTTCTTCAACAACCATGACCTCCGGATTAAACTCTGGTTTCTCAAGATAATTCGTTTCTTTAAGGTAAGGTTTGGCGCCATTATAGTAAACATTGCCTTCTATCTTCACTGGCAGTGTCGCCTTGTCATATCCTTCTAAGCCACCCGGCTGGATAATCAGGTTGTTGTAGAACCGGTCATCGCCGCCCTGTATGTTCCGGAGGCCTGCCACCTCTGTACAGTGCGCCTTGTGGAACGGGGTCGATCGCCGCAACTCAGGCCGAAGTTCGAAGCGACCGGCGAACAAATTATGCACGTATGCCCCACCTTGCGACATGTCAGAAAGCGAACGGCCCGAAAGAAAAAGATTGTTGTCGACCAAGAACGGCCCGTGGTTAACCTCCACAAAAAGGTCCTCTCGAGTGTTGTTATCGTGTAAAAGGTTCCTGGTCACGCGTGCGCCCTGCGCCATCCAGTCCAACCAGATACCCCGACACGTGCGATAGATATGATTTTGACTAATCTCGGTGTCAATCGCGGCGTGGATCTTGATACCGGCCATCTCGGCTCCCGAAAACAATTGCCGGACATGAATGTCGTGGATAACATTGCCTGTTATGGTGCTGAACACCGCACCCATGCTCCCGACGACACCCGCTTGCTCGCAATGCGAGATATGGTTGTTCCGCACAACATGGTGGCCGATGTTTTCCTTAGACCAGCCGTTTTCCAAAGCAAGCTCGATGGTTTTGACATAGCCCTCAGCAGTGTTCTGCGACGTATTATCCCATTGATCCCCGTGTTTACCGAGCGCGATCCCCACGCAGGTCGAATAGCGGACATCGTTGTTTTCGATGATCCATCCTTTGCTCCAGTGGGTACCGATCAGGCCTATCTGCTCTGCCGTGGGTGGTGCCCATGGTGTGGCAGCGTGCATCATCGTGAAGCCACGCACGGTGATGAAATTGACGCCTGGCTTTGCGGGATAAAACACCGCTTGGCGGACGTTGATCTCGACCTCGGCCTCATTGGGGTTGACTTGCCCGAACTGTGCCCAGATCGTGGTGTTCGTCGTGTCCACCTGTCCGAACCAAAGCGGAGTACCACCGACGGCTTTGAGCGCATCATCCAGACTGGCTGCTTCAGTGAGCCAGTGGTCATTGAGATAAACCGCACCCGTGTGGTGATTCCGTCCCCTGGGATTGAACCAGTCACCATGAATCAGGTCACTATAAGGATTGAAATCCGCGAAGAAGCTATTGGGGATGGCGACCTTCCAGGTATCGTTTTGTACCTTCTGCCAGCCCTTGATGACCTCGGAGCCCTTGATGACGACTTTCTCCCCGGGCGCAGCCTGGTAAACAATGCGATTCTGAACGGACTGTCCGCCACGCAGAGGGTTTATGCGTTCACGATAAGTCCCCTCATGTACAGTTATAACGTCACCGGGCTGTGAAATCTCCACAGCCCTGGAAATTGTTTGAAAAGGCGCTTTGGCCGTCCCTTTGTTCGTATCTTCACCTTTAACCGAAACATGATATTCCCGCGCTTTTATGACACCTGATAATAAAAGCAACGTGCAAAATATAAGTAATGTCCGCTTGGTATTAATTTGAATAATCAAAGTTACACCTCCCTATGCAAAGTTCACTAAAAGATTTTAGCTCTGCTATTCTTACTGACTGGAAAAACTCTTTGCTCCAGTCTCTTTTTCGCTTCAAGAATCTCAACTTACTTATGATCAGCTTGAACTTCATAGTCCAAGCTCTATTCTATGACCTCATATAAAGAAGTTTTATCATCTTCATCTTTGGAGTAAACTCGTTGATATTATCAGTATGGACGCGTGTGTCCATCATCTCTGATTTTCTCAAGCAGATCAGCAAGTTCACGGACGAGTTCCGGATGATCCGATGCTACATTGCGCCTTTCTCCGATATCACCCTTCAAGTTGTAAAGCTGCGGTTCCCGGTCATTACCAAGTTCGATGTTGACGTTTTGGTTGATCTGAGGCCCTCTGCCCGGCTCAATATACTTCCAATCTCCTTTAATCAAGGAAAGGACACCAGCATGCTCGACCAGATGGTCGCGTCCCATAGGTGCGTCCCCGAGCATCGCTGAAAGTACATCAAAACTATCCGGCGCATCATCACGGGTAAGTCTCTGGCCAGTTAAAGCTGCGAGGGATGCCGTGAAGTCAATCTGACAAATCAGGGCGTCAGACAAACCATGTTTCACCCGTCCAGGCCAGCTTACAATGAAAGGTACTCGTGTTCCGGCGTCGAACGCACTGTACTTGCCGCCGCGCAACGGCCCGGCGGGTTTATGCCCGTTCAGTTTCTCCACGGCCTGGTCTCTGTAACCATCATCCACTACGGGCCCATTGTCGCTCGTGAAAATCACCAAGGTATTCTCAGTAAGATTCAGACGGTCCAGAGTCTTGAGGATTTCGCCAGTACACCAGTCAAGTTGCAGAATCGCATCGCCGCGAGGGCCAAGACCGCTCTTGCCGGCGAACCGGGAGTGAGGTACGCGAGGCACGTGAATATCATGTGTCGAAAAATAGAGAAAGAATGGTTTGTCCTTGTTATTATCGATGAAGTCCCTGGCCTTGCCGGTTATCACATCGGCTATGTCTTCGTCCACCCAGCGTGCAGCTTTTCCTCCACTCATATAACCGATCCGGCTAATGCCATTGATTATCGTCTGGTCGTGTCCATGACTGGGATGCATCTTTAGTAGTTCAGGATGTTTTTTGCCCGTCGGTTCATTGCCGATCGGCTTACCGAAGCTTACTTGAATAGGATCGTCCGGATCCAACCCGACAACACGACGGTTTTCCACGTATACACATGGCACACGGTCACCCGTGGCAGGAATTAGGAAACAGTAATCGAAACCGATATCGAGTGGGCCGGGCGTAATATCAACATTCCAGTCGAGTTCGCGATCTTGTGCTCCCAGTCCAAGGTGCCATTTGCCGATGACGCCTGTTGTGTAGCCAGCCCTTTGCATGACCAGCGGTAGGGTTGTCCGCCATGGTTGGATGATCATGCGAGCGTCGCCCCGCGCAATGCCAGTGTCTTTCTGGCGCCAGGCGTATTCGCCGGTCAGCATGGCATAACGCGAAGGCGTACAGGTTGCCGATGGCGAATGAGCGTTCGTAAAACGCAAGCCTTGAGATGCCAGAATGTCTATGTTCGGCGTTTCGATTCTTGTCGCACCGTAGCAACTAACGTCGCCATAGCCGAGATCATCCGCATAGATCACCACTACATTGGTACATTTAGTATCGACTGCCTTCATTTTGACAGGAAACACTGCTGCGGCAGCGGCAAGACCAAGGGATTTCATAAATATACGACGAGACATATAAGACGATCTCATAGTTTCTCCTGTGATAATATTCTACTTCATAAACAAAACTTTCATTATTCCACTACCAGCCTTGCAGCATTCTAAGCGTCGACATAGTTTATGCCAAGGATTTCTTTATCTAATCAAAGAGCATATGATCTTTCCAACTTTCCAAAAAAGCGTATTAGTCAGGTCTGATGAAAAGTGCTACGGTAAGTCATCCGAAGAAACGAGACAAATTTATCTTTATATCAGAAAGTAACTTGAGTTCCGAATATCATTTTACCCTTAGCTGACGCGGATTCTCTTCGCTCGGCCCAGTTGTTCTGACAATCTGGTTTTCATTCGTCTTTGGTTTATAATGAAACATTTCCCAGTATCGCCGATCAGTTTCGTATGGATCTATATTCTGGGCATGAGTGTTTTCCGGCAGTATTCCAAAACGCACCATTTCACGTATGTACTGATGATTGACCTGAAAAGTGGGTGAGCCGAAGGCGTGGGATTTTTGCCATTCGGCTTGCCAGTTTGTCGCCGCGGTTAACATTATTTTATAGTCGGGGTCGTCTTTTGATTTGAAGACTTCGGGGCAGGCTTCCCATCCGCCCGCTACTTTTGCGAGGGGAGCCAGCAGGACTGCGGATTTTTCGGGACGAGTGGCGTTTATCAAGACGTTCCATGAAAAATAGCGTGCCGGGTCGTCCTTTAAGACGAGACGTTCATGCCGGCCGGTGGGACGATCTATGAACTTTCTTCGCTCCTCCAAATCAAAGGCTTCGACGAGGCGATTCTGCGGGCCTTTTCCATCGGGTTTGTGGCAAGAGTAGCAGCGATTTTGAAGAACACCGCCCGCCTGGCTTGTGAAGATACTCGCCTTTGTATTCTGCTGTTCATGGTTTCTGAGACCTCCGTAAGTTCCGCAAAATGGCGCGGCAGCCTCGGTCCACGCCCAGACTTTCAGCCAGTCTTCACGTGAAGCCTTTACATCGTAGTGATCTGCTTCGAGCTTGCGGAGCAGCGGTGATGCGCTTGAACCGAGAGAGCGGGGAGGCTGGTTGCCGAGGCCGTTACGGCCGTCGCCGATTTGTTCTCTCATAGCAAGCGAATAGTAGCTTATCGACCATGTGACTCCTATGTCACCTTCGAGACAGAGACGTCCCTTTCGATCTGTTGTGTTATGGCATTCGATGCAGTATTTATCGAGTACCGGCTGGACGTCCCGCATGAAATCCGGCACATCCGGTATGCCTTCGATTGGTTCTATTTTCGAGGGGGGACGTTGTATTGCCTTTACTCTGCGTGCGCTGCCGACATTTGCGTTCGAATGATAACGTGAGTTGTGGCATCCGATGCAGGCCGTTGTTTCGCCGGGCTTCAAACAGGTGAAGCTCTGCATTCGTCTGCATGACAGGTCATTTTCATCCAGAGCGACGTAAAAGATCGGCCGGTTTGCGGGCAATTCGAAATACGCCGAACCGTCGGATTCGACGGGGACGGTACCGAGAATTCGTTCGAGGTTGAATGAGCCGAGCCAGCTTAGAGTGTCCGTGCCTCCGGAGAAGTTGACGGGCTTGGGAAGGGTTTCGATAATGAGCAGTTTTTTTATCTCACCGCGTTTGATTCCTTTTAAGTTCTGCGAATTATAAATGTCAACCATTACATGCGTTCCGGCGGGGCTGGTCGAATCGGAACGTTTTGCGATGATTCTTTCGCGGGGCCGTTTCATAATGGGACGGGGCGACTGTGTGAGCCATTTTTTTTCGTTGTTTTTTATTTCGTAGAGTGCGTAGGGCGTGTATTTATCGTCGTCTTTGTTCTTCGTAACGAAAACAAGCCGGGATTTGCTTAATTCGGCGGCGAGTATGGTTTCCGTGCTGAGCGGCCAGGGATCGGCGAAGTATCCTTTGCCCCATGGAAATATGATATGTTCGAGTCCGCGAGGATCATCGGGGCCATATTTATTCGAGAAGAACGACAGCCAGCCATATTGGTCACGGCGTCCATGGCCGGGCGAGTAGATTCCCATAACGCGCTCGTCGTTGGGTATCGACCGGCAGGAGAGGAAAACTCCCCACGAAACTTCATTCCCGTAGTATATCTCCTGATTCGTGCCGTCCGGATTCATCGTCCATAAGTGGTGGAACTCGACCTGGGAGCGGTCGACGTATTCCCATCGCATATAAAGAATCTGACCGTTGGGCAGGACAGACGGCGTATTGTCGTGTTCGATATTACACGAGAGCATTTGAATATTACTGCCGTCCCCGTCGCAGCGGTGGATTGTTCCGACCTGAGTCATCCAGCAGCCGACCCATCGTCGGGCGCGTGTGGAAACGAAAACAATGCCGCCGTCGGGAAGGTATTCGGGTTCATAATCGTCGAAAGGCCCTGAAGTAATCTGGCGGATGTTGGTGCCATCGATGTCAATCTCATAGAGGTCGTAATGTTGCAGGCCGTCTTTTCGCCAGGCAAAAATGATTTTCCCTGCGTCGTAGTGGACCTTTGGGTCGCGGATACAGCCTTGGGCTGTTTCCAGCAGGATTGTTATTTTGCCGGTTTTTAAGTTTAATTTGCAGAGTTGTGCACCCGTCGTATAGGCGGGATCATTTTCATTGTCGCAGAAGTAGCCGATATTTGCGTACCAGTGAGGATCCTGGTATCCGCCGCGTTGGACGAATACGATTTCCTCAATGTTGTCAAACTCCTTAGGAAGATTTCCGATCGCCTGGCTGAAAACGCCGCTGTTGAGAGTTTCGAGCGAAGGGAGATTCGCGAATGTTACTGATGTTACAAGGATTACGGCATAAAATAGAAGATTGTGTTTCATCATAATACCACTAACAGCCAAAGCAGATTCTTAACGCTGTTTGCTCCGGTAAAAAACCAGTTCTTGTTAATCCATAAGAATATCCTGATATTATAGAGACTTGGAATGTAATTGTCCAGATTGTACATAGTCGAGATAGCGTCAAGTATCATGTGGAGGATTTAGAAATCGAGTTTTTGGATTTTGAAAATCTTATTGCCCTGTGGCTTGCCACCACAGTCTGGGATAGTCCAGTCCTTCGAGAATCCACCAGATGTCGTCAGTGCCGTTGGCCGTTTCGTCCACAAAGTCCCAGCCGGCATTGATGAATGTGCCGGCCGTCTGCATCTCGGCTGTGGTCTTGCCCGTTCCACCGTCGCTGCTTAGAAGCCCGGAGGTTTCAACATCCCAGAAGCTTGAAGTGATGCTGGCATCACCCCAGTTGTAGCCCACGAGGCCGCCCGCTCTGCTGCCTCCACTGACGATGCCTGTGCTGTAGCTTGTGGCGATGCTGCCATAGTTTTCGCCCACCAGCCCGCCGACATCCCGATTCGCAGTTACCGCACCGGTGTTGTAGCTCATCGTGATGCTGCCATAGTTTGCGGCCGCGAGGCCGCCGACATCGTCATTTCCTGTGACCGTTACCGTGCTGTAACTTGCGGTGATGCTGCCCCAGTTCCTGCCCGTGAGGCCGCCGATGCGTTTATCTCCACTGACCGTGCCGGTACAGCAGCTCGTGGCGATGCTGCCCCTGGTGAAGCCCACCAGTCCGCCGACATAATCAGAGCCGGTTATATTGACGTCCGGCAATCTCAGGTCCATGACCTCGGCTCCGGACTCCATCATGCCGAACAGTCCAAGGTTGCTTACTCCCAAAATAGTCAAATAAGAGATTGTGTGAGCGTTGCCATCGAACAGACCGTTAAATGAAGTCCCTTGAAAGCCCAACTCGGCGTCGTTTGTATCCGGGGCTATCGGGGCGCGATCATACGAATAGCCCGACAGGTCGATGTCCGCCATGAGCCTGAAGTGCTTGTCCCAGTCGTTCGGTTCGGTCCCGATGGCGTTCAGATGCTCGGCGGTGTAGATCAGGTACGGCTCGTTGGGCTCTCCCGTCCCGCCGCCGTATTTGGCGTGAAGGCCCGAGGGTGACTTGCCGGCCTCCGCCGTGCCGCCGTAAGCACCCACGTTGACAATGCCGCCGTTGGGAAATGGCTCAAAGGCCACGGGACTGTTCGGATCGCCGGCATCAATGCACGGACTGGTCACATCGTCCATCACCCAGCTTTCGCTGACCGGGTCCCAGCGGCCTGCTTCGGATTTGAGGTGGTAGTCACCCCCAATCCATTGAGCATTCGGGTCGTTTGGCTCAACGACAATATTGGGATCATTGACGTCGGCCCAATAGCCGGACTCGGCAAAATACGGATCGACAGATATGGAACCTGGGCCCGCCAATGTGTCGTCAATTGCGTTATCACGCATGTAATTCACATCGTTATGCCACAAATTATTGTAATTCAATGTTGATGCTCCGGTCACATAGTTATGATTGATACCGGTCTTATTTCCCGCTATGATGTTGTTCGTGATAACTGGTGAAACCATCACCCTGAGTGTTATTCCGTTTCTCTCATTGTTCACTATGGTATTGTTTATAATACACGGATTACTCGGGCTTGTCTCCAAGCCGTATATGTACAGGCCGCTGGAATTGTTCTTGATAATGTTGTTTCTTATGTCGGGATTGGCTCCGTCCCAGAGGCCTATGCCGATTGTGTTATCGACGATAACGTTGTTTCTGACGATGGGTGCATAGCTTCCATCTAAATATACGCCGCAGTTCAAGTGTCTTAAATCATTCTCCCCGCTGTTTCTGAACGTAAATCCGCTAATCGTAACGTTATTAGCTCGGGCGTCCACAACATCCGCGTATCCCAGGGCGTCTATAATCGTCACATCAGCTCCGGCACCTGACAGATTAATCCCATCTTTCAGGGTGATATTCTCATAGTATGTACCAGGTGCTGCGAATACTGTGTCACCGTATTCAGCCGCATCTATCCCGGCCTGAATATTGTCGAAATCCGCCTGGCCGTCATCGTCTATGAGAATGACCTTGCCTTGGGCGAACGGGCAGGACAACACCACGACGAGCATCAAAAGGATTATTCGCAAAACACTTGAACTACTCACCGTTGCCATTTTTTCATCCTCCAGCCCCCATTTTTGCGTATCAGGACAACCGCAGGATTTCCGGCTGCCGAACCCAACGAATCGAATTGACCAGACGGGATATTCCCGCCATAGTTGCCGGTAAATAGTATAGCAGATGTGGATTGCCCGCGTCAAGTGCGAAAATACTCGCGATGACCCATTTCTGGAAAGATTAAATAATTATGGTGTCTCTATGTCAAATTACGAATGAGTTGCCTGTGGATGAGCGAAATTTTTTGTAAATGAATAGACCTGCATATGCCATACTTTTTTGCTCGTTCTTCACTAAGTTTGGTTGCGGATCGAAGTTTCCGAGGCTATTATTATACATAGAGTTTTGAGGCAACGGTTTTTGGTCAGTATATATCGAAGATGATACGTGGGATTATAGGCGTCAAGCCCGGCTCAGGCTATATGAAAATATAAAGGGAACTGATATGTTCAAAAACATCTTGCTGTCCTTTATTCCTCTGTTTGTAGCGGTCGATGCCATTGGTATAATGCCAATGTTTGTCGCTCTGACACAAGAGTTTAAGCAGGAAGACAAGACAAAGATTATCTTTCAATCGATGCTGACGGCAGCGTGCCTGGCCATCGGTTTTGTTCTCATAGGCAACCTGCTCTTAAAGTGGCTTGGGATAACAATCGGGGACTTTATGGTCGCAGGCGGTGCAATACTCTTCAGCTTTGCCATAATAGACCTGCTCAGCCCGACTAAAAAGAGGCGAGTTCCGGGGGAAAATCTGGGCGTTGTACCTTTGGGTACGCCGTTGATCGCAGGGCCTGCGGTTCTGACAACCTCCATGCTAATCGTCTCGCAATATGGACTCTTCGCCACGATGATCTCTTTGCTTACAAACATTCTTGTGGCAGGGCTGATTCTAAGAGGCTCAGTTGTTATGACAAGAGTTCTCGGAGAGGCCGGGTCGAAGGCGATGTCAAAAATCATGAGTTTACTGTTGGCTGCAATTGCTGTGATGTTAATGAGAAAGGGGCTGGAGCAGTTTCTCAGTGGTTACAGCATCTTCCGTCCTTAAATTACTTGCTTGTAAAAATCCGGACAGTCAACTTTTTAGTTGGAAACAAGGGCCTGTTTTTAACTTGTTATCCACAGTTGGCTCTACGACGTTGATTGCCATTTCGCTCAGAAGAAGGGATTTTGAGCTTTTTCGATGGCAACTGTTGTTGCGGGGCCGTGGCCGGGATAGAGTTTTGTTTCGTCGGGGAGGGTAAAGAGTTTTTCTTTAACGCTGTCGAGGAGTTGCGACATGCTGCCGCCGGGAAAGTCAGTTCTTCCGATTGAGCCGGCAAAGATTGTGTCGCCGACAAAGGCTGTGCTGTGGTCCTTCGAATACAGGCTGATGCCACCCGGCGTGTGGCCGGGTGTGTGAAGCACAAGCAGCTTTACGCCGGCCTGTTCGATAACGCTGTCCTGTTCCAAAGCTACATCTTCCGGTTCTGTGCTGAACCCGGCCCCGCTCATAACTGACAGATTCATCTGTGGTTCTGTGAGCATTTCGGCGTCGAGCTTGTGAATATAGACCTTTATATCGGGGAACTGGCTGCGTAGTGCGGCCAGACCTGCGATGTGGTCGATGTGGCCGTGAGTGAGAATTACCGCGACCGGATTTAATTTCTGCTCTTTTAGAAAGTCGATTAGCGCTCCGGCATCGAGACCGGGATCAATGACCAGACAGTCATTATCTGCGTCGCTGTTGCGAAGAACGTAACAGTTGGTCTCATACGCCCCCAGAATCAGACGGTCAATTTTCATTTAATGGATTCCTTAAAAGCAGGCAAACTAACAAAAATGACATTTGGAGTCAATACCTTTGTTCTTGACCGTTGAATATCCATGGGATTTTGTATCTCCCTGAGGAAGATTAGATGTGTGACTAAAGGTTGTTGAAGCTGAGGATTGGCATTCGGGGGATGGGCCGGGCTCCTGTCTCCGACTGGCCGACAAGCCCAATAGTGATGAAAAAAGAACTTTAAAGGCAATGAAAATCTTTATTAAATAAGATTCTTACAAAGCTCAAACTCGCTGTAGTTGTTTTGTAAGGGACAAAGGTCATCGAACCAACATGCCTCTTCATGGCACGGTCGTGAGAAGATTATACCGACCTTTCGGGCATCACTGTTTTGATGATAGCGCATGTATAGCAGATTGTCTTGAGAAATATCAAGAATCTCGATTTTGCCGGTGTAATGCGACATAATGTATCGAAAGGTCTTCTGGATGCCGCTTAAGAGCCTGTTGACGCCGTGAACAATTTCCACGCCGCGTTGTAAAGGAACCTGAAAGTGTGAAGCGCCCTTAACAGGTCGTGCCTGAAACAGATAATATGGTCGAACGCCAATCGAATGAAGCTTCTCGAAAGTAGCGGCGAGAATATCGGGATTATCGTTCACTTTATTCAGTAATACAGTTTGGTTGAAAAACTGAACGCCGAGGCTTCGGAGGTTCTTAATACAGATCTCGGTCTCTTCTGATACTTCGCCAATATGATCAACGTGTGTCATAATCACCGGTGCTTTTCCTGCCATCTCGATTTTTTTGAACAGATCTTTCAGGTCTTTGTCATGGAACCTGAGCGGGTAGTACACTAACGCCTTGGTCGCGAAACGGATTGATGTCAAATGTGGAATATCCAATAGATGATCCACAATATTATTGAGTTGATTGGTGCTGAGCACGAAAGGATCGCCGCCTGAAAGCAGAATATTATTAATCTCCGGATGTCCTTTTATGTACTCTGCGATCTCAGTGTAGTCGCGCACGACCTCCTGTGATGATTGGCCAACAAGCCTTTTGCGGAAACAAAAACGGCAGTAAGAAAAACATTGGTCCGTGACCAGAAGCAGGGCGGTCTGTGGGTACTTGTGCTGCAAACCGTTCACCTTTGTATTGTCATGTTCGCCGCTTGTATCCAACTGTCCGGAACTTTCAAATTCTTCCGGAGAAGGCTCGACGATGTGCTTGATCTGGTCATAGCAGCCGTTGCGACGAATTTGGTCGTTATAGAATCGGGTTATCTGGAACGGAATGGTGTAATTCTCATAGGGCTGTCCGAGAAATAAGCCGCCTTCAAAGTTAGTGAAGCTCTCCGAAGTTGCCAGCTCTCCCTTGTTTACCAGCTCTGGTTCTAATGGATTTATCCCTTCACATTTTGACGATGCAGCAGTCAATTCCATCTGCGGCCGGTTTTCTGGTTTCCTGTAAACGGCAGGGGTATCTTTTGGTGCGGGTACACCAAAATAACGTTCGTGAGTTATATCAATAATTCGGGATATCAGTGATTCGAAACTGTAACCGGCATTATTGGCGGCTAACACGAAAGCTCCACCAGTGCCAAGAGAGGCCATAGAGTTGATCTCAAGCACGAAAGGCATTCCGGATTTATTGATACGGATATCGACCCGCGCATAGTCCTTGCAGTGACATGCTAGGAAAGTGTCCAGCGATATTTTTCGCAGCCGGTTCGCCAGTTCTTCATCCAGCTCGGCCGGACATAACTTCTCTGGCTCATCCGAACTCTTGTGGTATTTGTCCTCCCAAGTCAATGTGTGTAATTTCCGGCCGTCAAAATCCAACTCGACTAATGGAAGGAACTCGATACTGTCATTCCCGAGCAGCCCGACGCAGACTTCACGCCCACTAATATATTCTTCCACAAGTGCGTCCTGTTGATACTGTGTTAACACTGCAAGCACTGCGTCTTCCAGCTCCTTATGATTTCCTACCAGGCGCAGGCCGTAACTCGTCGACTCATGGCGTGGCTTGACAATCAGAGGGAAGTACAGGCCGTCTATGTTTTCGTCCGGGCGGCTCATGACAAGAAAGTTAGGTGTCGGCACGCCGGCATCCCGCATAAGAGACTTTGCTATGACCTTATCCAGCGACAAAGCATGCCCAAGTGGGCTTGAACCAGTATAGGGAATCCCAGCCATCTCAAGCATCCCAGGCACATGAGTGTACCGGCTTTCGCCCTGAATACCGTATGACATGTTAAACACAATACCGCTTACCAGCCTGTTCTGAGGATCAGGCGGCATAAACTTCTCTAAGTTTGCTATCAGATACTTGTCGCCCTCAAATAAAGCAACTGTGTGACCGCTGGCGCGCAGAGCTTGAATAATTTTCTGGACGGATCGTCTGCCGTAAGTTTCCGGACATGGCTGGCCTAATTTACTGACGATACCGGAGTTATTACGATTTCGGACAATTGCGACTTTCATACGTTGGACCCTTCTCTATCAAAAATATCCATTAAGTTGAATAAGGAACAGATCTCAGAGTGCTCTCGTCGGCTTCTTGTTTTAAAGAAGAGCTGACCTTTGTGGCTCGAATAGAAGACCGGTTTTTTACTGCACCTGTATTTAACCTGGCCAGGAGGCGCAGGTCAAAGAATTCGGCCATTACAATTATACAGCCGATCTGCATTATAAGTAATTCCGGAAAATACAGGAACAGATTTCTCAAGCCGTTAATCTGAGACAGAAGTGTGATTAGTATGGCTATCAGAACTGTCATTATTCCCCGCCATGCGGCAGACCATACACCCTCAATGGAGAGTGTCCTTGCGAATCCCTCACCCGTCAGGCATAACACGACGATCGGAAAATATACCAGTCGACTCAGCCACTCGATATGCAACAATTCGCTGCAGAGTAGGACAATAATCATGATTGATGCCACTGTACTCAGTATCACAGAAACGCGTGCAAAATATGGCAGGCGAATAGCCTTGGCGATTGGCCGGATAATGACGACGATGCTTATCACTGCTGCCAGGAAGAAGAGGCCATGCAGAATTCCTGTAATCTGAAAAGCAACAGCAATGAGGATTGAACGAAAAGGCCCGAGAATGCGAATCCCCAGCACCAGCCGGAAAAATACTACAAGCGTGGCCCCGAAAGGCACAAAAAGGATATAAACGACGCGATTCTGCATATTCTTGGGGATGTCAGTAAGCGAAAAAACACGCAAAAAGAGGCCCGAAGTGGGCAAAAAGAAACATTTACCGATCACTATTATCAGAGGTAAAACGAATAGCAATAAAAGGAATAACTTTTGTTTTCGAGATAGATTTTCTTTTGAAAGTTTCATAATGTAGCACCTTGTGCTAATCAACCGGCACTTTATCCTGTCGATTGTAGTCCAAACCAGCGGCTGAACCTTCGCGCCTCGGATCTGCCATACCTATGAAAGTCCCATCTTCTCGGAATTGAATCGCTTGCACAGCACCCATTGAATAGCTTTGCGACGTCTTAATCCGTATCTTGAAAAAGCGTTTTTCCAGGCATTGCACAAGCGTTTTAGTCGCTGCCGGTCGTTCGATGTACACCTTGCGGCTGAGCAACCCATGCACTCTGGGCGAGCCTATGGCTTCTTCAAGTGATATTCCGCGTTCGATAACATTACATATAACTTGCAGAATAGCCGATGTAATGCGACGGCTCCCTGCAGCGCCAAGTACCAACACAGGCTTCTGCTCATGCTGACAGATGCCTCCTGGTCGTGCCGCATTAGAGTTGTCATTTCTTAGAACAAGAGTCGGAGCGGCATTGGATCGCGGAATACAGCGACTGCCAAGCTGATAAGGGTTTGGACGACGCTTACAGGTACAAAGATAGTTATTATATAGAAAGCCGAGTTGGCCATTAGCTACTTTGGCACCAAAAAGGGATTGAATAGACTGTGTCAGCGCTACCACGTTGCCCTGGTCATCAGCAGTGCACAGATGTGTCGTCTCGCCTGGCTCTTCTACTTCCACCTCGCTGGTGTTTTCACTGCAATTAGCCTGGATGAGCTTGGCAATTTCAGACGTACGCTCGTCACTTAAAAGCCACTTGAGAAGCGAAGGTGTCATATCTCGCGGATGTACCACAAAGCGGTCGCGTTCACGGAAAACAGTATGTGTAACTTCCGCCAAAAGTGCATACCAGTTATCTGTTTGGACCAGTGAGTCATCGAGAGCAAATTGCTCAAGAATTTTCAGTCCTAAAAGTACCTGCAGACCACCGGCCGGAGGAGCTACGCTGAGTATCTCATAGTCTCGATACTTAATTCTCAAAGGCTCACGTTCCACTGGCAGAGTGAAGTCGCCGAGGTCCTTCTCTGTGATAAGCCCGCCATGGTTCTTCATGTCTTCGGCAATTGCGCGAGCGACTTGTCCCTGATAAAAGTCCTGTACACCGATATCTGACAAATGGTGAAGGGTGTCGGCCAACTTCTCCTGTCGGAATATCTCACCAACCTCGAATGGTCGAGCCTTTTTTAAGAACAGGTTGGCAGTTGCCGGAGATGCTGCGATGTCTTTCAGACACCAGTTCATCTGGCGACGCTGCAATTTTGTAATGGCATAGCCATCTTCAGCGAGACGAATTGCCGGTTCCATCACTGTCGCCTGGGGCATGACTCCGTAGCGTTTCTGGGCATACTCTAAGGTAGCGGGTGTGGAGGGAATGGTACAGGCTCGATATCCCTTATGCTGCTCGTTCTTGGTGACTTGTTTCCTGGAGACTGCTTCGGGTGCATAGGAATGACCGTCGACGACTAATATCTGCCCATTGGCAAAACGTATCAGCAGGGTAGTTTGCCCGCCCAGGCCGGAACCGCTCGGCTCACATACCGCTAAAGCCCAGGCGGCAGCCACTGCTGCATCTATAGCATTACCGCCGTCCTGCAAAATCTTTATAGCAGCTTCACTGGCTGATGGAAAAGCAGTCGAGACCATACCACCGCTGCCCATAGCATGCTTACCCCCGATCCCTACTGAAATGGAATCGGGCGCCGATATGCTAACGTTTAATGCCTTTGCCAACCTTCACTCTCCTGACAAATCTTACTCAAAAAAAGTTTGTTGGTATCTTCCCTCCGGAAGTCAGGCATGTCAACTGCATTTAATCTTTATATATGTATAATATATTAAAAGCGAAAGATTTTGCCAAACAAATTCCGCTATTTCTTTGTGCTTGACCGGCAGGCTTAAGTTTGTTAGTGTGCCGGGATTGTAAAAATGTCTTATAGATTATAGGGCATAGAATCCTGTTAGTGTGGGAATGACGATAGTAGTTTTTTATGTGTTAGATTTGGAGAAATTTCTTGAATGAAGGCTTTCCGTCGAATATTCGGATACGTCTGGCCCCAATGGCCACGAATTATCGTGGTCGTGTCCAGCGCGCTGATTCTGTCGTTGCTTTTGTCTCTGAGTTTCATGACCATCATCCCGCTGCTGAAGGTCATGATGGGCGACGAAGGAATCCACGGCTGGGTGGAGCGAAAGATATGCTCAGCCCGTTATGGTATCAGTTTTGCATCCTCCGACGGCCTCGGCGAGATGGGCACCGCGGATGCCCTTGTGCTCACCAGCCTCAAGAGGGACAGTCTCGGACAGAAAGCGGGACTTGAGAAATTCGATATCATCAGGGGTATCAACGAGCTTCGGCGGGACCGGGACGGCCAGGACGTCTCTCGAGGCAGGCTGCTGGAGGCTCTGGCGACCGCGCCGGCGAACAGCGAGCTTACCATCCAACTGCAGCGGCCGTCCGCAGAAGGTGTGGGCAGCTCCGAGTTGACGTTGAACTCCGGGGCCAGGCCGTTCTATGTGAACCATCTGGAGAGGGCGATAAACACTCTGCCGAGGGAAAATACCCCTGAGAATAAGCAAAAGACGGTAACATACATAATAATGCTCGTGGGAGTGATCACTGTCCTGAGATGTATGGCAAAGTTTACACAGGAATACATGACGCAGAAAGTCGTCCAGATCGGCATAAACCGGTTGAGGGAAGATACTTTTGTCCACGCCCTGGAGATGCCGGTCGGATTCTTCGCCGACGAGCGTCCGAGCGACACCGTCAGCAGGATTATCCGTGACAGCGACGTGATGGGCAAGGCCATCAAGGTCATGCTCGGAAAAGCACTGCGCGAGCCTCTGAACGCTCTTTTCATGGTGATTGGGGCTATGTGGCTCAACTGGGAGCTTACGGCCATCTTCCTTCTTGGCGCTCCGTTTGTTTTGGGGCTGGTGATTGTCTTCGGCAGGAAGATGAAACGGGCCACCAGGAAATCGCTGGTTGCGGGCTCGCAGATGCTGGCCAAGCTCCAGGAGGTGATGTCCTCGCTGCGAGTAGTGAAGGTGTATAACCGCCACCAGTACGAGCATCGGAACTTCAAGGCTATAAACGACCGGCTGCTGAAACAACTGCTGAAAATTTCCAAGGTAGATGCGGCCACCATGCCGGTGATGGAAGTATTCGGAATGGCGGCAGGCTCGGCGGCGCTGATATTCGGTGCGTACTGGATTACTTCGGGTAAAATGGACGGCCCCGAGGAATTCTTCGGGTTGCTGATATTGTTGGGCGCCGCCGCGGAGGCGGCGAGGAAAACCAGTGACGTCTGGAACAGGATACAGGAGGCCAACGCCGCCGCCGAGCGGGTCTTTGCGATAATGGATTCGCCGACTGAACGCGAATCGGCCGGTGCTATCGACATGCCGCCGGTGAAAAAGAGCATAGAATTTGCCGACGTGGTGTTTACTTATCCGGGTGCGAGCCAGCCCGCACTGAAAGGTATTAACCTGGTGGTCCCGGCAGGACACAACATAGCCCTGGTCGGGCCGAACGGATCGGGCAAGACTACGCTGGCAAACCTGATACCGAGGTTCTACGATCCCGCCTCGGGCCGGGTCATGATCGATGGGAAGGATATCCGCGATGTAACGCTTGTCAGCCTGCGCAGCCAGATTGCGATGGTAACGCAAAATGTGGTTGCTTTCAACGATACGATCGCGACCAACATAGGGTATGGCAAACAGGACGCCACGATGGAGGAAGTAGAGGAGGCCGCCAGGCGAGCGTACGCTCACGAGTTCGTCGCTCCGCTGCCTAAAGGTTACGATACTGTTATCGGCGAGCAAGGCACCGGTCTCAGCGGCGGGCAATTGCAGAGAATTGTAATTGCCAGAGCGATATTAAAGAATCCCGCAATTTTGATTTTCGACGAAGCCACCAGTCAGGTTGACGCCGACAGCGAAGCCAAAATCCACAAGGCTATCGAAGAAGTCATGCAGGATAGAACCAGTTTCGTCATTGCCCATAGATTCAGCACTGTTATTAACGCAGATGTGATAGTAGTAATGGATGATGGGCGAATTGTGGCACAGGGCCAGCATGATCAATTGATGGAGACCTGTGCATTGTATCAAAGCCTGTACGAAACGCAGTTGGTCAAGGCATAGTATGGAAATGTCAACAACGAGCCGGACCCCAAAATACAATGCCATTGTTAAGATTTAACGGGCTTAACAGAGATTTTTTATCAGCGGCGTCTAAAATTCATACTTTGATTTACAGGAAATTGTCTATCTTGCCGATTAAATTAGGTAACATTAGCTAAGGACGTGCAATAATGACCTTAAAATATAGTGTTTAGTTTTAATTTTAGAATTGGAATATCAATTGGCGTTTTGGGGAAATTGAATCTATGACGGAGCTTTTACGACAAAAAAAGGCACACGAACTCTTTAAGAGGTACAAAGGCAATCCAATAATGTCGCCGGAGAACTGGCCTTATCCGACGAATGCGGTCTTCAATCCGGCAGCAGCCAGATTAAATTCGGAAACGCTGCTGTTGGTCCGCGTCGAGGATATGCGTGGCTTTTCGCATTTGACGGTCGCCCGCAGTGCCGATGGATTCACAAACTGGGAAATTGACCCCAAGCCAACTCTCGAAGCTGACCAGAATTCAAGGGAGGAAAGGTGGGGGCTGGAAGATCCTCGCATTGTTTGGCTTGAAGAGCAGAAACAGTTCGCCGTTACCTACGTCTCTTTCAGTGAGGGAGGCCCCGTGGTTTCACTGGCGATAACCAAGAATTTCAAAACTTTTGCCCGCCTGGGTTCTCTGCTGCCGCCGGAGGACAAAGATGCATGTCTGTTTCCTCGCAGATTTAACGGCCGATTCGCTCTGATTCACCGCCCCATTGTTCGAGGCGAGGCTCACATGTGGATTAGTTTCTCGCCCGACCTGAAGCACTGGGGCGACCATAGACCGTTGATTAGGACAAGACATGCCTATTGGGATGGTCAGAGAGTGGGGCTGGCCTGCCAGCCTTTAGAAACAACAGAGGGCTGGTTGTTGTTCTACCACGGTGTCCGTGGTACGACAGCAGGAGCAATATACCGCGTTGGGATGGCTCTTTTGGATTTGAATTCACCGTGGAAAGTCCTGCGCAGGAGCGACGAGTGGGTTCTTGGGCCGCGTGCACCTTATGAGCGTATCGGCGATGTAAGCGATGTTGTATTTCCCAGCGGTGTTACTGTTCACAAAGAAATCGATCAGCTTAATCTTTATTACGGTGCGGCCGATAGTACAGTCGCTGTGGCAACAGCTAAGTTAAGTGATTGTCTTGACTATATTATGTCCTGTCCACAGGCAGAAGAATAAACTGCTGACAGGTCTGAACAATAAATACCTACTGCACTCTCCTCTTCAGAGCAGTGTATCATCTTCGTATTGAAAACGGTTATTTATTCATTGCCCCTCGGGCTGTATTTGCTGTATATGGTCAATGGCGAATTTTGCCCTTACTCTCTCCAGTAATTGTGCCTTCTTTTGAATTCTCCAGACAAGCACGGTAATTGGCTGTCTCTTGCTTTCCTTGAAGGTTATTATTATCCTTCCAAAACCCATAAGCCGTTCGAGGAAATCGCTCGTATCAATACGACTGTTGTAGTCCTCCCTGCCGATTTGCTCGCCTGACTCGGTTGGGCCTTCCTGCAGGTTCATATAGTTGGGCGTTATCGTCACATAATAGAAGAGCCCCTTTAGCCAGGAAATAAGAACCGTAAACAGACCGATTATACCTACAAGAAGATAGCCGGTGGAGTTGACGCTCAAGGCAAGGTGCCTGAAAAGCCTCAAAAAATCCACAACCCAGCCAAGCAGGTGCAGCCATAAAAAGAAGCAACCTAAGCTTACCAGAGTTATAACCATAATTTTAATGCTGACATCATATTCCTCAACAAGGAAGTTCAGGAAGAATATGACCAGCCAGATACCGCCTATAAGAACTCCAGGTATGGAACCAAAGAACCATAAGTCGGCCTCGCTTAAAAACATCAGTGCAGAGGCCAAAAGCGAGGCGACAATAGTGGGGGCGTAGAGTATCTTCGACGTCCAGTTAAAGATAATAAGCCAGTCATTGATGTCCGGATCTTGTCTCATTACCTTTTGCATTTTCAACCTTGTTCTGAGCGTTTTTCGAAGGATGAACCATGACAAAACCGCGGCAAAGGCCAGACCTATAGCAATATACAGAGCTATCATCTTATTTGACATCCATTCAATGTCCGTCATCTTTGGAATCAAAAAGAGAATAAGAATCAATGCAATAACAACCACACCCAGCAGGCCTGAGACCCAAAAAAGTGTTTTCTTTTTCCGTCTTACACTTTTGGACTCTTTTTCCTTTTCGACACTCTTAACCTCTTCCACATTTTGGTCTTCCATGATAGGTCCTTTCCTAAAAGATATATGGTTTCTACAAAATGGAGATTAGGTATATTTTATTGTATATCGCCCGCCGGCACAATGGGTTCCCATCTTATTTTCGCAGCACCGAGCAGTGTGCCCGTTGCATATGCCAGATCAACAAGTGCTATTTGATATTCAGACAGTGCGAGGATTTCGGCGCTTTGAGCGTCGGCGAAATTTGTCTGTGCCTCAAGGACATCGGTGGATGTTCCCAGGCCAAGTTCAAACTGACGTTTCTCAGCCTCAAACAGCCTGCCATCAAGAATGGTTCTTTGTCTGCTGGCCAATACACGCTGCCAGTTTGCCTCAAGCTGGTCAATTGCGTTCAACACCTCAAGTTCAATAATTGCTTTGCGGCTGTCGCGGCTGGCCAATCGCTGCCTGCGCTGGTAAAACGCCTGACGCAGCCGGCTCTTTCCCCCTTCATTTCCCAACGGTATCCACACCTGGAGCCCTAATCGATGATCTTCAAATCGATTGTCGTAAAGCAATTCAAATGAGTCGTCTCTTGTAGCGCCCAGGCCGTTCACATTGTATTTATAATCCATCGTAACCAAAGGCAATGACTGGCTTTGCATATAATCAACTGTCGCAATATCCTCAGCGATTTGCAGCTCTAACTCAAGCATTTCCATTCGGTTGTCGATGGCTGTCGTCACCAGCTGCTGCTTTTCCAACTTATAAAGGACAGGGTCAGGCTCGGTAGCAGGTATAAGCACCGTGGGTGTTTTCATTTCCAGACCTGCCTTATTTAGTGTCCGCTTCAGGTCGCGTTCTCGATCACGCACATTGTTTTCAGCTAAGATAATAGCCTCAAGCTGCTGTGCCACGCCGGCCTCGGTTCGAAAAATCTCTATCTCAGGCTTCTCGCCGGCAACAACAAAACGGCCGGCCTGCTGATAGAGAAGATCTGCCTGGTCGTATTGTTTCTCCCGTACATCCAGTTCCCTCCTCGCGGCATAAAGTCGCCAGTAAACGCGATCCACGTTAGCAATAATCCGTATGACCTCAAGTTTTGTTCTGGTGTCGGTTATCTGCCGCTCATACTCGGCGATACGAATAGAGTAGGTGTTAGCACGTTTGCCGGCGCCTTGAAGGAGTGGTTGGCTAAGCGAAACCGAAAAGTCCGAGCCGTAGGAAGGATTGAATATCGAGTAGATAGAGTCGGTCTTGGTACGATTGTCGGCTAAATCAAAAGTCACGTTCCCGCCGGTTCGCAGAGGAACTCGAACTCCAAGGTCCATGTAGGAATAATCTACTTTTGAGCCGCTAATATCAATGTATGATGCTACGGGCGTATCTGTCTTGGCGAGCCCCATATTGGAAAAAAACAACGCTTCAAATTGAGCCTCCTGCTCGTTGACCTTTTCAGCGGCAATAGTAGGATTGATAAGCTGAACTTTTAATTCGAGGTTATTTTCCAGGGTCAGTGCTCGGCAACGCTCTAACGTAAGCTCAAGTTCTTTTGGGGGCACTTCATTCACATCCCCCCGTTCTTCTTTTTTGTCCTCTGTTTTTTGCAGTTCGAGCGTCTTTATTTGTCGGAATTTCTCAGGTGGAGTCTTGATTGTGTAAGAATCCTCGTGGCCGGAAAACTGGTCGCAGCCGGTTAATAAAAATAGTCCAAAACCGACAATAAGAACAAACCAAAACTGTTTAAGCGAAAATCTTTTACTCATGTCTAAGAGCCTCAATAGGGTCGAGCCTTGCGGCTTTAATAGCGGGAAACATACCGAAAAACACACCGACGATTGCTGAGAAGCCGAATGACATCATTATCGCCCAGGCCGGAATATACGCCTGGTCAAGCTTCACATTCGGGATCTTTGCAATTAACGTCGTAAGACCCTGTCCGACCGCAACTCCCACGAGGCCGCCTACACAGCATAATACTACTGCCTCGATCAGAAACTGAGTCAGAATTGCCGAGGATCTGGCCCCGACAGCTTTTCGAAGACCGATCTCTCTTGTTCGCTCCGACACGGACACAAGCATTATATTCATAATACCAACACCGCCGACCAGAAGAGAAATACCCACGATGCCGCCGGCTACCAATGTTATCCGCGTCGAGATCTCGTTAAACTTGCGTACCTCGCTTTCCACCGTGAGCACTCCAAAGGTGTCCGGCTCGCCGGGCTTGAGATTGCGTTTTTGACGCAGGAAGAAGCGAATTTCGGCCTTGGCTTCATCAGAAACCTCGGGCGATTTGCTGGCGGCCATCGCCATGAACCACGGCATGTATTGAAGTTTGTAGTATAGTGTGTTGAACGGCACAAACACTTCATACTCCTCACCCCGTCCGCCGACATCAATCATTGACATACTCGGTCTCTTTTCCACAATCCCGATAATGCGGAACGAATAATGTCCTATCGTGATAATTTCCCCCGTAGGATTTTTATCCAGCCTCAGCTTGTCCCTCAGTGACGGATCCACCAGACAGACCAAACGGCCCTGCAATTGATCTACAGCAGAAAAAGGTCGCCCCATAATCACCGGTCGCGATTCAATCTTATGCCATGCGTTCTCAATTCCGTGCACCTGCGCGTTTTCAATCGATTGGTCCTTGTACTTGATTGAATCACCATAAGTATCAATCCGGCTCAATGATTCCACTGACGGGCAATGTTCCAACAATCCATCGAAATGTTCCGGTAAAAAACGAATTACCTGAGAGGACGCACGGCGCTTAGGTCCTGAGTCCGGCTGGCTGGGCCAGATAAACACACGGTTCGTCCCGAATGTCTCGATGTCTGACATGATCTTGGTCTTCAGGCCGCTAAGAGCCGCAATAACAGAAGTCACGGATGCAACGCCTATGATTATACCCAATGTAGTCAAAATTGCCCTGACCTTGTTGGCCCATATCTGGCTAAGTGCCAGATAGATGCTTTGCAGCAACAGTCGTATGAATCCCATCGGGATGGAAAGCAGAAACCTCATAATCTCTGTCCTCCTTTTTGAAATTTGTATGCATCGTCCTTTTCAACCGGCAGGTCACTGATGACCTTGCCGTCGAGCATACGGACGATTCGCTTGGCGTGACAGGCGACATCGGACTCATGGGTGACCATGATTATGGTCTGCCCTTCCTTGTGAAGTCTGTCGAACAGTGCCAATATCTCTCGGCTGGTTTTGCTGTCGAGATTACCGGTCGGTTCATCAGCCAGGAGGATACTGGGATTATTTATCAAAGCGCGAGCCAGTGCCACCCTTTGCTTTTCTCCACCGGATAACTGGTTAGGCCTGTGCTGCATCCGGTCACTGAGTCCGACTCTTTCGAGGACTTTTCTCGCTTTTTCGTGTCGGGACCACGAACCGTTACGTGCATAGATAAGAGGCAGCTCGACATTTTTGAGAGCATTTAACTTTGGCAGCAATTCGAAAGATTGAAAGACAAATCCTATTTTTTCATTACGTACACGAGCCAGGGCGGTGTTGCTCATTTTGGTTGTGTCATAACCGTCCAGCTCATAATCGCCGCTGCTGGCTCGGTCCAGGCAGCCAATAAGGTTCATCAGCGTGCTTTTGCCCGAGCCGCTGTGGCCCATCACGCTGACATATTCATTTTCACGAATCTCCAGATTCAGGCCGTCAAGCGCATGGATTTGCTCGGAGCCAATTTTGTAGATACGCTTGATGTCCTTGAGGCGGATTAATACTTTACCATTTGTCACTTGCTGTCTTTCTCCTTGTTGTCCTTTTTATCTACATCACTCTTGACTTGCTCATCTTCCGTTTTCTTCCCCTTTTTCTTTTCTTTTTCCTTTTCCTTCCTCTCGGCCTCGGCCTGTCGTTCGTCCTTGATATTCTGATCGTGCTTCAAGCCTTCCAGTATCTTGTAAGGTCCAACAATGATCTTGTCACCCTCCGAAAGACCGGATTTGATAATGATATGTGTCATATCACTCGGGCCGAATGTCACGGGAGTGACAACGGTCTTGTCGTTAATGCAGCGATAAACAACCATTACGTCACTCTTGTTAGGATCTACGTTAGGATTATTCTCGCGGATGTCCATGGGCAGATCATCCACTTTTCTGCTGAGAACGGCCTGGCTTGGGACCTTAATTATGTCACTGTGTTTTTTTGTGTAGATATCAACATCTGCGGTCAGGCCCGAATATAATTTTCCAACGTTACCCTGGAGGAGAATTTCGGTTCTGAAATACTTGGCCCTGCTCGGGTTGATGTCATGCGTCAGGGCGATGGTGTCGACAACGCCCTTAAACTTCTCATCCCAGAACGCCTGGACACGAACAACGGCCTCCTGGCCGACTTCAAGCTTGCCGATATCCGCTTCATCGGTCTGAGCGACCAGCAGCATTTGCGACAGATCCGCCACGATAATGATCACCGTTCCGGGATTGTTCATTGTCCCGGTCATAACCACCTCTCCGACTTCGGCGTTAATTCGTGTGATGACTCCGTCGATTGGTGAGCTGATGACCGTGTTGTTGACGGCCTCTTTGGCCTCATCGATCTGGGCCAGCTGGGCCTCCAGGTTGTGCTGTGCGACCACGAGTCCCAGTTCTTCGGCCTGGATGTTGTGAATGGAAGCGTTATACTGGGATTGCAGCTCTTCGAGTTTCTCGACAACAGCGTCAAATGTGCTCTGGCTGATGTCTTTGGATTCAAGCAGCTGCTTTTGGCGTTCGAAATCCCGTTGTGCCTGCTTCAGCGATGCCTCAATGCCTTTCAATGTGGCCTTACGGGAGGAAAGCTGGGCCTTGCTGACTTCTGCCTGGGCCTGCTGGGCTTTATAACGCGCCTCTGCCTGGTGGAGTTTACTCTCCAGGTCCCTGGCATCCAGCCGAATTAATACCGAAGCTGGTACGGGTGGATCGGCGTTGGGATTGCCGCAGGTTACAACGTCCCCTTCCTTGTACGGCAGCTCTATGATCCGTGCCGAGACTTTTGCGCTTATCTCAACCTTCGTCTTGGGCTCGATCTCGCCGGGAGCGCTGACAAACTCTATCAGTTCCCCGAGCTGAGTATTTTCGATGCGAACAATCGTGGGTTTGCTGGAATCGCCGATTCTACTCTTATACAATACAGTGAAAATTCCAACAACTACCAGCGTTACGATAACGGTGATGATAATTATGCGAGATTTTTTCACGTTAAACCTTCCTTAAAAGCAAATTATGTCCGACATGAACTTCAATTGTCTACTATATATAACGCATAACTATAAAATATGTTACGTAATTTCTTCAAAAAAATCCCAGTTTCGTGCTTATATTCCTCAGGAGATACCTGATAGGTTCGTTTGGGACACTGGTTATCGCCAGCAGTTAAAACCCGCTTATTTCGATGATTACGGCATCACCCTGGAATGCACTATGTATTCATGCTACCTCCCTGGACGATTGGGATGCAAAAAACAACTAACGGTAGAGCCAAACGGTTACTTTAAGGCGGTCCGATTGAAAGGGCCTGTTCTGCTAATGGTCAAATCAATCGTTTTTAACTTCGACCGTTGTCGTAACTATTTGCTTTTCACTGCCGGACTTCATTTTAATGTCTGTTTCGTTTTTATCGAGAATCAGGATGAGACGGTCTCCCAATCGCCTGTAGCGCTGTTCACGTACAGACTCAGAACTCATCTTGATAAACAGCATCTTCCCTTTTCTAAGTGTTTTGAATGAAGCAGCTAAGGGGTACCCCTCAGCGTCGATCCAGAGTTCTACATCTCGACGACGAGTCGAGCTGGCTCCAAGCTTTGACTGCGTCTCTTCAGATTCCAAACGCCACCGATTACACGGGACCCCTTCATGTGAACCAGGGAGTATTTCAACCAGTTTCAATCCGTCTAATTCACGAGCGAGAGGCGGCCCGTAATGTACTAATTCTCCTGCCCGGAGCAGTGAGAATTCTCGAAAAATCCTGTTATTTGTAATGTGCCCGGCAAAAGTAAGTGACAGTGCGTTGGCGTCTGCCGTGATTGTCACATTGGCCTTTTCAATTTGCAGTGATCCTGTTTCTTTTGTTTTCGGGGTACGGTCTTCGATGCTGACAATTCCGCGAATTGGATTTTTGCCGTCGAGCTTCTGCAATCTGTTGATAAGATCAGGTAGTTCCTCGCCGTAACCGACCGCGCAGGTCAAACAAACCGTGACGTAAACTATGTTCCGAACATGATTAGGTATCATAACAATAACCCTTTCCGGATAGAATAGCAAAGAAACGGTTACTTCAACGAAAATATTTATGTCAACCTAATGTTGCTGTTGTGTTATGGTTTTGTGCTTTCTTGTTATTTTGCACTAATATCCAAAATGAAAATCCAGAAAGATGTTCATTTGTAAGCCTGATACGATAAGATTCTATAGTCGGTTATGTAAATATAGACGTACGATCCCATGGTTTGTTTCAATATTTCTTGGAGAAAAATACCTGAGCGCATGCTTACATACTCCGGGAAACACCTTTCATGTGAGCCATGTACGGTCAAACCTGCTTTTAGAGGCCCAACTATGCCGTTATTGACCGATTCTGTAAGCCTTTGAAGAAATCATTCTTCGGCTATTTATTTGGCGGCCACTACATGCGTCGGTGTCGCCGGTTCGGGCGTATGTTGGCTTTCTATTTCGAATGGCTCGCCCGGACCACAACCGGCAATAAAAAAAAGAATCGCTGCAATTACAATCATCATTGTTGTCGTTTTCACAATATCTCCTTCTAAAATATTTGATATTATCTTTCTTGCAAGCATCTCTTTTCCATCTCAAAAAAATAATAAAAGAATTAAAAAATACAAGCAAAGAATCAAAGCCTGGCCCGGATCGGGGAGGCTAAATCAAATATAAGCAACTTAGGCCCTGCTATTTTGTCCAGTAGTCAACTACAAGGACTTTATCCAGGTATGGGTCTAAAAGCTGCCCGAACTCTTTATGGGCCGGGTGGGGTATGTACTTTGCTCTATCGGCTTCACTGAGAAAAGTCACAACAAAACAGTGGGTGAAGCCCTGCTGAAGGTCTTCTACGCTTACATCCGTACCCCACTCGAAACCATATATCGCATCGACCTTGCTCGGCAGCGCACAAAAGGCGTTCTCGATTTGCCTTATCTGCTTATCGGTAGTGCCGTCATTGAACTTGAAGAGCACGACGTGACGCAGGACCTGGGCAGGTCTGTCGTCGTTTATTAGTTTAGTCTCATTGACACTGACACAACCGGCCAGCAGAATAGACCCGGCAACCAGATAAAAACAGTTTCTAATCATGTTCAGTTTTCTCCAATTACATTTCTATTAACTCATCTCAACTATTTTAGGGTGATTTTACCAGCAGGATAATCTTTCGTCCAACTCAAAATCAGCAGGAACAATTCTGGTCTGCACGATGGTACAATAAATATTTGTGTTGTGATATCCGACTCTTCGCAAGGGAATAAAGTGAAATATCAAAGCAGAAACTGGCTTATTTGGACGGCGCACCGGCGGAACTTTTCGGCGGGTAAAGTTACAGTCTGCCATTTCGGACTGCGGCGTTTCATAAACTTGCGATAGTCATCCAGCTTGATGCAGAAGAACAGATACCTGTTTGCATCGAAATCGAAGACATCTCGACCGTCAAAATCAACGTCTATATTATCTATTTTATAGGCAAATACGAATATAGCCTGATGACCTGTTCCAAAAACCTGCTGCCATTTCGTCAGGCCTTCGACGTCATCGATTGTGGCCCAGCATTCAAAGCCCGCTAATTTGGCTAAGCTTGTGCCTTTGAACTTTCTGCCTTTTAGTTCGACAATTATTATTTGTCTGTCGCGCGGGTACAATAAGAAGTCGAAGCTCTTGATGTCGGAATGCCCGAAGGTTGCTCTTTTGTGCTCATCTGCCGCATCATAATCGATTCGATTGTCTATCAGCCAATTCTCAAAAGCCTTCTCGTAATGATTTGGAAAAGAGTCCTTCATTTTGACACAAATCGGCCTTTCTCCGCCGGCTTAGCCGGGACTCTTGCTTTGCGTTTCAAGGCTCGCTCTCACGAGCGGTGCCTTTAAGATTACTTGTCCTGCCGGAACAACAGCGGGACAAATTCATTCAGGTAACGCCGCCATATTTGCCACTCGTGGGCGCCGTCGGTAATGTGGCCCACGTGTTTGATTTTATCGGCATTCAGCCGTGTAATAAACCCCTCGTTGGCCTGATATAGGAAATCCTTCCTGCCGCAGCCAATCCACAACAGGTCAAGTTTGTCGTTTATCGAATTCGGTTCGGCCAGAAGACCATCGAACATCTGGTCTTGCGGGATGGCCGAACTAAACGCTCCAATCCATCCAAAGAGGTCAAGGTTGCCCAGCCCCAGTGTCAGTGCCTGACCACCGCCCATCGACAGACCGGCTATAGCCCGGTCTTTTTGTTCCGTACCGACACGATAGCACTTCCGGATGTACGGGATGACATCCTCAATAAGGTCCTTCTCAAACGCCTTGTATTTTCCAATGCTTCGCATGTCCGGAGGGGACAACGGCGTATGGCCATAAGGCATCACAATGACCAGAGGCTTAGCCTTGTTGTTCGCGAGCAGATTATCTACGATTATGTTGGCTCGCCCGACCACGCTCCATGTATCCTCGGAGTCCCCGAAGCCGTGCAGCAGGTAGAGCACCGGGTATTCGGCTTCCCGGTTCGTCTCATAGCCCGGCGGCGTGTATACGTAGAGCCCGCGTGTGACACCGAGTGATTTTGACTGGTATTTGTGTACATGCACTGTTCCGTGAGGGACCTGCTGTTCCTCGAAGAACAGCGGCTCATCGCCGGGGACCTCGACAAGATTCTTGGCGGTTCTGAGCCAGACTTTGAGCCAGGAATTGGAAGGATCGACAATCTGCAGGCCGTCCACGATGAAAACATAATCGTAGATATCCGGCTTAACCGGCCCCAAAGTTATGTTCCATAGCCCATTCTCGTCCTTTTGCATGGACTGATTGCCCTCTGCGAACCGGACATTTACAGTGACATCTTTGGCCTGGGGTGCTTTCAGCCGAAAAGTCACTCGATGGTCTCGGTGAACCTCCGGCGATATGATACTTTGTCTTTGCCGGGCCGCCCGGAGCTGCGAAGCCAGGCAAAAACAAAGTAACAAACACAGAACGACGTAACTTAATCTACGAGTTCTCATTTCTCTTCCTTCCAATGCCTATTTCATAAGCTTCACATAGCATGCCTGATCAAAGAGAGTCCAGCTCGGATAAAAAATCATCGACGTCTACAAGTTTCTGCTCTCCGGTTGCCATATCTTTGACGGCAAGCTGCCCGTTTCTGAATTCGTCACCTATTATGATGCACTTGCTTGCGTTTTTATCTGATGCCTGTTTGAGTTGTTTGCCCAGCCCGATAGACTTGTAGCTGAAGTCTGCGCAGAATCCCTTTTTTCGCAGAACTGCTGCCAGTTTGACCGCTTCTTCTTTTGGTGTTGATATATGTTTTCCCTGTTCATCGTCAGTGGTAGTAGTCGGTACTGAGGCAATAAAATAATCCAGTTTGTTCCTGGCCAAATGTTGACCCAGCAAACCGGCGTTTTCGAGCAGGATTTCAAGCACGCAGTCGCCCATACCCATACCGGTAGCGGGTATTGACGGACCGCCGAAATCATGGAGCAGGTTGTCATACCGACCTCCCCCGCAGATAGCCCGAAGCTCGCCGACGATATCATGGACTTCAAAGACCACGCCCGTATAATAGGCCAGTCCTCTGACGATGCTCGGATCAAAAACATAATAGTCGGCGATTCCCATTAGCTTTAACCAGTGCTCCAGCATAGCAAGTTCGTCAATGCCCTGGTCGACTTCGTCATTGGGCTTGACCTCAACGATCTTCTTGATCTCGGGGACCTTCTTAACCTCCATGAATGCCTCGACCTTCCGAGCCGCCTCCGGGTCGGGAACCTGCTCGGCAAGCATTGCTTTGAAAGTCTCTGCGGGCAATTTAGTTCTTTTATCGAGCAGCGTATATAACGATTCAAGGTCCGCATCCGGTATGCCTGTTTTTTTAAGAACAGCAGCTAAGAGTTTCCTGCTGGATGTTTTAACTTTGACCTGGTCGCTGGTAAGACCGACCTGCCGCAGATAGTCAACTGTTGTGAAAATTACCTCCGCGTCAGCCAGGACGTCATCTACGCCAATGATGTCGATGTTCCACTGGAAGAATTCGCGAAGCCTGCCTTTCTGGGGACGCTCAGCCCGGCATAATCTGGGGACTGAAAACCATTTTATGGGCCTGGGCAGTGAGTTGATTTGCTGATTGACCATCCGTGCCAGTGTTGGGGTAATCTCCGGCCTGATGGCCAGGTCTCTGTCGCCTCTGTCTTTGAGCGAGAAGAGCTGCTCGACGATTTCGTCGCCGCTCTTTATCTGAAACATTTTCAAATACTCAAATATCGGCCCATCATATTCCTCGAAGCCGTTCCGCAGCGATACTTTCTTCCAGCCGTCCAGGATAAAATTGTGAATGACCATATCCGGCGGATAAAAATCTCTTGTTCCTTTCACCGGCCGTATCTTCATTTCTTTCTCTTTTTCTTCTTTTTCTTTGCTCTTTTCTTTTCGATAACGTTATTGTCGAATTTTATCTTTATATACTCCTCCATCTGCTTGTCGTTGGTAAAGTGCAGTTCGTAATCGTATTCGCCCTCAACGAAATCACAATCCGAGTGACGGTATCCTCTGCAAATCTTCGGCCGTTTATCGTAAATTCTGCAGCGATTATCTTTTTCCAAGAGGTGCCGGCACTTGTTTTTTATGTTTAGATACCAGTCACCATCCTCTACGAAAACAGTTATATCTTTATGGCATAAATACCATCTTATGTCGTCGAAATCTTTCTTATCTTCCGGCGTTTCTATCGGTAGTGCAAAATACCTGCAACACAGTCCTGTACACTTGCCACATTGACTTGTTTTCGCCATTCTAACAGACTCCAAATACATCAAACAATACACACTATACGCTAACGCTATAACTATAAGCTATTGGCCATCCAACGTCAAGAAAAGCTGGTCCCGAAGGCTATTCTTTATTCACAAAGAATATTTTTGTCGCAAACCGGTCGCATGCAAGCGGCTGATTATGTTATAATCGGAGCTTGCGGGCGGAGTATGGAGAATCCCAGGTCAAGTTGTAGGAATGAAGTAAGATGAAAATTATTGCTTCGATACTTGTGCTGATTGGGATTGCAGCGGTGCTCTGCAGGGTTGGACCGCCTGGGGAGCAACTTACCAGGAGAATGTATTTCGTGGTTGTATGAGAAACAGAGGTTACCACAGGACCAGAGAAGACCAGCTGGGCCAATCAGTGCGAAAAAGAACACTGTCGATTGACAACATAGCGGGCAGATAAAGAGGCCGAAGCTGGCAGTGTGGGGTCGTCTGACTGACCGCATTAGGGCAGACCACACACAGCGTAATTTCCTGAATCGGTCTTTGAATCGGCCTGAATTTTAGATGTTCTGCAGATTAAGACAGTTCTAACTCTTGCGATTATCTCTGTCTCTTTCCGCCTTGCTTGACAGAATTATTATGGATAGATTTGGATCTTTGAATCCTTTGCTTGTAAGTAGCCACGATGATCGATATAGCCAGTATTGTCAGGGCGCCTCCCCCGATCAATATGAACCACCTAATAGATGCAGGATCGGTGTTGAGATTTTTTGTTGCTGCCCATCGCTCTGTAGGTGTAAGTGCCAAAATAATCCCGCTCAGCCCTGTTTCGATTGTGTGTGTTATCATCATCTTAAATCCCTGACTTATGTATTGAATGTTTACAAAAAGGCAAAGCTCTTCGATTTATTCAAAAGCATTTTCCTTTTTGACGGCTCTGCTAATCTATGTCTTACAGTCAGTTTCAAAAAGATCCACTAAAGATATGCATTACCAAATTAATATCTGTTAAAAGCGTTTGCTCAGTCCCGTTTAAAGTATACTCCAAAAAATTCTGAAAGCAAAAAACATATCTTTAGTCGAGACAGCCCTGCTCCCGGCGTTCTGATAATATATATTGTTAGCAATGAATATACGCTATAATTCAAAATCTGATATTTAAGTATTTTAGTTCTTAAGGGACAAGTCCGTCAGGGAGTCACTGCATTTAGGATAGGGACAAAACATGGAATCTGTCACGCTGAAGTCCGTATGAGCCATAACGTCCACTAAAGCCGGCCACTAAAGTCACGATCTGCACTTGAGAGTCTGATAAACCTATTTTAACGAATAACATCTTGAATCAGAACGGAATGCTTGTCTGGGCAGTTCTAATACACACTACTTTATTGCTCTCTTGTATTTACCTTTGCCCATGGCTTTGACATTGCCCTTGCCCTGTAGTCCCGGGGGTAGTGACTTATCAGACGCAACCGCCCAGCCAACTTTGGGTTTCAGACTTACTTCCCACAGGGTGCCGCGAAGACGGTAAAAATAGCCATCGTGATAGTAATGGTTGGGAAGCCCGACGACAATATAGAGCCCCAGCGCAGAATCATAAACAAGCTCCATTCCCGCCACCTGTTTACGGCGATAACCATGAGCAGGAGCGTGCGCCGGTGGTCCGGGTTTTATTATTTTAGGTGGTCTATGATAAGCCTCTAATGTTTAACATGAAATGGTCATAAGCAGCGCACTGGCTGATGAGACTACGAATAAAATGACGGTTTTGAATGTCATGCTATCCCCCCCCGATATTTGAATATAGAATTTATAAGTTCCTCCTAAAATCCAAGAAATATTCCTATTTGAACCAAATTACTTCTTCGCCTGCGACAAAAAATACCTGTCTGTGTTGCGAAAACCAGCCTTTTCATTTGGCCGGCTTTCCGATAAACTCGTCTTTTGAGTGCTAATATGAGAAACAATATTGTGCACAAGGCAAAGGGTTTCACCTTAATAGAGTTGTTGGTGGTGATTGCCATCATTGCATTATTGATGGCGGTATTGATGCCGGTGCTGCAAAAGGTCAGGAAGCAGGCAAAAGCCATTATTTGTCAATCACATCTTCACCAGTGGGCCATTGTCTTTGAGATGTATGCCGGTCAGAATGACGGTTTTTTCTGGAGTGGTGATTTTGTCAGGGACGGGTGGGAACAGTATTGCTGGACGGAGCCGCTCCGGCCGTATTACAGCAGTGAGGAAGAAGTGCGTTTCTGCCCGACGGCTACGAAGATCAGGGCAGATGGTGCCCGGGACCCGTTTGCGGCCTGGGGTCCTGTGCGACAAACCGGGCAAAATAGCGGCAGCTATGGAATGAACAACTGGATTTGTAATCCTTTACCGGATATAGAATTTATACATAGTCGAGAGGCGACCAAAGACAACTGGAGAAGCGTTTATGTTGACAATGCGGCTAATATACCGCTGCTTTTGGATTGCGCGTATGTCGAGGGCAAGCCATACGTTTTAGATCCGCCTCCGGAATATGACGGTGACATATCGACATACGGAGTGAGTGCTTTGCAAATGAAGCGTTTCTGCCTGAACAGACACAGTGGATATGTCAACTGTGTTTTTTTGGACTTCTCTGTTAGAAAGATTGACCTCAAGCAGTTATGGACGTTCAAGTGGCATCGAAGTTATGACGTAAACGGCATGTGGACCAAAGCCGGCGGTGTCCAGCCCGGCGACTGGCCGCAGTGGATGAGAAGATTCAAAGACTACTAACGAAGATACGTGCTTTCTCGAAAACTTACGCCCCGTCTCAGGTTTTCTTTCAGCCGTTTGCGGAACAAAGAATCGCAATCATCTTCTTCAGGGGAGTATACCGTAGTGTTTCCTAAGAACTTCCAGCTCTTTCTTGAGCGTCTCGACTACTTCCCGATGTTCCAAATTGCCGTATAGATTCTTCATTTCGTCCGGGTCCGCGGCAAGATCAAAGAGTTCCCAACCCTTGTCACCGTACAGAAAATGGATGAGTTTGTATCGTTGTGTTCTAACACCCTCATGGGGCCCGATTCCGTAAGCCGACTCATAGAACCGGTAATACATTGTCTTTCGCCAGTCCTTGGGTGTCCGGCTGCGAGCAATCGCCCGGAAGCTGCGTCCCTGGATATCCGCCGGTACTGAAGCATCCGCGTAATCCATCAGGGTCGATGCGAAGTCCAGATTCAAAACGATCTCATCTGCCGCTGAGCCCGGCGCGATCTCCTTCGGATAACGCATCAGAAGCGGCATCCGTAAGGATTGTTCGTACATGAAGCGCTTGTCATAGAGTCCGTGGTCGCCAAGGAAGAATCCCTGGTCGGATGTGTATATGAGAATCGTATTCTTCCGCAGCCCCGCTTCGTCAAGATAGTCGAGGACACGCCCGACATTGTTGTCAACCGAGGCAATGCAACGCAGATAGTTTTTCATGTAGACCTGGTATACCCACTTCTTCGTATCCTGCTCGCTCATGCCTTCCGGAAGCGGGCCGAATCGTTTGAAATGGAGCTCCCACTGCTTCGGTCCCACATGGAGGCGATGATTCTTGATCTGATCGGTCCGGCCCTGGTACGTGTCATTAAAGGTAAGAGGCTCCGGGATATCGGTATCTTTATATAGGGCCATATATTTTTCATCGGGTTCCCAATTGGCGTGCGGCGCCTTATGATGAAGCATCATAAAGAACGGCTTGTCACTGGGACGATCCCTGAGCCATTGAATGGCGACATCTGTAATTAGGTTGGTCACATATCCAGTGTGTTTTTTCCTGACTCCATTCTCGATCATGACAGGATTGTAATAGTCACCCTGACCCGGCAGAACATTTGAGTAATGAAAACCTGTCGGCTCCGTTTTGAGATGCCATTTGCCGACAATGGCCGTTTGGTAACCTGCCTGTTGAAGCAACTTGGGCAAGGTCTGCTGGCTGCCGTCAAATCGGCGGCCGTTGTCGATCACTCCATTGAGGTGACTGTACTTGCCGGTCAAAATCACAGCTCGACTCGGGGCACAAATACTGTTCGTGCAGAAGCAGTTGTCGAATCGCATCCCTTCATGGGCAATGCGGTCGATATTGGGCGTCTTGTTGATCCTGCTTCCATAGGCACTAATAGCATGTGACGCATGATCGTCACTCATAATGAGCAGAATGTTTGGACGCGACTCTTTCTGTTCTGTATCCCCCGGGACTGCTATTCTTCCGGACAGCAGACCTGCCGCTGTCATGGCACCAGTTCTCAAAAACTCACGTCTTAGCATATTCCTAATCCTCGTTTGTTACTCGCGCCGAATGTAAACAAAGTACGCGCCGCAGATTTCTTCACCACTCTTGTCCAGGAGAGTCGCGCGGACGTCTGCGGCTCCCTTCTTCAGGGCCAGATCGAACGCTGCCGCCGAATCCTTCTCGCCGACCTGTTTTTCGAACGTCTGGCCTTGCGCCTCAAGACGCACGGCGGCAACGGGCAGCGTGCGGCATGTGGGCAAATGCCAACGCTTCTGCTCAATGAACGTCTCGTCGGACCTCTGTTCTATGGGCACACCAGCCAGCGGGGCATCGAGGTACACTGGCCAGCGGCGAACCTCGAATCGGTAGTATCCCGTCCGGGCAATCATCACCGGCCAAAATCCATTGAATTTATTTCCAAGACGCACGTCTCCTTGCCACCACATGTGCCGTTTGGGCGTATCCAGCATCCATGCATCCGGGCCAAGTTCAACAATTTTTTGTTGCGGCGCACCAACAATCGGGCGTTCGTTGGGTTGTTTTCGTCCGAGGCTACAGCGGTCCCAGTGTTCTTCATATCGCTGGCGTAGTCGCTGGACCACGTCAGGATGGTCTGCTGCAACATCTTTCTTCTGCGAGGGATCGGCCTGCATATCGTAAAGCTCCCGGCCGTTTATCAGCCGCCACCGCTGGGTGAGCACTACGCTTGATGTCCACTTCTGGGGCGTTTCAAATCCATTCTGGCTGTGCAGCGACCAGCAGCGGTCTTCCCATTGCGGAGTGGACTCCTTGAGCAGGGGCACAAGACTTCGTCCATCCAGATCAGGAGCATCAGCCAAGTCCAACGAGCACAACTCGGCCAGCGTGGGCAGCAAATCAAAGTGGGCCGCCAACATGTCGATGTCTCGCGGTTCACCGAGCGATCCGGCGGGCCAGTGAATGAAGCATGGCACGCGATGCCCGCCTTCATAAACGGAACCTTTGAATTGACGCATAGCGGCATTGTATACATTTTGGTGATACCCTGTCCCATTGTCGGTGAGAAAAATCAGGATCGTGTTGTCCGTCAGGCCTTCTTCACTGAGGAATCGCCGTAATCGGCCTATGTTTTTATCAACTCGTTCAATAGAGGCGTAGAAGTTGTCTAACTCCGCCGGCAGTTTCTGATCGCGATACGGCTCAAGCCACTCGGGGCGAACATTCCACGGAAAGTGCGGCACATTCGGCGGCAAATAAACGAAAAAGGGACGGTTTCGATTTTTACGCATGAATTGCATCGCACGATCGAAGAAGACATCGGTATTGAAACCTTCGGCCCATTCCCATTTTCCATTGTGCCTGTAATGATCGCCAAAACGATCATTGCCCCAATAATCGCTTGTGGCGGCCAGGCCGCAATCGCCGATCCCGACCCACTCGTCGAAGCCTCGGTCAATCGGTCGATAGGGGAAATTGTGTCCCAAATGCCATTTGCCGAACAAGCCGGTACGATAGCCGTTGGCCTTGAAAACATCAGCCATCGTCTTTTCGTTCACCGGCAGGTAGTTTCGCATATTCAGTGTACGGCGAACGCCAACGCGATCGGAAACTTTGCCCACCATCAGTGAGGCGCGCGTTGGGGCACAAAAGGGATTCACGTGAAAATCAGTGAATCGCACGGACTCCGCATGCAGACAGTCAAGATTAGGGGTCTTCAAAACGGGATTACCATGACAACTCAAGTCACCATAACCCTGATCGTCGGTCATCAGGAGAATAACATTGGGCCTTCTTCTCCCTGGTGTATTGGCTCCAGAGGTCACTTGTCTCGATCCGCATCCCGCCAGGAAACCTGCACCTGCCATAGAACTTATTCTCAGAAAATCACGCCTCGATAGCATTGCTTTTTTACCTCATTGTATTGTGACTGATAAGCTGATACTGCCACACACTTCTGAAGACAGTCATTGTGGCAAATTCGTAAGACAGGAAAGAGCCATTTTTTTTATTTGGCCGATTGTTCGAATCGTGCCTCAGAGCGCAGACCCTTCTTACGCTCTCCAGGGACGCTGCCTGTCTATTTTTGACAATATATTTTTTGTAATAATAGCATCCTCTCTAACCTGAAAATCAAACATTCCCACGCAGAGAAGGTCGGCACCGTTTTCAAAGGCATATTTAAAACCTTCCCTTGGATGGATAGCGCCTGCGGCTAAAACCTTATAGGCGATCCATGGCTTTTTCACCGTCTTCATAAACTCGATGGTTTCTTCCGGGGTTAGAGACCAGATATTATCCTGCTGGGGTTCGATCCTGGCAGACCAGTAGTTATGGCTGTGTAGTGTCTTCATGTAAAAGTCCAGCTCGACGCCGGCTTTCTCAAGCGCAATCGGAACCTCAATGGCGTGGCAGGCGCAGCCGGCAATCAGTCCGTTCTTTTTGATAAATTCGATGGCCCTGGCCAGCAAATCCACCTGCTCATACTTGACCCAGTTATCTCCTATCCCTCCATGAATAAAGGCACCGACCGCACCGTTATCAATCGCTATTTGAATTGATCCGGTAAGGTCGAACGTCTTGGGATAAGTCTGTGCAATCCATTGAATCTCGCCGCCCCATTCTTCGCGATAGCGCTTGTACACCCGTATGGTCGGGTCCTCGCCTTGTGCATAGGGACTGTTGACGGGGCCTATCATTGTATTGATGCCCGTTTCCTCGCATAACTGCCACGTCTCCATAATCTTCTGATCGGTGAAGTAGTGCCTCATAAGGGAAGGGACGTACAGCAGGTCGCGATCATGAGCGGAACCAATAATGAGATTTCCCCCGCAAATGAGCCGGCTAATCTTGACGTTGCCGATTTTACCCATCGGCATATCTTTATCAGAAGCGTTCCCCGGTTTTTTGTCTTTTCTCTCTGTGGCTGCGGCTTTGACTTGTTTTTCACAAAAACCAAAGCCTAACGTCGTCCCGGCCGATACCGCCACTGTTTTTTTTATGAAACCACGACGATGCAATTTTTTAGACATTAAAAGGTTGCCCTGCTTTGCAAAGTGCCTGCCGCGCGACGAGCTTTGTCTCTACGCTCTCCAGGGACGCTGCCTGTTCAGTTTCCCGGAAAATACCTCTTTGGCAATTAGCGCGTCTTCTATCACCTGAAAATCGAACATTCCCACGCAGGCGAAATCCGCACCATTTTCAAAGACATATTTGAAACTGACCCTGGGATGAAGTGCACCGGCGGCGAGAACTTTAAAGGCAATCCACGGCCTGTTAAAATTTTTCATGTACTCGATAGTTTCCTGAGGTGTTCGGCTATAGATATTGTCGTGCTCAGGCTCAATCTTAGCTGACCAGTAATCGTGAGGGTGAAGGGTTTTAACCCAGAAATCAGGTTGACATCCGGCTTCTTCGCATGTCTTGACTGTTTCGAGGCGATGTGCGCCGAGCCCGCCCGGAATTCCCTGTTGTTTTATATATTCGAGGGCTTCGCCCAACAAATTAACCTGCCCCTTTTGGACCGCCTTATCGGTCAAGCCACCCTGGATGTAAGCTGCGTGCACGCCGTTATCCACCGAGCGTTTGATGCCGGTCTTGATGTCAGGGCCCCCGCCACAATCTGATATCCACTGGATTCGACCGCCTCGCTCGTTCCAGTATCGATTGATTACCCTATCGGAGACGGGATTGGTCAGGATTGTATTTATACCGTTCTCTTCTGCCAACTCCAGCGTCTCAAACACTTTTTCATCCGTGTGATAGGCCTTGACTAACGAAGAGACGTAAATCAGGTCCCTGCTGTGTGCCCAGCCGCCGATCAGATTGCCGCCACAAATTATTCTGCTGATTTTTAGGTTTTTGATCTTGCCGAAAGGCAGACTATTGCCGGCTGAGACGGACTTGTTTTTAATTGATTTGGACCCGTCGATTTTGGATTTATCAGCCATTTTGGCCAATAGATTTTGTTCCTCAAAACTACGAAGCCCCAATGTGGCTCCTGCGGAAGCCACGACGGATTTCTTCAGGAAACCACGGCGATTTACATTCTTGTTTGACATAACTGCTGTCCCTTCTAATAAATATTGGCAATATAAGGAGTCCTGGTCTCTACGCCTAAGCTCTCCATGATCGCTGTCTGTTTATTTTACCTGATAAAATATTTTTTGCAACAAGCGCGTTCTCTATAACCTGAAAATCAAACATCCCCACGCAAAGAAAGTCCGCGCCATTTTGAAAAGCATATTTGAAACCATCCCTGGGATGAACAGCCCCGGCAGCTAAGACCTTATAAGCAATCCAGGCCTTTTCCACCGTCTTCATAAACTCGATGGTTTTCTCAGGATACTTGTCCCAGTAATTATCCACACTATAGTTATCGATAACGTCTTTATACTGGTCGGGCCGACGCGTGGACCAGTAATTGGTGCTGTGGTGCGTTTTCATATAGAAATCGGCCCCTATGCCGTCCTTTTCACACGCCATAGGCGTCCTTAAGTCATGCCCACCTACACCTGCGATAATTCCATTTTCCTTTATAAACTCGACAAACTTACCGACCAGGTCGGTCCTGGCTTGTCTGGACCATCTGTCTGCAATATTGCCAGCCAGAAAGGCCCCTGCGGCTCCCCCGTCAATGGCTTTTTTAACGTCACCTGTGAGGTTATTCGTCTTTGCACTGCATTGAGCAATCCATTGTATCTGGCCGCCTCTTTCGTCCCAATACTTTTTGAGAAGTCGGGCCGAGCGGGAGCCTGTAATAATAGTATTGATCCCGTTTTCTTCACATACATGGAGTGTTTCAATAATCTTTTCATCCGTGAAATAATGCTTGAGCAGAGAAGAGACATAGATCAAATCTCTGCTGTGCGCGAATCCCCCGATCAGATTACCGCCGCAGATTATCCTGCTAATCTTAACGTTGCCAATCTTCCCGGCCGGCAGACCCTTAACAGAGCTGGTGGACGGCTTGCCACGTTTATTCATTGCTGCTAATAAAGCCTTCTCTTCAAGACTCAGGGCCGACGTAACCATAGCAGAGCTGATAACAGATTTTTTTAGTAACTGCCGGCGATTTATGTGTAGTGTCATTTTTTAGTCTTCTTAAATAGTATTAACACGGCCAAAAATTAATCACTCTACGGCCCCATGCGTACGCAAAAGTTCATAGACTTCCTGATGCCCTTTCTGCTTCGCAATGTCCAACGGGCTCTGACCTTTCTTGTTTCTAAGGTTAATATCGGCACCCTTTGCGATAAGCATCTTGACAATATCCTTATGGCCGGATGACGCCGCAAGGTGCAGGGGCGTACCGAGAATAACACCTTGAGCATTCACATCCGCACCCTCGTCGAGAAGGAATTCGGTTAGGATCCTACAATCCCGCATGGCCGCAAAGTGCAGGGGTATCGTACCGTCCGTCATCTTTGCGTGCATATCGGCGCCTTCTGCGATGAGCAGTGCTGCTATCTCTTCGTGGCCCTGTAAGAGTGCTATGTGCAGGAGTGTCACGTCACTTTTGGCTTTTGCGTTGACGTCGGCTCCCTTTGAAAGCAGTGACTGGACCTTGTCAATATCACCCCCGGCCACCGCGCTGCGCAGTGACTCAGTTACATCATCTTCTCCAGTCGGAGTTGCTGATCTAAGCGGGATTTTTGTTTCAGTCGTTTTCTCAGCAGTCTTGGCCGGTTTCTCCGCAGCTTTGGTCAGAGCCTGTTGGAGTGACTCGGTAGGTTTGGCCGGCCTTACTGATTCAGGTTGTTTTGCCGGTTTTGCTTCGGTCTGGGCGTCGGCTTGCTGTGCCGGTTGAGGTTCCTTCTTACACCCTACAGTAACAAACATTAACACCAGAGTCAGGCAGAGGAGTTTGATATATTTCATTTTTAGTCTTTCTTTAAGATAATGAACATCGTTTCCACTTTGACTTACAGTACTATTCTATGAAATTTTCAGACGAATTGCAACCTTCGGATACGATTGCAATCATATCACCGCTTAGCTCCGTGCCTGCGCAGCAGTTCGTCTATATCTTTGTGCCGATGACGGCCGCCTTCTTGCAAACGATGTTGAGAAGCAATAACGCCAACGACCAGCAGAATGGTTTTATTGACTTTATTTGAGTTGGCTGCTCTCGGACAATATCAGAACCAAAAAAGCTCAAAAAAAAATCTTGCAAAGGAAGAGCCACATCGGAAAGGTAAAAAAAGACGGCGACAAAATTATGCTTGCCGCCGCCTTGAGAAATTTCAGGTTCTACGTGATTTTATTGTTCAGGGACCTGGATTTGTGCCATCTCTTGTTCGGTGAATTTGCTGTTGGCAATTGGGCCGGGCTCCCAGCATTGTTCGAGCTTACTGGGCTTCGGCTTTTGGATCGGAATGACGAAGACTTCCTGGTCATCGGCGTTCTTTTCCACCCGTCCGCCGGCGCGATTGACTGCCTGTCGAACGAGTTTCTTACTTACCTCCACGAGCATTGGGAAATTGTACGGCGTGTGGCTGAATTTGCCTTCCGGATTCAAGTCGGATTTGAATCTGTCGGGCAGGTTCTCAAAACCGATGGTGGTGAACAGTATGCCGCCTGAATTTGACGGATTGCAGTCGGAATCCTGGCCGCAGCGGGCCGTGATAATGATCGTTTCATCCGGGTCGCCTTTGCCGTACAGCAGGCCCATCACGATGTAGGCTCCGTTTATCTTGGCGTCGATATTGAAATCGCCCTTGTCGCAGGAGTATTTGCGGTAGTCGGGATTATCCTGGTATTTTTCTTCAACGAGCTGCCATGTTTTCTGCCAGTCGTCGGGATTCTGTTTATACCAGGCAAGCACATCGCGAATGCATTCGGCGTACTGGCTCTTCTTTGGGATACATTTCAGGCCCGCGAGGACAATCTTTTCCATATCGTCCTCGAAGAAGGCCTCAGCGTACATACCGCCGACGAACTGGCCGCCGTAGAGGCCGTCGCCGTAGTTCATCAACCGTCCGAACTTCTCGCCTAATTCGATGGCCACTTTTGGCAAACCGGGAGCGATTAGGCCGGAGTAATCCGCCTCGATCTGGTAATCGATATCGTCTGCGTGTTTGCTGAACTCAGGGTGGCCGGAATCAGGCGGAGCAATCCCTTTACGCAGATTATCACGACCATACTTGTTGGCGTGCCAAAGCTTGTAGCCGCTATTGGCAAAATCGATCCCTGCCTGGCGGATGGGAACATCCATTCCGTACAGTTCCAGCGTTCGCAGGAAGGTCATCTCGACATAGATATCGTCCTGATGGAATTGGTTAATCTTGTCCGGTTTCCACGTCGGCATCTTGTCTTCGGGTATAATTTCGCCTTTAAATTTGAACTCGGTTGGCCCGCCCCAACCCACGCCGGCCATCTGCCCGATCCAGCCGGCTTTCATCTTATCCGCATAATCCTCAACGGTGATGCGTCGAACATTCCCGGCGCCAATACCAATACCGCTGAGCACATCCGTTTGACAGCCGGCAACAAAAACCATGCCCAGGACGAATGTGATTACCATTAGGGTTGTTAGTAAATCTTTTGACATTTTTGTACCTCCATGAGTTTTAGAAATACGGTTGCTTAGTCGGTAACTTTATAACTGCCAAAGACGTAAAAAACAAGTTTTTTTGTAACCATAGCTGGAAAAATGGTGGATATTATATTTTAAAGTGTGGGTTTGCAATGCTTTCCAGAAGATGTATAATGTCTTTGGTTCTGACGAAACTATTGAAAAACAGGGCATTTAGTAGGTCAAAAGCATGCTTAAAGACACAATGCGTTTTGTAGTGTTGGTTATAGCAGCCGTGCTGATGGTATTATCGACGGTCTCTGCGGGTACCTGGCGTTTGGAGAATGGCCGGGACTGGGAGTCCGTCTCGGCTGAGGGGAAGGACAAATTCTTTATGGCGGTGGCCGAAGTAAAGAAGCTTGTCGACACCGGGAAATCCAAAGCCGCGAGTAAGGCGTTCGATACGCTTACAAAGGACTTTCCGGAAATTGCGGGGCCTGATTTGGATGTCTTTATCGAGGCTGAGATGTTCTATTGCAAAGGGCAGCTTACCAGGGCGGTCAGGAGCTATGATAAACTGCTTAACGAATATCCCAAGAGTGAACTTTGCCAGGCCGCCTTAGACAGGCAGTTTGCCATAGCTACGGCTTATTTGGGCGGCAAAAAAAAGGTGGTGCTCGGTTTCATCAAATTCAAAGGATATGCCGAGGGCATCAGAATTATGGAAAAGATTACTAACCGGGTCGGGCTCGATACGACGATGGGTATAAAGGCATCTTTAGCTGTGGCTCAAAATTACGAAGATAGGAAAAAATTCAACGATGCATACATCAAATGGTGGGAGATATCGATTCAGTGGGAAACAGGCCCGATTGGCAGGGATTCGCTGCTTGGTATGGCTCGGTGCAAACATGCCGAGTATAACAAGCACCCTGAGCATCAAAGGCCGTTTTATGACGCTTCGAGCCTTAAAACTGCAAAAAGCTGTTACCGAAAGGCCATGTTAATATATCCTGAAGAGGCCAGGGAAATCGGCGTTGACCAAATACTAAAAGAGATAGATGAGCAATTAGCCTTCAAAGAGCTTAGTATCGGCCGGTATTACCAAAGAGTAGGAAATATACAGTCGGCTAATCTTTATTATGATATGGTTGTTAACGATTGGCCGGGCACCGAGGCGGCGGAAATGGCAAAGGAAATACTTGCCGAGAACTGAGATTGTGCAAAAGGAATTTAAGCACTCTTTGAAAATGAAGAAAGAAAAACTTAGAAATCGATGCATAAGTCAAAGGCTTCCATCAGCACTTATGCCCTTATATTTTTGCGCACTTTGTTTATGCCTTTGCGGTTGCGCTGAAATAGCCGGCTATTCCGACGAACCGCTGTTCCCGCAGGAGGTTGAAAGCGTTTGCCTGAAAATGTTCGATAACAGAACCTTTCGACGAGGAGTGGAGTACGAACTTTCCGATGCCCTGGCCAAGCGTGTTGAGGTTGATACGCCTTACAAGATAGTCTCCAATATGGACCGCGCCGATACTGTAATAAGTGGCCAGATTGTATCGATGGGGGAGTTAGCACTCAGCACCGATCGCGAAATGGGCAGGGTCCTGGAAAGAGAAGTTCAACTGATTGCGGTGGTTAACTGGAAAAATCTAAAGACAGGCCAATTGATGATAGATAACCAGGAAGTGAGTGCTTCAGCGAGCTATTCCACATATATGGATCAGGACTTCAAATATGCTTCGAGTCTTGCGGCAAACAATCTGGCACGAAAGATCGTAGAACTAATGGAAAAGAAATGGTAAAATCGTGAACGGAATTAAGAAAACTGAGTATTAAATTATGAGTGACAGTCAAGACAAAAAACCGCATTTGCCTCTTCGTGGTTCCCAGAACAGGCCGGGCAAAAAGCCGCCCCTGCCGCGTTATAGACGAGGGCCTTTCAGCTACGTTATCATCATATTTGCGATATTCACGATAATGATGATGCTGCAGCCCTGGCTGAAGATAGAAGAGGTCAGATGGGACCAGTTTATCGAGCATATTAAAGAAGGGCACATCGAAAGTGTTACTGTAAAGGACACAGAGATAGCAGGCCAATTCACTGATGATTATGTCGCCAGTCAGCAGGACAAGGGCAAGAAGGTTTTTCGCGTTCATTATAATCCGGAAGTGCACGGACAGTGGCTTGCACGGTTGTTAGAGGAGAATGAGGGAATAGAAAATGATACTGCGCCGCAGCATTTCTGGCTCATTATGCTGATGCAGTGGCTGCTTCCTTTGCTCTTATTGATTGGATTTTTCTACTTTTTCTTTGCCCGGAACCTTCGCGGCGGGGCGGGCGGCATGCTGATGTCGTTCGGTCGAAGCAGACATCGTCTGCAGGGAAAAGACAAGGCTAAAGTAACGTTTGATGATGTAGCCGGTGTTGATGAAGCAAAAGAAGAAGTGGATGAGATAATAGAATTTTTGAAAAATCCGAAGAAATTTCAACGTCTGGGCGGCCGGATTCCACGCGGAGTCCTGCTCATAGGCCCCCCCGGCTGCGGGAAAACATTACTTGCGAAGGCCATAGCAGGCCAAGCGGATGTGCCGTTCTTTAGTATATCAGGCAGCGATTTCGTAGAGATGTTCGTTGGAGTCGGAGCATCGCGTGTACGTGATTTGTTCAAGCAGGCAAAGGAAAACTCGCCCTGTATCATTTTCCTCGACGAAGTTGACGCGATAGGGCGAAAACGTGGTGCCGGCTTTGTAGGGGGTGGACACGATGAACGTGAGCAAACACTTAATGCGATCCTGGTCGAGATGGACGGATTTGATACGAACGACCAGGTAATTGTGATTGCAGCGACAAATCGCGCCGACATATTGGACCATGCGCTTACGCGGCCGGGACGGTTCGACAGGCAGGTATTTGTGCCGCTGCCGGACTTGATAGGGCGAGTTGAGATTCTGAAAGTGCACGCCAGAAAAGTAAAATTAGATCCTACCTCCAGCCTGGAAAGACTTGCACGTGGGACGCCAATGTTC
>Ga0307380_10000700_pt1 | contig 50375 bp, 59 predicted proteins | sample UN3MG_FD_202239 | JGI IMG/M metagenome (GOLD analysis project Ga0307380, IMG submission 202239) | Soil microbial communities from Risofladan, Vaasa, Finland - UN-3 | ecosystem: Environmental > Terrestrial > Soil > Coastal area > Acid sulfate soil | place: Finland: Risofladan, Vaasa | collected... | reverse complement strand
CTGAGCACCTGCACGTGCCCCACATCTCTGGCTCCACCAAGCTGATGGGCGCGGCCCTCAGCGCGGTGGCTCTGGCGGTGGGAGGGTACCTGGGCTACAACTTTTACTGGACAAAGAAATGGGACTCGTGGGCGTGGGTCCAAGCCAGTGGATTGAGGAAGACGATCTACAACTTCCTGTGGAACAGGTGGTACATGAACCCCGCATACTACTTGGTCTTCGTTGACGGGTTAATCCTGCTTTCGAAGGGAATCTTCAGCGTCTTCGAGGCTGGGGTGATGACCCCGTTAAGCGACTACGTTGCGAAGACGTCGGAGTCTCTGAGCGCAAAGATGTATGAAGTCCTGGAGGTGGGAGGCGTCTTCGGTGTCCTGAATCAAGGGGTGCCGACCGCCGTGATCGGCGCGTATCACCGTGTCAAGAAGGTGCAGACAGGCGTCCTCAGCATGAACCTTATCTACATGTTCATCATGCTGGTGATTCTACTCGTGGGGTTGTTGATTAAAGGAGGTTAATGAATGTTCGGTTCACTCTGGTTAGCATTGTTGGCTCCCATCCTCTTCGTGCCTGTAGTTTATTTCCTGGGAAGAAGCATGGGTAAAAGGGTCGGCTGGGTGGCGTTTATCCCCCTACTCTATAGCTCTCTCTACTTCGTGAGCCTCCTGGGCGAGGTCGCGGAGAACCCGGTGGGAGAGTACTTCTACTGGCTGCCCGGGATAAGGTTCGGGCTCTACGCCGACAGCCTGAGCCTACCCATCGCGCTCACGGTCGCCGTGCTGTCGGCTATCATCGTGATATACTCCCAGCCCTACATGGATCACTCCATCCACGAGCAGTACCACCGCGAGAACAACAACGCTCACGCGACGTACTACGCACTCTACCTGGCTTACGCCGCAAGCATGATGGGGGTGGCTTTGTCGACGAACCTGTTCGAGTTCTACCTGTTCTTCGAGCTGATGATAATCCCGTCGTGGGCGCTCATCAACGCCTACGGCTCCGGGGAGCGTGAGAAGATAGGGTTCATGTACCTTCTATGGTCCGTCTTAGGCGCGGTCCTTTTCGTCACGGGCGCCCTCTCGGCTTACGCCAACACCGGCTCATTCGAGATAGCCGACCTTGTGCTGATCCAGGGCTCCCCGTGGGCCGGATTCATGGTGGCGACGATGCTCCTGGGTCTCACAGTCAAGATGGCTATGTTCGGCTTCCACATCTGGCTTCCCTTCGCCCACGCGGAGGCGCCCACCCCCATAAGCGCGTTGCTGAGTCCAGCGATGATCGGGTTGGCCGCCTACGCCATAGTGAGGATGCTTATCCCCATCGCGGGAGTCATGGACACCAACATGGTGCTGCTGCTGCTCTGGGGCTTGACCACCATGATCTACGGCGGCATGATGGTCCTGGCTCAGAACGATATAAAGCGGCTCCTGGCCTACTCCAGCATGAGCCAGATGGGCTACCTGTTCATCGGATTAGCCAGCGGCACCACTATCGGCGTAAGCGGCTCCATGATGCACTACGTCAGCCACGGACTGGGGAAGGCGGTCCTGTTCCTCAGCGCCGGGGCGATCATGCATCAGACCGGCATCAGGGACATCCGGCAGCTGGGCGGCCTCGCCGCAAAGATGCCGGTAACCGCGACGGCTTTCATCATCGGTGCCATGAACATCGCCGGTATCCCGCCGACGGTTGGGTTCACGTCCAAGCTCATGGTGTTCATGGGCGCGTTCGGGCCAGGTGTTCAGGGTAACTCCGCGGAGCTCTTAATCGCGGTCGTCGCCATCCTGTCCACCGCCCTGACAGTCGGGTACACGATGTGGGCGATGCGCCGGATCTTTTACGGTCCCCTGCCCGAGCATCTCGAGGACGTCAAGGAGGCGCCTCAGCTGATGATCATTCCCATGATACTGCTCTGCCTCCTGTCGATAATCCTCGGTATCTGTCCGGGGCTCATCCTAGACCCGCTGTTCGAGGTGATACCAGGGCTGCTGCCCGTGTGAGGTGAATGAAATGGTAAACAACTTACTCTTACTGGTTCTCTTGGCGTCCTTCCTGTGTGCTCCCGTAGTATACCTGATCGGTAGAAGCATCGGGAAACGCGTAGGTTATGTGGTCTTCGCCGCGCTGCTAGCCGTGTCCATCGTCTTTGGCATGCTAATGCCGGTGGTGGAGCACTCCGTCGTGCTTGAGGAGTACAACTGGGTCGTCTCCCCCGTAGGGCTGACGTTCGGGCTCATGGCTGACGGGCTCAGCGTCCCCGTAATCTTCACCTACATGTTCGTGTTCGCGTTCACCGCGCTCTTCTCGCTTCAGTACATGGAGAGGAGGCTGAACCTGGACGACATTGAGGAAAACAACGAGCAGTACGCGAGGTTCTACACCTTCTTCCTGCTGTACGGCGTGAGCGTCGCCGGCTCCATGCTGGCGACCAACCTGATAGAGTTCTACCTGTTCTTCGAGATGGCCCTAGTCTTCTCGTGGATACTGGTCTTGCTGTACGGCTACGGGGACAGAAGGAGGAACTCGCTCCTATACTTCCTCTACACACACATCGGCGGAGGGGCCCTCCTCATCGGCATCCTCGGCGCATACTGGGCCGTGGGAAGCTTCGAGATAGCCGACCTCGCCAACATCTCGATGTACCCTAGCGCGTTCTGGATCGGCATCGCCATCACCATTGGCCTTCTGGTCAAGATAGGCGCACTGGGTCTACACGGGTGGATGCCCGACACATACTCCGAGTCGCCTGCCCCGGTGAGCGCGGTCCTGGGGGCCACATCTGTGCTGCTGAGCACGTACTCCCTTGCCAGGCTGATGCCCTACTTCGCCGAGGTTCTTCACGGAGTCAGCGGCTGGATCGAGCTCTGGGCGTTGATGACGATACTCTACGCCGGCGTCATGGCGATAGTCCAGACGGACACGAAACGCCTGGTGGCCTACCTGAGCATGAGCCAGATGAACTACTGCGTCCTGGGCGTCTTCACGTTCATCGACTACGGTGTCCTGGGCGCCATATCTTACTCGATAAGCCACGGCCTGGCGATCGCCCTCCTGTTCCTCGTCTCAGGCGCCCTCATGTACCGCACAGGGACGCGGGACATGACCAAGATGGGCGGACTCGCGGAGAAGCTGCCCATCGTCATCCTCGCGACCATGGCGGGGTTCCTGACCATCGGCGGGGTGCCTCCGACCGTGGGCTTCAAGTCGAAGTTCCTGCTCCTGAGCGGCGCCTTCGTCAGAGGCTTCGAGTCCTCGTGGATGGAGCTTGGGGTAGCCATCCTGGCGGGGAGCCTGGCGACGCTGTTGACTCTGGCGTACGAGTTCAGGGCCGTGTGGCGCGTCTACTACGGCAAGCTTCCCGAGGAGCTGAAGGCTGTGACTACTGTGCCCACCATGATGGCGGTGGCGCTTATAGCCATGAGCGCGCTTTCAGTCATCTTCGGGATCTGGCCCGCCCTGATAACGATCCCCATCGAGGTCTTCATAGAGCACATATTCCATTAGCACAGGGAAGACCGTTCCCCCCTTCTTGTTTCCTCTTTGATTAAGTCCTTTCAGAATGCTGACGACGGAGAACCGTGCAAATAGATACTCAAAGTGGTTTCTGGTGGCACCATTGGGAATCCACGTTGGGAAAGCTCATGTCCAGCTATTTAGTATCCTCCGCCAGTTTTTCTTTTGCATCGAACCCATTTAACGGTTTTTTCCGGGAGGTGCATAAGTCTTTTTAGGTTCATTAACGTGTGCAATTAGGAAATGAGCATTGCTGTCATTGGACCTCCCTCATTCGCGACGAGCTTCGAGCTGATCGGCGCCGCTGGCTACCATGAGATAAATGGAGAAGCCGTGGCAGCAACACTGGCTCGCCTCGTGAACGATGAGGACTATAAGCTCATCATACTTCCCGAGCGCTTTGCGCCTGAGACGAGGAACGTTAGGGAGGAGATCATGAGGAAGGGAGACATCACGCCTGTCTTTGCCCTAGTCCCCGACTTTACCATGGAGACGGGTATGAGAATGGAGGAACTCCAGGCAGTTGTCTCGCTGGCAATAGGTACAAGGTTGGAGTTGTAGAGGATGGAGATGGAACGAATACTCTCAATGGGCTCGAGGCTACAAAAGCTCCTCATTGAGGCGAAAGCCGAAGCAGAGCGAATGGTTTCTGAAGCCCAGAAAGAAGCCGACGAGATGATTGATGCCGCAAGAACCGAGTCTAACAGGAGACGGATGAGGGCTCAGAGAGGCACCGGGCTTGAGGAGATGCTTGCGGAGGAAGAGAAGAAGGCGGTGAAAGAAGCGGCCAAAGTCGCGAAGGACTATGAAAAACAAGTCGAGGAGCTGAGGAAGATCCCGGCAGAAAAAATGGAAAGCGCCGTCGAACTTGTGATAAAGGAGGTTCTCCCTGAATGAGCAGCATAGAGCTGGAAGCAGGCTTAATAGATAAAGCTGTGGAAGAGAGGAACGCCATCATCTCGAAAGCAGAGGTGAGGGCAGAACGAATCCTTGAGAATGCTAGGCAAGAAGAGGAACGTATCAACAGCGACGTCGATAGACACTTGAGGACAATAGTCGGCTCCGAGCTCAGGGCGGTTCACGACAGGATCGTGGGCCGGGCAAACCTGGATGGCCGTAAGATGATCATGGAGGCAAAGATGGAGTTACTAGACACGGTCTTCGAGTATGCCCAGGAGAAGCTTGAGGCGATGGCGAAGAAAGGCGGGGCAGACTATCAAGAAATTGTTAAGAAGCTGATCTCGGAGGCAGCAGAGGCTATAGGAGAGGACGAGTTGATCGTCTCATCCAACAAAGCGGATAATGGCTTCCTCAAGAAAACAATATCAGAGCTATCCAAGGAGCTTGGCGTGTCTCTTCGGCTCGATGATAAACCCATCGAAACGATGGGTGGAGTCATCGTGAAGAACCAGAGGAGTACAAAGGTATACTATAACACCCTAGAGGGCAGGCTCTCCAAGGTGAGGGGATCCAAGGCCTCAGAGGTGGCAGAAAAACTGGGGGTGATCTAAGATGGCGATGATGGAAGGAACAATCGAGAGAATAAACGGTTCACTTGTCGTAGCCAAGTTCAAGGAAGAACCCAAGATGGGCGACCTCGCCGAAGTGGGTAACCTCAAACTAATGGGTGAGATCGTAAGACTTAGCAAAGAGACAGCATATATACAAGTCTACGAGGCAACCGCAGGCTTGAAGCCCGGTGAGCCTGTCTTGGATATCGGGACCCCCCTCATCGCCGAGCTGGGCCCTGGGATCATGGGCCAGATCATGGATGGCGTCGAGAGGTCCGAGACAGAGCTATGGGACCTAACAGGCCCCTTCATAACTAGAGGAACCAACATAGCCCCCCTCAACAGGGAGAAAAAATGGGGTTTCAATGCCTCAGTAAAGAAAGGCGACAAAGTCGTTGCAGGAGACATCATCGGAACTGTGCAGGAGACGGCTAGCTTCCTCCACAAGATCATGGTTCCACCCGGGTTGAGTGGAACAATAAAGTCAATAAAGTCAGGAGAGCACACGGTCACAGATACAGTTGCCGAGCTCGAGACCGGTGACGGAGAGACGGTTCCCTTAAAGATGATGCAGACCTGGCCAGTCAGGCAAGGCAGACCCATCAAGGAGAGGCTGGCGCTGAGCATGCCCCTCATCACGGGACAACGCGTCATCGACACCTTCTTCCCATGCGCCAAAGGAGGCGCAGCAGCCATACCCGGTGGATTCGGGACCGGGAAAACGGTTACTCTACAGCAGATAGCCAAGTGGAGCGACGCCGACATCATCGTATACATTGGTTGCGGTGAACGCGGCAACGAGATGGCCGACGTAGTAGAGAGCTTCCCAAAGATAGAAGACCCTAGGACAGGGAGACGCCTCATCGAGAGGACGGTGATCATAGCCAACGTGTCCAACATGCCTGTATCGGCCCGAGAGGCCAGCATCTACATGGGGGCCACGATTGCCGAGTACTTCAGAGACCAGGGGTACGACGTCGCCATCATGGCCGACTCCACGTCGAGATGGGCGGAGGCCCTCAGAGACATCTCAGGCCGCCTTGAAGAGATCCCGGCGGAGGCAGGGTTCCCAGCTTATCTCGCGGACCGTATAGCAGGGATCTATGAGAGGTCCGGCAGGGTAGTCACGCTTGGTAGCGAGGAGAGATATGGAAGCCTCACCATCATGGGCGCCGTGTCTCCTCCAGGCGGGGACTACTCGGAGCCAGTGACCACCAACACCCTCAGGTTCATCGGAACCTTCTGGGCTCTTGACTCGGAGTTAGCCTACCGTAGACACTTCCCGGCCATCAACTGGCTGAGAAGCTTCACAAGGTACCTGAGAGTAGCGGCCGATTGGTGGACCGAGCAATCCCCAGGCTGGGAGGACGCACGAGCGAGAGCGCTGAGGCTTCTCGAGGAGGCCAGCGAGATCGAGGAGACGGCCCGCATCATAGGAGAGAAGGCTCTCCCCGACGAGCAGAGACTGGTGCTCCTTATAGCTGAGATGCTCAGGGAGGGGTTCCTGGTTCAGAGCGCGTTCCACGAGGTAGACAGGTACTGTTCCCCCGAGAAACAGGCTGCATTGCTAGAGATCTACGTAGACTTCTACGATGTTGTGGCACCCCTCGTAAGGAAGGGTATACCCATAGAGCAGATCAGGGACCTGGACGTCCTCAGAGAGATGATGAGGCTCAAGGAGAGACAGGGCTTGGAGCCCATAAAGGAAGCCAGGATACAGATGAAGAACGAGGCGGATGACCTGGCAATCCAGTACGAGGTGGCGTCATAATGGCAAAAGTCGCAGGACTGGAGTACAAGACCACTACAGAGATCAAAGGACCCATCCTCATGGTAGAGAACGTCAGAGACGTCAGCTTCGACGAGGTCGTACAGATCCAGAGACCCAACGGCGAAACAGTGCAGGGAAGCGTCCTAGACGTCAGCAGAGACTGGGCTATGATCCAGTGCTTCGGAGAGACCTCGGGTCTAGACCTCAACACCAAGGTGAGGTTCACCGGAGACGTTCTAAGGATCCCAGTATCCCCTGACCTCATCGGAAGGGTGTTCAGCGGAAGCTTCGAGCCCCTCGACGGCATACCTAGGCCGCTGTCGACGGACCTCAGAGACGTCAACGGGGGTATCATCAACCCGGCAGCGAGGGACGTACCATCCGAGTTCATCCAGACAGGGCTCAGCAGCATCGACGGCATGAACAGCCTCGTCCGTGGCCAGAAGCTCCCCATCTTCAGCGAGTCTGGGCTCCCACACAACGAGTTAGCCGCCCAGATCGCCAGGCAGGCCACCATCCCTGGGAGAGAGACAGATTTCGCCATCGTCTTCGGCGCCATGGGCATCAAGAACGAGGAGGCCGCCTACTTCAGGGAGGAGTTCGAGAAGACCGGGGCCCTCAACAAGAGCGTCATGATCCTGAACCTGGCCGACGACCCGTCCATCGAGCGCATCGTTACGCCTCGGATCGCCCAGACGATCGCCGAGTATCTGGCGTTCGACTTGGGGATGCATGTGCTCGTCATACTCACAGACATGACGAACTACGCAGAGGCTCTAAGAGCCATCAGCATCGCCCGAGAAGAGATCCCCACAAGGAAAGGATACCCGGGATACCTCTACAGCGACCTCGCCACAATATACGAACGAGCAGGCAAGATCAAGGGCAGAGAAGGAAGCGTCACCCTGATGCCCATCCTCTCGATGCCGGCCGGCGACATCACACACCCCATACCAGACCTCACCGGCTACATCACCGAGGGCCAGCTCATACTTCAGCGTGGACTCGCTCTCAGGGGCCTCTATCCCCCGATGAACGTCCTCCCAAGCCTAAGCAGGCTGATGAAGGACGGGATCGGAGCGGAGACCACCAGAGAAGACCACAGCGACGTGAGTAACCAGCTCTACATGGCTTACGCAGAGGGGACACGTGCCCGTGGCCTCGTCCAGATCGTTGGAACCGTAGGACTCTCTGAGCGTGAGAGGACGTGGCTGGAGTTCGCCGACCGATTCGAGCAAGAGTTCGTTAAACAGGGCAGGTACGAGAACAGGAGCATCGAACAGACACTCGACATCGCATGGGATCTGCTGAGCATTCTACCCGAGGAAGACCTCATCAGGGTAAGAGAGACTTACATCAACAAGTATCACCCGGCCCATAAACGGGAAGTGTAAGGGTTGTCATCGACTGCCGGCGTCAAGCCCACCAAGGGCTTCCTCATGGACATGAAGAGGAGGATAGGCTTCATTGAGCGAGGCACCGAGTTCCTCAAACTAAAGAGGGATCAACTCGCCAAGGAGTTAACCACCTCCCTTGACGTGTTAAGGGGAAGACGCAAGCTGCTGATGGACAACCTGCAGGAGGCATACGCCGCGGTAACAGCGGCCTACCTTAGCCTAGGGCCTCAGGAAGTCCAGAGCCAGACTAGGAGCATAAAGAGCTCCCTGAAGCTAGAGGTTCTACCCCGGTCAGTCATGGGGGTTAGATTCCCCTTCGTGAAGATAGGTGAGAAACCTCAGGTCACAGCGGAGTTAGATATTACCCTTAGCGTGGCGAGCGACAAAGTCTATGAAATCCTTGATGACATCATACGTCTTGCCGAGTTTGAGACAAGAGTAGAACGAATCGCTGACGAGTTGGGAAAAACCAATCGTAAAGTCAACGCTCTGGAGAACATCATTATACCCGAATATAATCAGATAATCAAGTTCATCGAAGACAAACTAGACGAAGAGAGTCTTGAGGAACTCGTTAGGATGAAGCTGATTGGAGGTGCAAAAGCATCACGCAGAAACTAAAGCTGGGGATGAAATACGTGGTCCTGCGCACCCACGCAAGGATCGCGGACCTCCTCACGCAGGAGCAGATGCAGACCCTTGCGGATACGAGAGACATCGACGAGTTCCTGACTAAAATAGAAGACACGCCATACGAAAGTATAACGCTAAACGATGAATCTAGGCTAGACATCGCCTTGGAGCGTGTCTTCTACAGGAAGTTCATTGAACGCATCGAGAAGATAGTGGAGCTCACCCCCGAGAAAATTGGGGAGTTCCTCATGGGCTACTACCAGATGCGTTTCGAAGTAGTGAACCTCAAACGAATCCTTCGAGGCAAGTTCAGCAACGCCTCCGAAGACGAGATAAGGCTCAGCCTCATCCCCATCAGCGCCTACCAGGTAGCGAGCTACGAAGAGATGGTGAAGGCGGATAGCCTCGAAAGTGTTGTGGATATGCTGCGTGGGACCCCTTATGCCAAGGTTAGCGAACAGATGGGTCTCTACAAGGAGTATGATGCACTGTGGCCGCTGGAGCTCATGCTCAACTACCTTAACGCCTCGGCCATACTTGAGGCAGTGGAAAAGCTACCAACCAGGGATCGCCGCATCGTCCGTAAGCTTGTCGAACTCGAGACCGACATCGAGAACGTCCTCATCGCAATAAAGCAGAGAGGAAACAAGGGAAAGACGCTGAACGTTGAAGAACTGTTCTCAGCCACCTACGGCATCAGCGTCTCTCATCTCAACGACATCATAGAAGCCGAGAACATAAGGCCCGTGATCCAAGGCCTTGGATCCCCATACGCTGAGATACTTGGCCCCATCTACGAGGGAGACGTGGCCCTCATCAGGACATACCTGAGGCTCGCAAAATACGATCATGTCACTGCCTCAAGGTCGGCAGACGAATACGGGTTCAACGTCATCATGGCCTACCTCGTCTACAGCGAGATAGAGAAGGACAACCTGGTGGGTCTGGCTTGGGGGAAGGCTCAAGGGCTGACACCGAGAGAGCTTCTGAAATACGTCGTCATCCCTCGAGGCTAATCACTCAAAATAAACTATAATACCTCTTCCACCCTTCTTCTATAATTGAGATTAGATGGCGTATAAGGAACTGAAAACGGTTTACTTCGAAACCCTGGGTAAAGGGAACACTGAAGAGACCATCTCATTAGCAAAGAGCAGAGCAGAGGAGCTCGGGATCAGGAACATCGTCGTGGCCAGCTACACTGGCTACACCGGGGCGCTGGCGTCCGAGGCCTTCAAGGGCTGTAACCTTGTGGTCTCGGCGGGGATGATGGGCTTCAGGGAGCCCAACCAGCACAGGATGGTGAAGGAGAACCGCGACAAGATAGAGGCCAACGGAGGCAAGGTCTTCTACCACCTCCACGCCTTCGGCGGCCTCGGCAGAGCGGTGAAGCAGAAGTTCGGGCCCATACAGGTAGACGAGATCATCGCCAACACGCTCCGGCTGTTCAGCCAAGGCGTCAAAGTCGCGCTGGAGATCTCGTGCATGGCCTGCGACGCGGGCCTCATAGAGTCCGGCAAGGAATGCATCGCCGTAGGAGGCTCGGGCGGCGGCGCAGACACAGCGGTTGTTCTGCTACCAAGCAACACCCACCGCTTCTTCGATACAAAGGTCCTTGAGGTAATCTGCAAACCGAGGGTGGGGTAAAACCCCACCCCCGGAAGGCGAAAAAGGTATCATGCTATCTGTTGGCGAGGACTGTCCTGGCCCACCACCTCAGCACCGGGCCCATCATCATGAGCCACGTCAGCAGCGCGTTCAGGGTCTTCACGAGCTCCACGTTCAAGCCTCTCACCTGCCCCCCTTCGGCCCAATGTCTCTGTTCAGCACCACTGACACGAGCACCTTCCTCCAGTCGTGGTCTGAGGGCATCTCCACCGTAGCCGACCTTTCCTCAATGATGGACCCGGAGAGGGTCCTCAGCCGAGCCCTACGCTGAGCCATAGCCTCGGCCGGGTGGAGCCTTCCATCTCCAGCTCAAGGGCGTTACGTAGATGCCTCAGAGACTCCTCCTTGGTGATAGGGCCGAACATCCGTTGTTCACTAGGAGTGTTATGTATTATTGATCTATATTACTGTACCTCGAAAACTATTTGCTACAACATGTATAACAGACGTATACTTTTGTTTAACTGAAGTATACATGGGAAAAAAGGACAATGGAAAGATAAAAAATTGAGTGTGTTTAACAACATGGTTAACAAAATAGTATCAATTGATGCATATCAATAAATGATGAAAAAGAAAAGTGTTGATTGATGGCCGTCAATAAAAAATTAACAAAAAAGTATCAATTGATGAACATGAATAAATGAGTGAAAAAGAAGGGAAACAGATAAAAACCGCCGCGGACGCCGCATATTGATCGATTTGCAGAGCCGCGAGCAGGTATCAACCATACTCGAGGACGAGCTGAGGGCGATCTACGGAGATCGGTTAAAGAGTCTTGAGGTGCAGAGCGTCATGCAGTACCCGATGAAGGAGAACAAGTACGTGGCCATCTACAACCTGGACGTAGAGGGGATGCTCCCCATCGTCAGGGCCAAGATAGTCGTGGACGTCTCCAGAGGCACCATGGAACGGTTCGAGCCGGATATGCTATAGCAGCTTCCTGATAATCTCCACCGCCTTCCTGAGGCCCCTGGTCTCGTAGTCAGCCACCTGGTCTTCCTCCAGGGGCCTGGGCTCCTGGTTCCTGTTGACCCAGATCGTCTTGATGCCCACCAGCTTGGCTGGCCTAATGTCGCTCAGCGGGGTGTCGCCGACGCTCACGGTCTCCCCGGGCTTGGCCTTGGCCAGCCTCAGCGCCTTCCTGTAGTACTCGGGCTCGGTCTTCAGCACCCCGAGCGCCGGCTCGCTGAACGTGTGCTTGAAGAACTTCTTGCCCGTCCTAAGCTCCAGCGTCTTTGCTTTCTGCCCTGCCCCATAGCCCGTGCTGAGGCAGAGGGTCAGCCCCATGTCCTTGAGGGCTTCGAGGGCGGGGACTGCGTCGGGGTAGTAGATGGGGTCCTTCTTCGCCATTTCTTGTGCTTCCTCGAACTTGGTGCAGATGAGGTCCGCCGCCTCCTTGTCGAAGGGTAGCTCTAGGTGGTCGAAGAGGAGGGTGCAGTGAAACATCATGTCATCGTGTCGGTCCAGGTACCTCCAATGGATGAGGGCCCGGTGGATCTCGAAGACCCACGTATGGTAGAGTTCCTCCCCTGTGTACCCCAGGACGCCGTCGAGGCTGCGCTCCATGACGCCGTCCATGTCGTGGAGGGCGCTGTCGTAGTCCATGAAGACGGTGGTGATCATCAGACACACGTTATAGCCACGGCTTTATTTAACCGCCGCATATGTGTGATGCATGCGGCTTGTAGTGCCAGAGGGGCTCCTGAGGGACATGATGGATGTGGCCCGTAATGTCCACCCGAGGGAGACGATCCTCCTGCTCCGAGGATCCAGGGACGGCGGCGAGATCAGTGTCACTGATTACCTGTTCCCACCCTTCGGCGCAGGCGGCAGGGGCTTCGCCACCTTCCCCGCCCACATGCTGCCCATAGACTTCTCGATAGTCGGGACCGCTCACAGCCACCCCTCGGGAAACCTCACGCCTTCGGTGGGGGACCTCCACAACTTCTACGGGCGGGTGATGGTGATCCTCGGTCCTCCGTTCACCCTCGACGCCGTGCGGGCCTACGGCAAGGGCGGGGAAGAACTAGAGATATATATCGCTAGAGAGTGAACATTATGTTGTTCACCCCGTGAGGTATCCGTGATGGGTAAAAGGGAGTCCTTGGCGAAGGCGGTATCTCTCCTGATGAACGCGCCGCTGCTCGCCGTGGCTACGTTCGTCTACATCTACCTTACAGACGCAACCGGGCCATCCCTCACGGTCCTTCTCACGGCGATATTCTTCTCGGGTGTCCTGCCTGTGTTGATAATCTTCTACCAGAGGCGGAGCGGCATAGTGAAGGAGATGATGGTCAACGAAAGGGACGAGAGGACCAAACCCTTCCTGGGGGCGATATCAAGCTACGTCCTGGGCTCGTTGGCGCTCGTCTACCTCGAGGCACCGGTCGCCATGGTCTACCTGATGGCCTGCTACCTCGTGAACAGCATCTTCATGATGATCATCACCCTCAGGTACAAGATCAGCATCCACGCCTCAGGCGTCGCGGGGCCCGTCACCTTCCTCGTCCACCAGTACGGCATGAGGCTCTGGCCCTTGACCCTGGTCATGGTGGTAGTCGGGTGGGCGCGGCTCGAGCTGAGGATGCACACGGTGGGGCAGGTCGCGTGGGGGGTTCTGGTGACCGTGTTGCTGACGCTGACACAGCTGGAGCTTTACCCTCTGCTCATCCACCCACTATGATGGGGAAGACGACGACCCTGTCCCCTGGCTTGAGCTTCGCGGAGTCCCAGAGCCTCCTGTCGTTGACGATTACTCCGACGACGCGTCTGTCGTACGCGTAGAGGGCGTCCTTCCCCAGGGTAGCTATGAACTCCCTGAGGGTGGTGGGCTCCTCGACGACCTTGACGGTGAGGCTCGGGTACATCGAGTGAACCTGCTCGCGGCGTGACTTATACCTTGTCCAGCCCCATGTCTCTGCGCCTCTGCCGGTACCGCTGGCACCAGGTGTCCACGTTCTCGGAGGTGACGTGGTCTCCGTGGTGCCTGAAGCCGCCGCGGAAGCCCTGGGGGATGTGCATGAGCTCGTGGATCAGGGTCCTGTCCTGGGCCTCCCTGGGGTAGTAGTCGAAATGCTCGTGGATGATCTCCAGGATGTATGTGGGCTTCATCCTGAGGGTCTCCTGCCATATCCTGCCGAGACCGTGTATCCTGGCTACGGTGTTCTTGGCCTGGCTGCCCCTGCTCCTGACGCAGTGGACCCTCTCAGGGTCCACGTGGTCGAAGCGGAGCACATCCGTTATCTCCAGCATACGCTTCTTTATGTCCGGGGCGTCGAAGTACTCGATCACGGGTTTGTCTCCGCGTCGGTTGTGTAAAAGCTCAACGGCAAAGCTTATTGGATGGATGGTCCATCCAATACGTGTGGGCTTGAAGGAGAACGGGCTGACCCCGGCAAGGAAGGCGTCCATGCTCGCCGTCATGACGGCGGCCGCCGTCGCCACCAACTACGTGTTGATAGGGGTAGTAAACGTCAAGTTCATGGACCTCATCGTCTTCACGGGTGGGTACCTGTACGGCTCGGTTTTCGGGGCCACCCTAGGGGCCCTCATCTGGCTGGTGTACGGAACCGTCAATCCATACGGGTTCAACCTGCCCATTCTGGCCGCCACCGTCCTCGGTGAGATGCTCTACGGCGTCGCCGGGGGCACCCTCCGCGGAGGACTAAGGGTCGAGCCAGGGTGGAGTTCAGCCCTCCGACTCGGCGTCGTCGGGTTCCTGCTTACCTTCGTCTACGATCTGTTCACCAACGTGGTCTCGGCCTTCGTAGCCGGCATCCCCGTATCCGTTGCCTTGATCAGCGGCGTGCCCTTCGCCATCATGCATGAGCTGAGCAACGCGGTCTTCTTCGCCGTGGGGCTGCCCCCTCTCCTTCAAGCCATCAGGAGCATGATACATTTTGATGAGTGACTCAAGCTACAAGTGGGCGGCGGCCCTCCTTCTATGCACGACCATAGCGGCCGGCGCCGGCGCCGTCTACCTGAACAACCGCGTAGGCGCCTTAGAGGCAGACTACCAGAGAGCTCTCAGCGAGCTCGAGAGCTTCACAGCGACGGTGAACATAATGATAGACTACGGGAACGGCACCGCGGCATGGTTCAACGGGACCAAGATTGGGGCGGGTGAGTCTCTCTTGAACGCCACACGGCGCGTCGCGGAGCTAGACTGCACGGTTTTCGAGTTCGGCGCATTCGTGAACACAGTGAACGGCGTCGGCGGCGAGACAGACAAGTACTGGCTCTGGAGCTACTACGAGGACGGGTGGCAGTCAGGATCGGTGGGCGCTGACCAGTGGAGGCTCCACGACGGCGACGCAGCGGCGTGGACCTACACCGGCTTCTCATAAACCTTAACCGGGGCCGGAGATACCTGAAACCGTGAGACCCGTAGAGACATTGTCCGCTCTTTCCGGGAAGACGGCGCCGGGCCGTACACCCGAGTTCACCTCGGCCCACGTGCTAATCGCTCTACGCATCATTAGAGAAAAGAGCCCCGGTAGGAAGCAGCTCTCAGCCGCCCTATGCCTCGGAGAGGGAACCGTCAGGAACCTGCTGAGGAGGCTGGCGGAGGAGGGTCTCGTCTCATCCACCCGGCGGGGCGTGAGCTTGACCGCTAAGGGCGAGGACCTCGTGGAGGAACTCACCCAACACATCAGAGGGAGGCCGGTCCCGAGGAGCAATATGACTGTCGGAGAGTACAACCACGCCGTGCTCGTGAAGGGCGGAGCCTCGAAGGTGAGGCTGGGTGTCGAGCAGAGGGACCACGCTTTGATCTCCGGTGCGTCCGGAGCGACAACGTTGGTCTTTGAGGATGGGGGGCTCAAGGTCCCGGCTCTGCCCAACGTGGTGGAGGAATCCATCGCCGAGTCCATAATGGAGCTAGGGCCCGAGGCCGGCGACGCCGTGGTCATAGGCACCGCGGATTCTGTCTTCTTTGCTGAGCTCGGGGCGTACGTCGCCGGCCTCGAACTGTTGAGCTAGGCCGCCCCCGGGGACGTTTTAACGAAGAGCTGGAACAGGGCTGTCGCGGCGAGGAGGATCAGCGAGATGACACCGAACGCTGGGACGTAGTCCAGCCTGGATAGAAGCAGGCCCATGAGTATGGGGCCTGAGGCGTGGCCGATGTCCCACAGGCTCCCGAAGACCCCCATGGATGTGCCGAAGCCCCGCGCCTTCGTCTGCTCTGCTACCATGGCGGCGGTCGAGGACGTCACCATCGACTCCCCGAGGCCGAACACCATGGTGAGGCCGCATAGGAGGACGAAGTCCCTCGTCAGGGGGTAGAGGATGAAGGTGACGAGGCATATGATCATCCCCGCCGTGATCATGGGCTTCCTCCCCCTCCTGTCCGACACACTGCCCATGATCGGCTTCAGGAATATGAGCACGACCAGCTGGACGCCCCAGAGCACCCCCGCGTGGAAGCTGGTGAGACCCGCTGTGACCGTGACGTAGACGGGCAGGAACGCCTCCAGCGCCCCAACCGTCAGGTTCTGGACCCCCTCCATGCTGCTTGTCAGGAGCACCTGGGTGTCCGTCACCACGGCCCAGACGTCCTCACGGAACTTCCTCATGATCCCCATCATGGTGGGGGGCTCGGGGGACGCCCTGCTGGGCAGCCTCCCCCAGAGGAGGAAGACCAGGCCTAGGGACACGCTTCCCAGGACCCCGATGATCAGGTATATCTGTTTGAAGACAGCCAGGCTGGGGGCGTCGCCTCCGAGGAGGCTCAGCAGGCCGCCGCCCAGAGGCGCCGCGAGCAGCCCACCCAGCATCCCAGCCGAGGAGTAGGTGCCTACGAGCTCGCCTTTCCTCTCCCCCGCTATGTCCATGATCACCGCCATCGCGACCGGGCCGTAGATGGCCGTGGCGAAGCCGTGGAAGAACCTGATGACCACCAGCAGCCTGTAGTCGTTGACTAAGACGTACGTGAAAGGCATCAACCCGAATATGATGGTCGCGGCGAGGAGCGCCGCCCTCCTGCCGTAGATGTCCGACAGGGTCCCTGCGGGGGCCTTGAAGAATATGCCGGTCACGGTGGACATGCCCACCGCGAGCCCGATCGCCGCCGACGACGCGCCCAGGCTCTTTGCGAACAACGCCAGCAACGGCGTCCTAGCCATCCCGTAGCTCAGACGTGCGAAGAATCCTATGAGAACGAGAGCCGTGAAAGTCCCTCTGACCGTCCTCGGCTCGGACAAGAAGTCACCGGTGGAGATTGTGCTGTCGTGGATAAAACTCTGCCTGCAGCTTAACCCACGCGCGGATACCCCTAAATCCCTTAAACGCATGGGGTATCCATGCACCACTTCGGCTACGGCTCGAACCTGAACATGGAGTTCCTGCGCAGCTACTGCCCCAGCGCCGAGTTCGTCATGAGGGCCTACCTCCCCAACTACGAGGTCCAGTTCAGGTTCTGGAGCGAGAGGCGTCAGGGAGGCATCAGCACCATCATCGAGAAGCCGGGAGGCCTCGTCCACGGAGTCGTCTACGATGTCCCCGAGGAGGAGCTTCTGGACCTGGACGTGCTGGAGAGCGTCCCACAGGGGCTCTACAGGCGGGAGACCTTCCTGGTCCTCGGCGAGGACGGGGAGTGGCACGGGGCCGACCTCTACAGGGTGGCCGAGCCTAAAGGACCGTTCACACCCGCGATGAGCTATGTGGAGCTGATGATCACCGGCGCAAAGGCTCATGGGCTAGCGCCCGAGTACATCAAAAAGATAGAGGATATACACGAGAGATCACGGTGACCGCTCGTAGACGACGTCGCCGCCCACGATCGTCATCAAGACCTCGGTTTCTATGATCTCCTCGGGGTCCACGGCGGTTATGTCCCGGTCCAGGACCACGAAGTCCGCCAGCTTACCCGGCTCTATGGAGCCCTTCAAGTCCTCGCTCCCCTCCAGGTAGGCCGCGTTCCACGTGTAGACCTTTATCGCGTCCATGATGGGGACTGCCTCGTCCTTGCAGAGGTAGTTTCCGCTCCTCGACTTCCTCGCGACGCAGCCGTATATGCCCGTGAGGGCGTAGTTGTCGCCGAAGCCGTCGCTGTTCCCCGCCGCCACGATGCCGTGGTCCCTGAAGCTCTTCATGGGGTAGTACCCGCAGAGCCTGTCCTGGCCGAGGGCGGCGATGTGGCTGTCCCCGATGGGGTAGCAGAACCCGATGGACGCCGAGACGTTGACGCCCAGCTCAGCCATCCTCTCCAGCTGCCTAGGCAGAACGTAGCCGGCGTGCTCGATCCTGTGCCTGTGGCAGGGCCACGGCCTGGAGTTTATAGCCTCCTCAAGCGCGTCGAGGGTCATGTCGATGGCCCTGTCGCCGATGGCGTGAGTGCAGGTCCTTATGCCTGCGACGTGGCACCTGACGATCTCGTCGGTGAGTTCCTCCTTCGTGCACCTGATGATGCCCTTGTTGCCGGGGTCGTTAGAGTAGTCCTCGTGGAGCGCCGCGGTGAGGCTTCCCATGGCGCCGTCCGTGCCCACCTTGACGCCGACGACGAACAGCCTGTCGCTCCACCTGAACGGCGGCCTCAGCCCCTGGCGGCTCAGGTCGCTTGTGGCGTGCCCCTTGTAGGGCGTCATGCCGTCGAGCATGAGGCCGATCCTTATCCTTAGTTTCCCCTCCTCGTTGAGGACCTGATAGGCTTGGGCCTCAGGCGCCTTGATGTGGGCCTCGTGGATGGTGGTGAGGCCCCAGCTTAGGTACTGCTCCTCCAGGGTCGGCCAGTTCTCGGCCAGCAGCTCTATCTCCTTGAACCCTGACGGCTTAGGGATGAGGCTCCTCACCATGTCCATGGCCGCGATCTCGTCTAGGCGGCCCGTGGGCTCCCCGTTCTCGTCTCGCTCGATGTTGCCCCCCGGCGGCTGAGGGGTATCCTTGGTGATGCCTGCCAGCTCCAGGGCGAGGCTGTTAGCCACGGAGTTGTGGCCGCCCGCCCTCCCCAGGTATATGGGGTGCATGGTGGACGCCTTGTCGAGGTCGTGCCTGTTGGGGAACCGCTTGTCCCCCCACTGGCTCTCGTCGAACCCCGAGCCTACGATCCACTCCCCCTTCTGCTTGGTCTCCGCCTTCATCCTCAGCGCCTCTGTCACGTCGCCGAGGCTGCTCCTGGGAGGAGACTTGCAGTTCACCCAGTCCATCTGGAGCCCCCGCCTGATGCAGTGCTCGTGGGTGTCGATGAAGCCTGGTAGCATCAGCCTCCCCTCCAGGTCTATGACGTTCGTGCCGCTGTTGGCGAGCTCCTTCACCTGCCTCGTCGTCCCCACCGCCACGATTTTACCGTCCTTCACCGCCACCGCCTCGGCCACGGTGCCCTTCTCATCCACCGTGACTACCTTCCCGTTCACCATGACGAGGTCGGCGCCCATGACGCTACTCTTGAAGCCTTCGGGCAAAACCATTCACATGTACATCTCTGGGGTCAAGGTATTAATATCCCTGCCCCGCAGATGCCTTGAGATGCCGCCCACCAGGTTCGTCGCCTTCGTGTGCCTCGGGGACAGCCTCACGGTGGGCTACCAGTCGCCCAGCCCCTACGGCGGCTACGTGGAGACGCCCTACACGGACATGCTTGAACCCATGGCCCGCGTCAGGCTCCAGGAGCTGGGGCTTAAGGGCTACGAGGCGTTCTTCGTCAACAAGGGCATCAACGGCGACAGCACAGACGGGATGCTCGGGAGGTTCCGGACGAGCGTCGAGGCCGAGCGCCCCGACTACGTAATCATATGGGCCGGCATAAACGACCTCTACGCCGGGAGGGAGCCGGGGCAGGTCATGGAGAACCTGACGAGGCTCTACGCGAGGACCCTCGAGGCTGGGTCCAAGCCCATAGCGTGCACGTTGACGCCCACTGAGTCAGACGACCATATGAACTCGCGGATAAGAGGGCTCAACGCCCTCATCACGGAGCACTGCGACGGCGAGGGGATTAGGATAGTGGACCTGTTCTCCTCCCTCGTCGGCCCCGATGGACGGCTGAACCCCCTGTACAGCGACGACGGAGTCCACCTCTCGCTTCAAGGCTACGGCGCAGTCGCCCGCACGATGTTCGACGAGGTAGTCACCTTCATCTTGGAGGAGCTGGCTGAGACCTCGTAGGGTTTATAACGGACCTCCGTATATCCGTGGTGAGGCTTGGGAATGCCTAAGAAGAGAAGTAGCGGAGGACGCAGCAAAGGGGGGAAAGGGCGGTCCGGCATGGTTCAGTGCAGCTACTGCGGCGCCCAAGTACCACGAGACAAAGCCAAGAGAACGACCAAGTACACCAGCCTGGTGGACTCGAGGGTTCTGAAGGAGCTAAAAGATCAAGGTGCACAGATCAGCCGCACCAAGACAACGAAGTATCTCTGCATAAGCTGCGCCGTCCACCGTGGAGTAGTTAACATCCGCGCCAAAGAGGACAGGAAATTCGTGCCCCGTAGACGCAGGAGTAAGACAAGCTAGGTCTTCTCGACCCTTTTTTTGAAGTGCAGCGCCCGCTGAGCAACCGTTACATGAGCCAGCGCTGCGAGTGCCATTACACCATAGTTTAACGCACGTGGCCACCGGTATGCTACTACACTGCATGCCGCGAGGAAGATCATTCGTTCGGCTCGCTCGAAGAAGCCCACCCCAGCCATCTCCACGCCCTCCGCCTCGGCTCTGCTGCGCGTGTAGCTCACCATGAGGCTGCCTGTTAGGGCGAGGAGGCCCGCGGGTAGGCTGCATAATCCTCCGACGGTGATGCCTGAGAGGACCAAGGCGTCGCTGTACCTGTCGGCCACCGAGTCGAGGAAGCCGCCGAACCTCGAGGCTCTGCCGGTGCCTCGGGCGAGCACCCCGTCTATCGCGTCCAGGAACCCAGAGAGGAGGATGGTCAACGCACCGTATACGAGGTATAGCCTGTTTCCGTCCCAGTCTGCGTAGAGCCAGGCCGAGACCAGGGCGACGGCGAGCCCCAGTACCGTGACTTGGTTCGGCGTCACCCCTAAACGTACCAGTGGTTTGACTGCGGCCGCCACCGCCTTCTCGAACTGTTTCTTGAGTTTGCTGGACACCAAGTCGAATGTGAATTAGCGCCGTGGTTGGTTTAAGTTTATCCGAGCTGCTCCATGATGCCTCTTGCCGCCACGAGGCCCGTGGCGGCTGCGCCGACGATGCCTCTGCTTACCCCGGCGCCGTCTCCCGCGACGTGGAGGTTGGGTATGCTGGTTCTCAGCCCCTCGTCCGTCTGGATGCGCATGGCGTAGAACTTTATCTCTGGGGCGTAGAGGAGGGTGCTGTCGGCGGCTATGCCGGGCATCACCCTGTCGAGCATCTCCAGGCTCTCCATGAAGTCCATGGTTATCCTCCGGGGGTACGCCATGGCGATGTCCCCCGGGGTCACGTCCTCCATGGTGGGCTCCACGTGGCTCCTGCTGAGCCTGTCCCACGTGCTACGCTTGTGGCTCCGGAGGTCGCCCAGCCTCTGGATTATGGGCTTGTGGCCGCCGAGCGTGTTGGCGAGCTGGGCGATGCGGCGGCCATACTCGGTGGTGTTCTCAAGGGGCTCGGTGAGGCTCACCCTCGTGAGGAGGGCGAAGTTGGTGTTGCCGCTCTTGGTGTCCCTCATGCTGTGTCCGTTGGCGCCGAAGAGGCCGTCCCCGTAGGGCTCGCGGACCACGTAGCCGGCTGGGCAGACGCAGAAGGTGCGGACGAAGTCGTCGTAGCTGGGCGTGTACAGGTGGAACTTTGGGTCCCAGCAGCCGTAGCCGTTGATCACCTGATCCATTACTTCGTTGGGTACCTCGACTCTCACGCCTACATCAATGGGGTTGTAGCTCATGCCCACCCCGAGACTGCTTAGCTGCTCTATTAGCCACCCGGAGCCGATGCGGCCGGGGGCGAGGAGCACGGCGTCCGCCTCGAACGACTCGCCGTCGCTGGAGACCGCCACGGCCCGGCCGCCCTCCACGACCACCTCGTCGGCTGCCGTCTCAAGCCTGATGTCCACGTCCTGCTCCTCGAGACGACGCTGCATCTTAGCGATGACATCTGGCAGGTAGTCTGAGCCTATGTGGTTCTGCTCGATCTTGATGAACTTGATTCCCGCCTGGGAGGCCCGGGTCTCCAGTTTTCTGAGCCCTTCCTCGTCGCTGTGAGCCATCTCGACGCCGAGCCCCATGAAGACGTCCCTTATGCCTTGCACGAGGGCCCAGGCGTCTCCCTCCGACATGAACTCGGTGAGGTCTCCCCCGATCTTTGGGTGGAAGTTGAGTTTACCGTCGCTGTGGAGCCCGGAGCCCCCCACATAGTCCCGCCTCTCGAGAATGGTTACGCGGTGTTGCTTGCTTAACGCGTGCGCCGCGAAGAGCCCCGCAGGTCCTGCGCCTACGATGACGACCCTCACGTAATCCCCTCATGAAACGGTAGGATAAGCATAAAAACAGTTTGTAAATGTCTTGCATCCCTATAGGGCGTCGCCTGAGATCGTTCACGTCCATGGTCGATCCGGCGCCGTCGTTCTTGATAGCAGCCTCCAGTAGTCTATGGTGTCGAGTACTCCGATGAGAACGACCGGGGCGATGATAACGAAAACGACGAGGACGGTGACATCGATCTGGACGGGGAAGGCCACGAGCATCAGTATGAGGGCCGCGGTGACGACTGCGTAGAACCTGAACTTGGTCCTTATCTCCTTGTTCACCATCTCCTCGGGGTAGAGGCTGAGGACCTGTTCTCTGGTGGGCGGTGTCTCAAGCTCCCACAGTAGGCCCTCTATGCGGCTGCCCCAGTAGAGGTACCCCTTGTCCTTGAACCGTGGCTCCCGCTGGGTCACGGTTATCTGGAGGACGGTGTCCCGGCCGAACGCCGTCATCCTTATGGCTATGTCTTTGGGGTAGTCGTCTCTGAGCCCGACCTGGGTGACGGGATGGTTGGCTCTGTACACCGCCTCTATGTAGTTGGGGGGCGTAGCTTGTTGGAAGCTGCACCCATTCATCGCGAGCCATGACCGGACGGTCTTATAGACTTGCTCGGGTGTCATGTCCTTTATGATGGCTCTATGGCTGTAGGGCCGGGCGGTGAACATGGGTTACTTAACATTGGATGTCAAGATTAATTTACCTGCCGCGTCGCCTATCACGGTGCGATGGCACCGTAGAAAAGTTTGAATTATGGTTCACGCCTCGATATTGAGTAACGACCATGAATTGTCAGATCTGTGGCGAGCTGGAGGACTTCATCACGAAGTGCAAGGTCTGCGGTAAGAGCTTCTGCGAGTACTGCGGAGACCAGGAACAGAGAGTCTGTTATAACTGCCTTAAAGAAACACGTACAAAGTAAGTTATCCGCATCCTTTTTCTCTGAAGTTTTTGCTTCACCCATGTTAACGTTGCATAAGGGTGTTAAAAGAAACCCTAAATATAACCGAATATGCTCTATGCGTGTAAGTTCATGGGTGTTGATCTCTATGAAGAAAACCTATATGGTAGATGACCCCCTCGGGGACGGCAGGGTTGAGGTCCTGGAGGCCAGCGACCTCTTCGACGGTAACCCTTCGCCGAGGCGCGGCAAGATACGCGACGTGTACGACATGGGGGACCACATGCTCATCGTGACGAGCGACAGGATATCGGCCTACGACGTGGTGTACCCCACGCTCATCCCGCACAAGGGCGAGAGCCTCCACGCCCTCAGCGAGTTCTGGTTCAGGGAGACCTGGAGCGTCTTCCCCAACCACTTCATGGAGGCCCTGGACGGCAGGACGATGAAGGTCGTCAAGGCTAGGCGCGTGGACGTGGAGTGGGTGTGCCGAGCCTACCTCTACGGGTCCGCTTGGAGGGCGTACAGCAAGGGCGCCAGGGTCATCAGCGGCGTGGAGCTGCCGGACGGCTTGGTGATGGCGGAGGAGCTGCCAGAGGTGATCCTCACGCCCACCACCAAGGAGGGGTCCGGCCACGACATGGAGATCAGCAAGGGGGAGGCCATAGACGCTGGGCTCGTCACGAGGGACGAGTGGGACCAGCTGGAGGAGGCCACGTTCAGGCTCTTCCAGAGGTACGGGGAGGTGGCGAAGAGGGCGGGGCTCATCATCCCCGACTTCAAGCTGGAGTTCGGTCGCCTGGGTGACGGGCTCATCCAGATAGACGAGCCTCCGACCCATGACAGCGCCCGGTACTGGGCCGAGAAGTTCTACAGGGTGGGGGAGCAGCAGGAGGCCCACTGCCTGGACAAGGAGTTCCTCCGCAGCTACCTGAAGAACACCGGGTACATGGGGGACGGGCCGCCGCCGGCCATACCTGGGCCCGTGGTCCGTGAGGTGTCCAAGCGGTGCATAGCGTCCTATAAGGTGATTAGTGGCCAGGCCAAGCTGGGGGACTTCGACCTGAAAACAGTGGACCAGGTGATGGAGGAGCTGGGGTGAATCCCCGGGAGAAGTGCGGCGTATTCGGAGCCTACTCGCCGGACAAGGAGGTTTTCCCCCTCTATACTGGGGGGGTGCTGGCGCAGAACCATAGGGGCCACCACAGCCACGGCTTCGTCACCTGCGGCGACGGCATCGAGTCCTACACGAACCTGGGCCTGATACCCACGGAGAAGGCCCCGGGGAAGGAGAGCCCGGCCCGGGTGCTCAGCCGCATCTACGAGTCCTAGCGGCTCAGGGCCCTGTGGGTCCTGTAGGCGGCCCTGGCTATGCCGTGGGCCAACATGAGCCTGTAGACCCAGGACTCGGGGCTGGCCTCGTAGTATTCTTTGGGGTCCACCTTTCTTCCGTCGGGGAGCGTCACCTCGCTTCTCTTCAGTTGGGTCTCCCACTCCAGGCCCTCCACCTCCATGTAGCCCAGCTCGTGGCCGTTGCAGTGTAGAATTATGGGCCACTCGGAGTCTGAGTCGAAGAACCTGCCCCGGCTGTAGCGTAGGATGGTCTCGGCCGCATCTCTGCTGATGCCTCTTGAGGCTGCGGTGATGTCCATGTCTCTGCCCAGGATGAGGCTGAACACCTTGTTGGCCAGGGCCTCCGTCTCTGTCTGGTTCTTGGGGTGTGTCTTCATGGCCCGCCTGGTTCTACCCAGGACGAGGAAGTCGTGGCCCGGTATGGCCGCGGCGACTCTCCTCAGCTCCTCGGGGTAGCTGCTGGCCCAGTGGAGAGCCCTGTCCATGTCCACAAGGTGGATGAAATCTGAGCCCTGCTCCAGTGAGGCCCTGAGGACTCGTCTCCGGGAGTCGGTTATATGCTGGACGCCTACCCGGCTCCTGGGCTCAACGATGATCCAGCCTGTCTCTCTGAGCGCCTCCAGTACCTCTGGCATGGTTCCGCCCGTGACCACAGTCAGGCGGCTTTCATAGCACTCGTCCAGTAGTTTGGCTGTCTCTGAGAGGGGTTGGAGGGTCCAGCCGGTTGAGTCGTGGAGCGTCGTGGCCAGGGACACGGACGGCATGGACTCAGATACGGTTGAGCCAGATTTATCTCCTATCTTTGGGTATTGCATTTTTAATATGTAGATGAATATATAATAGCTCAAATTGGAGTCATTAAAATATCTTGGAACAATTAAAGGCCAGATTCTAAAGGCAATTGCCGTGGATGAGCTTTATCAATGGAGTAAAATTCGAGATAGTCTCGGTTTTACCGATGAACAATTTAAACCCTATATGAAAAAATTAGAAAAAGAAGGTCTTATTGAAGATAGAGGTGGATTCAAAGTAGAGTATAATCTATGGCTTCAGTATAAAGCTCACTTTGGTGATGATTGGGCGAAGAGGAAACTGGTTGAGATTGAGGATGAGCGAAAACGTGAGGAAGAGTTTTTACGACTCTCTGCCGAACGGAAAAGGATTGAAAGGGAAAATCATCTTAAAAGGAGATTTCAAGAATGGGTTAAGTTTATGAATTTTGATGTGAAACCAGAAATATCTCATTTATTCCTCAAAGGAGATCAGCTAGATTCCTTGATACGCGTTCTAATGCCTATATCAAAGAAAGAGATACTCGTTGTGAATCCTTATGTTGAGAAGTCTGCTTTATGCGATCTGTTAATACAAGGTATTGGAAAGGGGATTGACGTTCAGTTAATAACACGTTCACCTGAAAAAGATAATTTTTATGGGCGTCGCCAAAACGCAAAAAAAGTATATCATAAAACATTGATTGAATCTGGAGTACAGGTTTTCTATAATGATGATGTTCACGCTAAACTATTCATTTTAGATAAGCAAGTCCTCGCTATATCGTCCATGAACCTGTACAGCGAATCAATAGCAGGAAAATTATGGGAGGCTGGAATGGCATCAACCGACCAATCCAACATTAAAATGGCTTTAGAATCGTATCAGCAACTCATTGCAGATCCGTATACAAATAAAATCGCCTGACCCCTTGAAATACCCCATCTAAATCTGATATCTGTGTTACTTGGAACAATGATAAATGTTTAAGGTGCTCTAATCACGGTGGCTCAGCACAAACTTAGTTAAGCTTCAACTGAACCAAGCCCTCTCCTATGCAATATCACCATCATTATAAAGTAAAAGCAGGTGTTTTGAGGCAACGTTTTTCTTGTGCGCAGCTGCCCTCATCACTTCATGGGTATACCCGAGAAGATCAAGCAGATCGAGGAGGAGATGCGCCGCACCCAGATCAACAAGGCAACGGAGCGGCACCTCGGGGTACTCAAGGCCAGACTCGCCCGACTCAAACGCATGCAGGAAGAACAAGCCTCCAAAAGAGCCGGAGGCGACGACGGCTACAGCGTCAAGAAGGCCGGGGACGCCACCGTGGTGCTCCTCGGGCTCCCCAGCGTCGGCAAGTCCACGCTCCTGAACCACCTCACCGGGAGCAACAGCAAGGTGGCCGCCTACGACTTCACCACCCTCACAGTCATACCGGGCATACTCAACCACAAGGGGGCCAGGGTACAGGTCCTGGACATCCCCGGCATCATCAAGGGCGCCTCCGAGGGCAAGGGCCTGGGGAAACGGGTACTATCCGCCGCCCGCAGCGCCGACCTCCTGCTGGTGATGCTGGATGTGTTCAACCCAGACTCCAGGGAGATACTCCTGGACGAGGTCCGCGCCATAGGCATAAGGCCGGACGAGGCCATGCCAAGGGTCAACGTGAAGAAGCGGTCCTCGGGCGGCGTCACCGTCACCGACTTGGCGGGCGTAACCCACGTGGACGAGGAGGGCGTGAAGCAGGTCCTCCGGGAGTACGGCCAGCCCAACGCCCACGTGATGCTCCGCGAGGACATCACCTACGACCAGCTCATCGACGTCCTCATGAAGAACCGGGTCTACGTCCCCACCCTCACAGTGGTCAACAAGATCGACATGGTGGACCAGAGCTACCTGATCGACCTCAAAGAGTCATTGAGGTTCGAGTTCCTGCCCATCAGCGCCGACAACGACGTCAACCTGGACCAGCTCAAGGACCAGATATTCAGGAAACTAGAATTCATAAGGGTATACATGAGGCCCAAGGGCGAGGACCCCGACTACGACGAGCCCATGATAATAAGGAACGGGGCCACCGTGGAGGACGTCGCCGACAAGGTCCACAGGAGACTGAAGGAAGAGCTCCGGTACACCCGCATATGGGGCAGGAGCGTCAGGTTCGGAGGCCAAAAGGTGAGGCTCACACACCCCCCAATGGACGAGGACATAATCACCTTCTACTCCTAACCAATCCGCCACTGGAAACAGGCAGTTAGCTAAACGCAATCCAAAAATTGATTCACATTCTACCCAGCCCCCGTCATAAACGCCGTAAATTCGCCAAATTACAAGTAGCTTGTAACAAACTCTGATACCCCATAGAACCAACCCAAAAATTGTTTATTCCCAGCCACATGGGACAAACCAACAAAAAAATAAGGACAGACAACACACCCTACACCATGCCCAAGGTAGCCATCATAGCCGGAAGCAAGTCGGACCAGGAACTATCCGACAAAGCCGCCCAGACCCTCAAAGAACTAGACATCGCCTACGAGCAGCAGATCATCTCAGCCCACCGCAGCCCCGACAGGCTCACAAGCCATATCAGAAACAGCGACGCCCAGGTCTACATATGCATAGCCGGCCTATCCGCCGCCCTACCCGGCGCCGTCGCCGCCCACACAGTCAAACCCGTCATAGGCGTACACAAAAATAAGTAATACAGAAAATGTAACTCTCAAAAACATACATATGAATTTTCTTAAATGAACCTTAAAACCATATAAAATAAAAATGAAAACAAAATGTAAAGGTAATTTGATTACCCCGCCCCAGCCACCTGATAATAAACTAATAGTTCTTCACATCGACGACGAGGAAAGGCTTCTAGACTTCACAAAGATGTTCCTAGAAAAAAGCAACCCGAACATCCAACTCATACCCGTGACCAAACTAGAAGAATTATTGGAGAAAATCAAAGAACCCTACGACTGCATCCTGTCAGACTATAAACTCTCTAAACAATATAACGGGATACGCATCTGTAGAATAGTCAAAGAAATCGAAGACAAACCCTTCATACTGTACACGGGTCATGGAAGCGAGGAGGTAGCCGAGGAAGCGTTCGCGTCCGGGGTGGACGACTACATCCGGAAAGAGATGGACCCAAGCCATTTTCAGGTGCTGGCGAAGAGGATACAACACGCAGTAGATAGATACAGATCAGAGAAGACAAAAGAACGATACAAGAACCGGTTAGAGGCGCTTCACAAGTACGCGGTAGCGATCTCTTCAGCGAAGACGATGGAGGAGATCTCGGACCTTTCATTCGACGCAATATACAACACGCTGGAGTTTTCGTTTGCTGGAATCCATTTAATAAAAGGAGACACATTATACGAGCTCTTCACCATGGGCGCATCTCTGCCTGTACCCTATGAACAAAATATCAACGGCTCCGGGGTCACAGTGAGAGCCGTGAGAACCGGCCAGACACAGGTAGTCCCAGACACAAGGCTGGACCCGGATTACGTGGACTGGGTTAAAGGCATGATGCTCCTCTCAGAGATATCTGTACCCTTCAAAGTAGAAGGCAAAGTACAGGGCGTACTAAACGTTGAGAGTAAGAGGCTGAACGCCTTCACCCCGGACGACCAAAACCTCTTGGAGACGCTGGCCACACACATCGCAAATACATACGTTCGCATAAACCATATAGCTGAACTCGAGAAATCGGAAAGGAAGTGGAGGTCTCTCATCGACTCCTCGATGGACGCAGCCTTCGTGTTAGAGGGCGTGAAAATCGTGTATGCAAACAAGAGGGCAGCCGACATGCTGGGTTACGCCCTCGACGAACTCATAGGTATGGATTCACTGGAAATCACCTCACCCAGAGACCAAGAACTAGTCAAGACAAGGACGCTGGCCAGGCAAAGAGGGGAAGCACCGCCCCACCAGTACGAGCTATCCCTCGTCAAGAAAGACGGAGCAGAGGTACCCGTCGAGACAAACGCGTCCCTCATCGAGTATGAAGGCAAACCGGCGTTCCTCTCCTTCTGCAGGGACATGTCAGAGAGAAAAACCTTCGAGGACAAGTTCTACAGGCTCCATCAGAGCACATTCAAGTTCGGCAAAGCCCGAACCCCTGAGGACGTATACGACATCGCGTTAGGTACCATACAGCACGTGCTTGGATTCAGCTTCGCCGGCATAGCGATAACCCAAGACGACGTGCTGATATACGAAAAGACGATGGGCATCCCCCTCAAAGAGAGGTGGGTAATAGACGTCAACTCAAGAAGCGTCACGGCCAGAACCTACCGCACGGGGACAACCCAGATCATACCGGATATAAGCCTAGACGGGGACTACCTGCCGCCGCCCGTGGAGGCAGGGGATGACTGTATCGTCAAATCAGAGCTGGCCGTACCCATGAACGACAACGGAGAGACCATCGGCGTCATAAACGTAGAAAGCTGCGAAGACAACGCCTTCAACCAGTACGACACCAGACTCATCGAGACGCTGGCAAACCACTCCGCAGCGGCGCTGAGGAGAATCAACGAGAACGATAGGCGAACACGCTATGAAGACAAGAGAATACGGTTCGTCAACGACAGCGTCACACCTCAAGCACACCACCTCCCAGCCACCGAAACCTAACTCAACCCCCCACAAAAAAAACGCTTATTCCAAGTAACTAAGAACAAGCCAGATAAACCCACGCAGACCCCGAACAACCTAAATACAGAAGCCACGGACAACCACACCATGACCAAAGTCTCCATCCTAATAGGCAGCAAAAGCGACACAGAGCTAGGCGAAAAAGCCGCACAGATACTGGAAGAATTCAATGTGCCACACGAGCTCAACGTCATCTCCGCCCACAGGGACCCCCAGAAACTCACCCACTACATCAAACACAGCGACGCCCAGGTCTACATATGCATAGCCGGCCTATCCGCAGCCCTACCCGGCGCAGTAGCCGCCCAAACCGTCAAACCCGTCATCGGAGTACCCAAGGACGTCAAGCTCGGGGGCCTCGACAGCCTCCTAAGCATCGTCCAGATGCCCACAGGCGTACCCGTCGCCACCGTAGCCATCGACGGCGCCAGAAACGCCGCCCTACTGGCCGTGGAGATACTCGCCCTCAGCGACAAACGACTCGAGGAAAAGCTCCACGAGTACCGCGAGAAACGTTAGATGCCGTAGCACTCAACAAGCCCCCATTCCCCATAGGGTCTTGCATGCGCTGAAAACGGTTTGAAAAGAAATAGGAAGCTTTGAACGGGTACCGGAGGATCAGTAGCTCTTGGGCTCGGGGTCCCGGAGGATGCCGCCGCAGGTGCACTTGACGCTGCCGCTGTTACGGGGCCTCACCAGCGTGGGCACCTCGACCTCCACGACCTCGACGCCGATGCTCTCGAACCACTTTGTGGCCTTCGGGTTGCCCGTGGGCACGAGAATCTTCCGCGGCTCCAGCACGACCCCCGTGTTGGGGCCCCGCTTCACCACGGGCATCCGCGGGTCGCCCGTGTGCACCTTGACGCTGACCTCGTCGGGTGGATTGATGAACTCCCAGTTCATCTCCGCCTCCATCCACGTCCTGAGGTAGGGGTCGACCGTCCTAGGGTCCTGCACACTCGTATGCCTGTCGATGAGGCTGTAGTGGCTGGTGCCGAGGCTCGTGCCGTAGCCGGGGCAGATTCGTACGTCTACCTCCGGGTCCTGGAGCTTGACGATGCGTGCGAACTGGATGTGCCCCGACTCGTTTGCCCTCATGACCTCGGGCTCCTTGGTGTTGGCCCGCGGGAAGTGGACGGCGATTATGAGGTGCTTCTCGTCGAGCCACCCTATGCTGCCTCCCTCCGCCATGCCCTTGTCCATTATCATTCCGACGACGGGGCACCCCAGCTCGGCGAGGGTCTGGTAGGTGGGAAGCTCCTCGCCCCTCCTGATGTGGTCGTACATCCTGAGGATGACCTGGCCGTAGACCGCGGGGTGGCAGGCGTCGTCCGTGTATATTGCCTTAACCTGGTACGGCGGGTCGTTGGGGTCCGGCTTCCTGATGACCACCTCGACGCCCTCCGCCTTGTAGGCGTCGACGAGGCTCTCATGGTTCTCGATCAGCTCGTCGAGCTCCATCTTCTCGCTCATCCGCCAGGCTGCGAGGCTGTCTTCGTGGGGCGGCCACGGCGTCGGGTTACCCACCTGGAGGAACTCTGGGCCGGGGCGGTGCAGCAGCACGACCCTGAGCTTGCCCACGTTGGTGTTGGCCTTCCACTTCCTCCCCCACACATTCACCATGTCGTCCCCGAAGCAGCTGAGGACCTGGGGGTGTAGCTCGTGGTACTGCTCGCGGAGGCTGAGGCCCGTCTTCTCCTTGAAGTAGTCCTTGTCGTAGTCATGCTCGGCCTGGAACTCGCCTTCACTCATAGAAATCATCAAAGGATTAGTCTCTGGCATTTAAAACAGCATGCACCGTGCGTCAGCGGGGGTCACTCGTGGCGCAGCGCCTCCACGGGGTTCAGCTTGGACGCCCGCCACGCGGGGTGGAGGCCGCTGACGACGCAGGTCACCATGGCGAAACCGACGATGAGGACGCCGAGTGACGGCGACGAGGCGCTGGGGATGGCCGTGAAGCGGCTTATCACGTAGCTTAAGGTGAACCCGAACATGGCGCCGATGACGCCGCCTATGACGCCTGTGACGAGGGCCTCCGTCATGAAGAGGCCGAGGATGTCCATGTTCTTGGCTCCGATGGCCTTCAGGGTGCCTATCTCCTTGGTGCGCTCCATGACGCTCACCGTCATGGTGTTGATGATGCCGACCCCTGCGACGATGAGGCTGAGGCCCGCGATGCCGCCGAGAACGGCGTTCAACGTGTTCATGACGCTGTTCAGGTTCTCCATGATCATGTCCATGGTGAACACGCCCACGTAGCCCAGCTTGTCCTTGATCCGGTCAGCGACCTCGCTGACCTGCCCTATCTCTGAGGTGCAGAGTTTGATGAGGTGGATGACGCCTCCCGTCTCGTACATCTGCTCAAACGCGCTCAGGGGAATGTACATATTGGCGCTTGACTGGCTCCCGAAGCCCGACGAGGACTCCCTCATTATCCCGACGATCCTGAATGTGATCTCGTGCTCTTCGCCGCCCCGCCGGTATATGATCTTCACCCTGTCCCCGATCTCGTATAGCGGCTCGTCGACCCCCCAGGGCTTCACAAAGGTCTCTGTTACGATGGCCGCAGCCTTGTCGTTTCTCGTCAAGTACCTGCCTTCTACGAGCTCCCATGCGCCCGAGATCCGGAAGTAGGCGTCGGAGACCCCGGTGACGCTGGTGTAGTAGTAACTTCCCCTGGCCTTGTAGGCGCAGGTTCCCCCGAAGTTCATGGGCGAGACGGCTTCGACGCCGGGGATTGCCTCTATGATCCTCAGGTCCCGCCAGCCGAGCTCAACGGGGGTGCTTCTGCCGCTGTTGTCTGGGAACACGTTTATCACGGTTGGGCCGAACCCCATGATCTGGTCGGTGATGTCCGCCTTCATGCCGGCGGTTATGCTGATGAGGCCGCCTACGGCTGCGCAGCCGATGAGTATGCCCACCAGGTTGAGGGCGAATCTGAGCTTCTTCTCGCCCAAGGTCCCCAGGCTTATGCCGACGACATCTTGGAGGTTCACGGCCAAGTCCTCCCTTTGTGTCTACTCATCTCTCAGCGCCTCCACGGGGTTCAGGTTGGACGCCCTCCAAGCAGGGTAGATACCGGAGACCACGCAGGTCGCCACCGCGAAGCCTGTGACCATGAGGCCGAGGCTCATGGAGGGATCGGGTGCCAGGTTGATGATTCGTCCGATGACGATGCTTAACACGAACCCGAGGCCGGCCCCTAGGCCGCCGCCTACTATTCCCGTGACTATGCTCTCCGAGATGAAGAGGAGGAGCACGTCTCTGTTGGTGGCGCCTATGGCCTTCATGGTGCCTATCTCCTTGGTGCGCTCCATGACGCTCACCGTCATGGTGTTGGCTATGGTGACGCCGGCGACGAGGAGGCTTATCCCGGCTATGCCTCCGAGTACTGCGTTGATGGTGCCGGTGATCGTGTTGATTTCCTCCATGATCATGTCCATCGAGTAGTAGCCCAGGTCGTCGAAGTCTTCTTCGAGGGTCTGCTTGATCCCCTCGACGTCGTCTATGGTCTCCGCTTTGAGGTCGACGGCGAGGTACTTGCCCTGGGTGTCGAACACCTGCTCGAAGTAGCCTAGGTGTAGTATGATGTAGTCGTCGACCCCTGACCCGGTTATACCGGCTGTCTTCTTGAGGATGCCTACGACCCTGACTGTGAACTCGATCTCGTCGCCGTCCACCGTTGATCGTATCCTGAGTCTGTCGCCTACGCCGTACATAGGCTCGTCGTCAGGGTTCCAGACGTTGTAGCCCAGCAGAGCGGCGGCACCGTCGCTGTGTGTGAGGAGCCTTCCGTCCTCGACCTCGTTCTCGCCGCCGTGCACTATGAAGTAGTTCTCGTCGACGCCCACTATCTCGCTGGAGTGGGTCTCTCCCCTGTAGTCATATCTCCCGTACCTGCCTGCCTGGATGGGGGCGGCGGCCTCGACGCCGGCTATGCTTCGGAGCCTGTTCAGGTCTCGCCAGTCCAGCGAGGTGAACGCCTCGTCGCCTCCGAGGGTGGGGTAGACCTGTACGGTGGTGGCTCCGAAGATGCTGATGTCGTCGACTATACTCGTCTTCATGCCCTGAGTCATGGAGATGAGGCCGGTGACGGCGGCGCAGCCGATGAGAATACCCATGAGGTTTAGGGCGAAGCGGAACTTGCGTTCCCGGAGCCCCTCCGTGGACATGTGGGCGAAGTCGAGTACGTTCATGCCTTGCTGCTCCTTTTCGCTGTCTTATCTTCTCGCTGGTTGCGGTGTCTCGTTCACGGCTGAGGCTCCGGGCTCGGGTTTCGGCGGGTGGCTTAGCGCCTCGCTTAGGGCCCGAAGAGCCTTGGTGAGGGCCGTGGACTCCTCTGTGTCTGTTTGGTTCATGTCGCTGCTTATTGGTGCAGTGGACGTGTTTTAAACGGTTTTTCAGTTTCTCTTCAGAATCTGTACAGAATCTGTTTCATCGGTTGTTCGTATACTTTAAAAAACTGACATGTGTGAGTAGGTGTTAGCTGGGTCTCTTCATGTCCTCACGGAACCGCGTGCTGAAGCATATGCTGCAGTGGCTGATCGCGGGGAGCAGGGGCGGCCCCAACAGGGCGAGGCTCATCGTGGCTATACGCGAGGAGCCTATGAACGCCAACCAGCTCTGCGATGTCTTGGGGGTGGACTACCGCACGGTGCGTCACCACCTGGATATCCTGGAGAAGAACGGGCTGGTGACGAGCATGGGCCCACGGTACGGCAAGGTGTACTTCCTGTCGCATGAGCTGGAGGCCGGCTACGCTGATTTTGAAGAGATTTGGAACAGAATTGGAAATAACGATAATAATGGCGGTGAGGTTTAGGGGTGCGGATGAACAGGAAGCAGCAGGTGGCTCTGGCCATCATGGCGTTGTACTTCATTGTGAGTGTCCAGAGTAACCTGGACAGCCTCCTCCTGGACGAGGAGAGGATACTGTACCGTCTGCTGGACGACGAGAGGATCATGGTTGACCCGTGCCTGGAGGACCTGGACTACGAGAACCTGCGGCTCGTCAGCAGCCAGCTGTCGACGTACATACGGGGTAAGACCCTCATCTCGGCTGTGAACGTGATACTGCTGGTGTACCTGTTAGCGACGTACGTGGACATGTACAGGCAGACGAAGGCGAGCTTCACGCTTGGGCTTGTGTTCCTCTCGGGGGCGCTGCTCAGCTACAGCCTGTTCACGAACCCCGTGCTGTTGACGGCGTCCGGCGGGTCCGGGGGCATAAGGATCGTCCGCTACTTCAACTTCCTGCCTGATCTGTTCACGACGGTAGCAAGCACCATATTGATCTACTTGAGCAGACAATAGACCGGAGCTTCTTCATCTGCTTCATTATCTGTTCTATGGTCGAGTGCCCCGTATGCGGCTGGAGCGGCTACATCGAGTCACTGAATAGTGACTGGAACACTACATGCCCAAAGGGATGTATGAGTGAGCTTGGTAATCACCAGATTACTGTAAGCAGGTTTCACATACCTTACGACCCAGAGCTATTCGCAGAGCTAAACACACTCACATATAACCTAACAAAAATAGGAAAAATACAGTACACACACCAACAAGGAACCCACGACGATAGATTCTGGGCAATATGTCTTCATTTAGTTGATAAAAATAACTCCAATAAACCTATTTGGCATTAAAAACTAAGTGGTATAATTCAGCTAAAAGAAAACTAATACCTGTTAAGGAAATTATTTTAATTAATTCTGGAAATGGATGTTTTTCGAGGCTTTGAATCATATTGATGTTCAAATTAACTTCTTCAATCATTATATGTAACATATTTTTATCATAATTTTTAACTCTTTCACATAAATCTATAAAATCCAATAATAATGTATACAATGGCATATTATCTAAAATTATCTTATTTTCTTTTATAATTTCTCTAATGTCTATAAGTTTGTTATAATCATAATTTAATGATATTAAATTACTCCTTATTGATGATAATATATTTATAAGTTTTTTATCATACTCGTTTAATAAATAATATATTGGAACTTCTATTATTATTGCATAGGCTATTATTGTATTAATTATCAATCCTTTCATTATTGAGGTGTTTGATTGAATATCTATTACGTACATCCAAAATAAACCTGCACAAAATTGAATCCCGTTTATAAATATGAATTCCCAGTAAAATGCTTTTCTTTTATTCTTATCTTTTTTAACATGTAAAGAAATGGCTGTTATAAATATTAAATATAATCCACCTATTAAAAAATAAAAAATTAAATTTTTTATCAATATATTATCTACTCTTCTTCATTACCCTTTGTCCAATTTTCAATCATTTCTTTAAATTCTGGTATGGATTCATAACCAATTAAATCTATAAGTTCTGATCTTTGGAAATATTTTTCTCGTCCTTTATTTAATTCTGCAATAAAACCTCTATTTCCAAGAAAAGGTTTGGTATATTTTGATAAATTTCTGCTATCTAAACCTAATTTTTCTGCTAATTCTTGCGCACTTATTTCTTCTTGTGTATAATGTAATAATACTGCTTTTAGCTTGGATCTTCCGATTATCTTTTTTAATTCGTTTATAATTACACCTGGATTTTGCAGGCTTATTACTCTATTAATATTGTGTGTATCGGTCTCTATTCGGGCAAGTTTATTGTCAATTTCTTCCAACTTTTTTTCAATTCCCTTTGACATTGGTTAATTTCTCCTAAAAAATTTGTTCGTGATAGGCTTCTTCATTTTTTTCTGTTTTTCTAATTAATCCTTCTCTTCTAAGACGACTAAGATATGATCCAGTATATTCATTAGATTTAGATAGTTTAATAGCCATTTGAGAAGTTGTATTGCTTCCATCGCAGAGTTCATAGATTTGTTTTTTAACCGATCCTTCTGGTAGTAATTCCTGTTTAATAGTTTGGAGTGCTTCTTGATTTAGAAGAATAATAATGGATTTTAACTCTTCTAAATCCTTACTAATTTTTTCAAAATATTTTTCACTCATTTTCATTATTTCCTTCTTCTTTCTCAGATAATTTTATACCCATTTTAGTCAATGAACAGAGTTTTTTATACTGTCCACCTCGATATTTTTCTGTTTGTTCGATTAAACCGGCTTCAAACCATTTTTTCCACCAATTTCCAATGGTTTTATTGCCTACGCCAATTTCTCTTGCTATGCTCCTTCCACTGTTTATTCCATCTGAAAGTTCATAGGCTGTCTTTTTCTCATCTGTATCTAAAATTTCAAGTAATTTTTTCTTTGTCTCCAGATAATCGTATTTCATCCACAATAAAATTTCCTCAAGGAGTTCTATAGCTCTATTACTTTCAGTTATCATTATACTTCAACAATTCCTGAGTTAATATAGAAAATATTTTGGCCTTCTCTATTTTGAAGCAGAAGTCCTTTATCTAGCAACTCTGAGATTCGGCGTTTTACAGTAACTTCACTAACACTGTTGCTAGAAGCTACTTTTTCTTGAAGTTCACCAGCTGATAATGTTCCATCTGCGATTTCGAGAATTTTTTGAGATACTTTATCTTTTTTTATCTCATCTTTTATAATAGATAGTTCATTTCGTATTCCGATCTGTTGTAATGCGATCAATCTATCGAGTTTTCTTGATATTTCTTTCAATATGTCTCTTTCATCCAACTCTGCTAACCTCACTTAAACGCCAATCCGAGGGAATGTAGTCAATACGCCGCTTAGGATACCCCCTCTTCTCTGTAACAACCAGCTCTTTTTCCTCAAGCTGTGATACAAATATCTGTACCGTTCTGGCACTGACTCCAACCTTAGCAGCTATGTCAGTAGTTAATGTCATGCCGTCTAAAAGACCCCAAATGACTTTTCGTTCATCTGTTGATGCAATATCTTCAATTTCTTTTTTAAGGTTCTCGCGAGAATTTAACAGAACAATATGTTTAATTTCTCTAAATTCACTGATAATTTGTTTTATTTCTGTTAATTCTGATAGAATCTGTTCGAGTAAGTCATCCCTTTTGGACATAGCAATCCAGTAAATACAATACATACATATAAACATTCAGTAGCGAACAATAGGATTTATAAATGGCTTCGTTAATAGTGATATAAGTTTAAGAGGATGTAAAACTATGGCTTCAAAAGAGGTAACGGAGCGATTGGATGTTATAATCAAACTGTTGGCGATGAATTTTATGAAGGATTTTGAAGGAACTCAAAAAGAGCAGATTATAAAACTTAATAAAATTGGGCTTCAGCCAAAGGAAATTGCCTACGTCATGAATAAAACTTCAAACTATATTAGAAAAACTCTTTCAGAAGCCAAAAAGGAGGGGTTATTATAAGCACCACTGAAGAACAGATACTTGAAACTCTCAAAGAAATCCATAAATGGATTAAATTCTCTGGTTGGACGAACGTAAAGGGTATACTACTTGATACTCTTGACGAACCTGAGAAATTAGTGGCTTATTCGCTAACAAATGGGGATAATGGGCTTGATTTTATCAAAGATAGAATTGGGCGAAGTCGTGGAACCATTCAAAGGTATTGGACTAGTTGGCAAAAAATAGGGATTGTAGAGTCAATTAATGTTCGTGGTGGTAGTAGAGCAAAAGCCCTCTTTGACTTGGAGGAATTCGGTATTGTAATCCCAGAAATAACCCTAGTAGAAAAACAAGATGCCACAGAGGTTGAAGAACATAATGAGCGATGATGACACTCTAAAAGAACTACAAAAAATAACGAAACTACTCACATTTGCTTACTCGGAAAAAATTGAAGCTGAACTAAGTAAAGTCGCGAACACAGATAATAGAAAAATGATGTGGGTTTTAATTGATGGAATGAGAGGTGCGCCCGATATAGCAAAAATTGTTAATGTATCAGGTCGGGCTGTTCGTGATTTCCTGAATGCAGCAAAATCTGCAGGATTTATTGAATATCAAAGAAATAATCCACCTGTAAAACTCATTGATTACATACCCCCTGCGTGGATTGAACTCCTACCAGAATCCCCCGAAGTAGAGGTAGAAGAAAATGAGTGAACCATACACCACTAAAGACGTGGTTGAAAGACTCGATCAACTGATAGCAATAATGAAATTAGCTAATGCAAAAATATTGAATGAATATAAAGAAAATATATCAAAAGACGAGGTCTCACAAGCAATTCTTGAGTTACTTGAATCTGGTCCACTTGACTATTCTACTTTATTTGAAAAAGCTGCGGAAAAATCAGGAAAATCAGAAAGAACTGTACGACGACGTATTACAGAATTATCAGACAACAAAATACTATCAAAAAAACGTGAAGGTGGAAATGTAGTCTATCAAAATTCCGGTATATTAGAGTAGAATATTTTTAGCAATCTATTCCTCTTTCTCTGATACAATTTTTCCCCATCACAATAGAGGCATAGTCTTCAACGCTGATTTTGCCTTCAAGAAAATCCACAAATCTATCATCCTTCTGATAGATACAGAGTAAATCCTCTAATCCATAGTGAGCGACTTTTTTTGGAATTCCAATCTTTTTCATTCTAGACACCAATAATTTCCCCATTTTAATCAGTTCATCATCTGAGTTAGCTCCAGGAAACAGTGCCTTGATCCCACTGACTTCACCCGTACCAGTCAAATAGAACCTATCCGGAAGATATGGAACAACCCCCGACTCATACAACCTCTTAGCCAGATCAAAAGCAGTCAAAGAACCACAGCTATAAACTGAATCAATTAGGTTAAACAGTTCATTATACCCATCAATACGAGAAAAATAATCAATCTGACTACCTCCCACTAGCCCAAGATACTCCCTGATCCCTCTCGACGTCCATCGTTTATGCCGGTTGTCCCTATGCGAACCCTTCCCAGAGCCCATAGAAACATCCTTCAGCTCATCGGCAAGCCAGGGCTCAACGTCATCCCTACGATCAAACCTTGACTTAACCCCATGGAAACCACCAATGGCATCAAAGAACTTCTTCGACTCCGAGTCGTTACAAATCATCGTTCGGATAAATGTCCCGAAAACCCTCTCCTCCCCCACAAGCTCATCAGTCCAACCACCATCCTGAAGACTGAAATGAACCCAACCATTCCTGTACAGGTACTCTGCAAGCTCCAAGAACCTCAGAGCCCTCTCATTCAACGCCATAACCAACTATAATACTAACTTTTATGTAAGATTATACATTAAGATAATCAACAAAGGAGAAAACCACAATGGGCAAAGGCAGAGGTGGAAGAACCCCCAACGACGACAGATCAGACTCCAAGAACCTTAACAACCCAGCATACGATGCATCAGTAGCAAACAAAGCAGACCAACTAAACCCCGACCACAAAGAATACAAAGGCGACGTAGAAAAACCAGAAAAAGAGGAGTAATCATCTCCTCCTATTATTTCTAGTCATAAAGTTTCTCTGAATATAATCATAGAACTCCACGCAGTCACGAACCTCCTTCTCAGTCCGATCCTCGATAGTAGAAAAAGCCTTCTGGTCATAATAATCCCACACGCTTTTACCTGACTCTTTCAGGCGATCAAACCTGAACCGCCTACATATTTGGTTCCAGTTTGAAGGATACATCAAATCACCGTAAATGAGTGGAATAGCCACATTACTAAGATCCACCTGCTTAGTCTTGCAGAAAGTATAGAAGATCTCCTCAGGTTTATCCACCTTATAATCCATCGAGCGAATATACAAAACCGGCACATCGAGTCGAGAGATCCCCTGTCCACAGAGAATCAAATCTGCTTGACTATGAGGAGTATCATCAAAGTTCCTCCACTCAGTTTTAACATAATCATAGATCTTCTTCACCACTGTCTTCTCGTCTTCCTCCTTCCAGAGCCAGAAATGATCATACTTGATGTCTCCTTTCCTCTGTTTCAACGGATGAAACTTACCGAAAACACCGCCCAATAAAAACTGGCCCGGTTTATTAGGATTCATTGCAAGAGACGCCCCCTTCAACTCCCTCTGATCTGGAGGAACATACCATTCAATATCAAAGAAAATAATCTCAGTGATATCAGGATCAAAATCAACCATACACCAATATCACCATCAAGTTTTATTTGTAAGTTTTGATTGAAAGAAATTACATATACCGCGTGATGAATACTGTAAATTATTAATAAAAGCAATAAGACTGATTACTCATGGTAACCCGCGCAGATTTTCAAGCACAATTAAAACAAATATTCCAGGAAGCCGAAAACGAAAACAGGAAAACAATTAGAGTGAACTCGGGAGAACTCCACCGACTTGTTGGAGACTATCCAGGCAGAAACCACAGAATGCCAATATGCTGCAGTGTCATGAAAATAGCGATGAAGTCAGGTGACCGAATAATATCAGAACCACCCAAAGGACAGGGCGCAAGCCTCACAATAGAATATCAACTAATCTAATAGGCTATTTTTTAGTTAAAACTGAAATAAGCAATACCACAATAAGACTCCATGAATCCTCGACTACTTCAATGGTTAAAAGAAAACGAAGGAAAAACGTTCGAATCCCCCCGAAAAACAGTGTTCGGTAGAAGGCCCCAAGACTTCACCATCAGATTCGTTGACGAAGAGGAAAAACGGGTAAGAATATCATTCAGCAGAAAAAGAACACTAGCACGCCCACTATACTTCTGGATGTTCGACAGAACACTCGAATACCTAGAAAAAAACCCAGAAACCACATACCCAATAGGAGCCAGACTCCAACCACCCCACCCAAGAGAATCAATAGAAGGAGAGATCTGGAAGGAACCTAAACCATATCCATCAGAATACAAATCAGCGCCTCACGTACTAGACATACTCGCACACGCAGGTTACATCAAATTTACTTACACCCTCGATAGAGACACAAAAAGAAAAGTTCAAGGAGCAAAATACTGTACAAATAAACCTAAATCTAATAAACCCCCGAGTCCACCTCGTCCGATCACATCTAAAGTACAATTCCTAAAGAAATACAAAGAAACCATCACAAAATGGGCACAAGACCACCAACACGAGATAATAGAAAACCGCCTAAACTACCACTGGAAAAAACAAACAAGAAAACAATGCGAACAGCTACGAAACCAAGTAGCCAAAGCAATAACCCAATCAAGAATAAAAAACAACGGCGCACTAGACCTAGAAACCCTAGACAAGATAATCCGATGGGGATTCGGAATGAAATACCCAAACCAAGACCCGGAAAAAGCACAAAAAGTAACAAGAAAAGCGTTCAACAACATTGACGAAGGAAAAATCCAGGAAGCAACACTAACTCTAATGAACGTTAAAGGACTCGGAATAAGCAGAGTCACAAAGATAATCGGATTATCAGACCAAGAAAACCTATGCATATACGACAGCAGAGTAGGGCACGCTCTCCGCGACCTAACCTATAACGGGAAAAGACTGCATCTAATACCCATATCTAGAACAGGACGCGAATACGATCCGAATGTATCCGTCCAAGAATGGGCGAAAGAATACGAAAAGGTTCTGTGGACCATAGAAGTCATCAAAGACTACATGAACAAACAAGGATGCACATACAGACAAGCAGACGCAGAAATGGCATTATACATGATGGGAAGATAAAACCCAGAAAAGACCATGTTCCACACCGATATAAATAGTCTAGACGACTCTTTCTCGCCTGAGTTCCTCCACCTCATCGGACGATAGTCCTAGCAACTCACCTTACATACGTCTTAGTCCCTGGCTCCAGAGCCCAGAAGGCGGCAACCAGGAACAGGAAATAGATCCAGAAAATAAAAGCGACCCCCTGTCGCTTCCAGTTCGTAAGAACAGGTATTACACTATCCTGCCATCTAATCTTAATCTGGTTTGTGAAATATTTCACGTGTTTTATATAACCCCTCACTGAAACTGAATATATGTTCATACCATTCTCGTACAGCCTAGAGAACGCCACCCTCGACATCTTCGGCGTCTTCCTCATGAGCCAGATACCCCAGGAAACCCTCGACACACTCCAACAGTACTGGATCGTCGACACCCCCGGCATGATCGTGTGGACCCTCCTCACACTAGCCTTCGGAATCTACGTCGGCAGAACATTCAAACGAACCAAGACAGTCAAACAGAGCGACACACCAGAACCATCATACAACCCAGAAGGGTAGAAGAGAAGAAACCCATTCACAACTTCAAGTATTTCTATATTTCAGAAAGTGTTTTCAGTCGAAGTCCGCTCACGATCCGATTACTAACCAAACCCGGTTTGCTTCTTCCCCGATGTGATGAGACAACGAGGCTCTATAACTAATATAGGATAGAGGTATAAAACATGTTATCCTATACAAAATGATATAGGATATCCTTAAATGAGGCGGTATCCTATACGGAGTAAGGTGGTGCGAGACACGTCGACCATAAACCCCAGGATGCATCATAGAATAGTAGCCAAGAAGAACAGGGTAGACAGACACAGGCCGCTGCACCCAGACCTAGCCAAGAGACTGGAAGAACGGGCGATCATAGAGTACACCCACTCAAGCAACGCCATAGAAGGAAACACCCTCACCCTAGGCGAGACAGAGACCGTCATCCGGGGAATGACCGTAGGCGGAAAAACCATACGCGAGATACAGGAAGCCAGAAACCACCCAGACGCCATACAGTACCTCAAACAGACAGTCCAAAACAACACCAGAATAACCGAGGAAACCATACGGCAGGTACACAGACTCCTCCTAGACAAGATACTGGAACACCCAGGCGAGTACCGCACAGGCATGATAAAAGTCCCGGGAGCACACTTCACACCCCCAAAAAGCACAGAGATACCGCGACACATCCAGCAGCTCACCCACTGGCTCCACAGAAACCCCATGGAGCATACCCCCGTGGAGCTGGCGGCCAGGTTCACGCACAGGCTACTCGTAATCCACCCCTTCCACGACGGCAACGGCAGAACCAGCCGCATAATCCTGAACCTCATCCTCATGCAGCACGGATACCCCGTAATCACCAACATCAGCTACCGCGACAGGAAACGGTACCTGGGAGCCCTCCGCGAGGCAGACCTCGGCAACCACGAGCCCCTCGTCAACTTCATAGCCACCAGCGTCGAGGAGGCCCTCACCAAATACCTCGTCGTCATAGAGGAGCTCGAAACCTACAGCCTACGCGAAGCGGCGCAGCACAGTCCATACACCGCGGCGTATCTCGGGCTACGAGCGTACGACGGAAGCCTTGGCGCCTACAAACAAGGAAGAAACTGGAGGGTAACCAGAGAAGGCCTGGAACAATACATAGAACAAAATAAGGACTAGACGGCGCCCGTCTGAGCTCCCTGACTTCCTCCATATTCACGTCTGAGCCAGGCAAGACCCTCGACTTTCCTTCCCTTACTTGACGTTCGTTTCATATGAAAAATACTTAAATAACTATTTTATTTAGTTAAATGTATGTGAGTGGGTCTGACATAGCACCACAAATAAACATCAAAACCAGAACGACGCCTGGAAGGAAGACGGGGGGCTTTCTAGTCTCGGAGAAATCGCCTATCCCCTCTGAACCCCCGATCCTTCCACCCCTACACACCCACCAAGGCCGACTCCGGCCGGTGAACCCGAATCCTAGCCGGCCTTCACCATCACGTTGGTGGTGATGAACTCGGCCATCCCCGGCTTCTTCGCCACCGGGTCGGGCACCGGCCCCACAGGCGTCGGCTGCATCGCCGGCGCAGAAACCGTGAACTCCGCGAGGAAAGGCGCCCCCTTGATGAGTATCGGCTTCCCGTTCTTCGTCAACATCGTCTTGTTCAGGGGCAGCAGCGTCACCGAGACCGTGCCCACCCCCGGCGTCACGAACGGCGGCGAAGTATACGGCATCGGGGCCTTGAGCATGGGCGGCAGCTCGTCCCCCTCCAGGCAGACCGGCATCTTCATCACCGTCATGTTCGCGCTCGACCCCATCAGCGGCGCCGGCGCCAGAAGCATCGGCACAACCGCGGGGGGGAAGATGGTGATCCGGATGAAGTCCCCCGTCTTGATAACATAGTCAGCAGGCACAGCCACACCTAGAAACAACAACAACACACAGGTATATCAAAATAGCCGCGTCCCGGTGTAGAGCGACGCCACACACGTACGCTCTAATACGTTTCAGCCCGAGCAGAAGGTATGCAGTGCCCCAAGTGCGGCACCGAGATGGCCAGAGACCCCAAGAAGTGGCTCGGAGCCGTCATAGGCCTCGACGAACGGCTCTTCTCGCTGTACTACTGCCCCAACAAGGCCTGCGCCGAGTACGAGCGCCTCGTATGCAGAAACACCCAGACCGACACCCCCTTCAAAGGCCCCTGGAGCGAAGACTGCGTAGAACTCGTAGAAGACACCTACGCGTAGCCCCGAAACCGTCACCCCGCGTGACTCGACGCAAGAAAAGGGTAGTAGACTACTCGATGACCATCACCGGGGAGTATACCGGCGGAACCGGCTTCTCGACTACCAGCACGGCGCCCTGGGAGGGCCTCATCTCCACCCTGAACTCCTCGTCGAAGACGGGCATGCCGCGCCCTATCTCGTCGCCGAAAGCCATGTTGGCGATCTCGGCCAGCCATGCCGCGTCCCCGTCCCTGAAGCCTCTGACCACGGCCAAACCCGACACATGGGGAGATGGGTGGGCGGCGATTTAACTTGATCCGCGGAGCAGAGGAGTATCCCTGATTCACTACATTTAAGCGCAGATAGAGACGTATTCTGTGTAAGAGGGTAGCCCATGGGTGGCCGGCTAGAGCTACGTAACGTTTACAAGAATTTCGGCGGCTTCAAGCTCGACAACGTCAACCTGACGCTTGAGGCTGGGGAGTACTATGTCCTCGTGGGCCCCACGGGCAGCGGCAAGACCCTCCTCCTGGAGACCATAAACGGCTTCCACCGAGTCGACTACGGAATCGTGCTCTTCGACGGCCGCGACATAACCGACCTGCCGCCGAACAAGAGGAGCGTCGGCTACGTCCCCCAGACCCCCAACCTCAACGACCAGCAGACCGTACGGGAGAACATAGAGTTCATAGTCAAGCTCCGCGGCCTCCCCGGCGACTGGGGCAGGGAGATCCAGGGCGTCATGGACATGATGAACCTGGGTCCGATGGCGAGCCAGAAGGCGCTGAACCTCAGCGGCGGCGAGCGCCGCAAGGTGGCCTTCGCCCGCGCCATTATTCTGAAGCCGGGCCTGCTGCTCCTGGACGAGCCCCTGAGCAGCCTCGACGTGGCGAGCAAGCAGGCTCTGCGCGACGAGATAAGGCTCATCCACAGGTACCTGGGCTGCACGGTGATCCACGTGACCCATAACCAGCAGGAGGCCCTGGAGCTGGCCACCAGGGTGGGCGTCATGCGCCGCGGCGGCATAGTCAACAGCGGCACCGTCCAGGAGGTCTTCGACGACCCCGTGGACGAGTACGCAGCCAGGTTCCTCGGCTACGAGAACATCTACGACGCGGAGCCCACGGAGACGGGGCGAGTCACCAAGATGAGGCTCGGCGACGTCACCATCAGGGCGGCGAAGCCGCCAGGGGAGGGCCAGACCCGGGTGGGCATCCACGGAGACGACGTGAGCATCCACGCCAGGACCCCCGTGAACGTCCGCGACAACGTCTTCAGGGGCCGCATAGCAGAGTACACCGACACGGGGCCCAGCGTTACCGTCACCCTAGACATAGGCGTCGAGCTCCGCATCAACCAGTCCAAGCGCCGGTTCCTGGAGCAGGGCTTCGACCGGGGGGACATGGTCTGGGTGCAGTTCAGCCCGGAGGCGGTGAAGCAGCTCGCGCCATAATGTTTTCATATAAAGCTGATACCGTTTAAAAGTACGAAGATTATCATCCTATCGATGCCCGCGCCGAGGACCAGCAAACCCGAGTACGGCCCCTACATCCTCAGTGCCCTAAAGAACAAAGGAAAGGCATCGATGGACGAGGTGCTGGAGGAGACGTTCCGCCTCATGAAACATCGGCTGCACCCCGTCGACTTGGAGGCGCTGCCCGGCGGCGCCCCCAGGTGGAGGAGGCAGACCGAGAACATGCTCGACGGGCTCTTGGAGGAAGGGTACATCGCCGAGAGCCATGGATGCCTAACGTTGACTCGTCGGGGCCTCGACTACCTTTCCGGTTCCTAGGGGCTCTGCTCCCTCGCCCTCTGCACCCAGGCCTCGACGTCTCCGATCCTGGGCAGCCTCTTCACCAGATCTTCTCTCTCGTTTGCCTCGCGGAGCCTCTCCAGCAGCGCGGCGGGCTCCTCGGACGCCAGCTCGGCGACGCTCCTGACCCCAGCCGCCCTAAGCAGCGCCCTGTATTTTTCCCCCACCCCGCTGAGAGACTCCAGGTCCCCGGTCTGCGTTTCCGGCTTCTCTGGCTGGGGCACCTCAGGCCCTGGTTCAGCCGGCTTGGGTTCAGGCTCCTTCGGCTGCTCCTCTCCAGAAGCCTCGGCCGGCTTCTCGGCGGCGGGCTGAGCCTCGTAGTCTTTCACCTTGATGACGGTGGGCTCCTCCTCGGGCTTCTCTTGGGGCGTCTCCTCCGCCTTCTCCTTGTACATGTAGTACAGCAGCAGCGCGAGTAGAACAACGAATCCTGCAACAATTATTATCGGGTTCATGGTGTACAAGATATGTAGGCCCACCCGTATAAACTTGGGGAAACCCGAGTGTGTCTAAAGCGACTACCCTTGATACCTTTTTAAGTAGATGGTCCAACTACGTGCGGGACATCGTTTCCCGTGAACGAGCATGGAGCGTAATGGTCAATGGGGCAACCTCGGCTATACAGGGGCGACTGAGCCATTTCCTTGAGACAGTCCCAGGTCAGACCCTCCTAGCCCTGAGCTTCAACCTCGTGAGCCTCCTCGCGGGCAGCCTCATGGCGGTCTACACCCCACAGTTCTCGGCGAGCCCCTGGATACTCGCCCTGTTCCCGCCGGTCCTCACGGTCCGAGGCGGCATAGGCGGCATCTTCAGCGGCAACCTCGCCACCATGCTCCACCTCGGCCTCGTGAAGCCCCAGCTCAGGGACAACACCCCCAACTACTACGGGCTCGTGAAGAGCGTCATGACAATCACCGTCCTCGACACCCTGATCCTGGGCTCCGTGAGCTTCATATTCAACCTGGCCTTTGGGACCGCGACACCGGGGATGTGGCTCATCTTCCTCTCCGTCCCCACGGTGGCCTGCACGCTGGCGGTGAGCTTCAGCGTCCCCATCGCCAGCTACATAGCCATAATGACCTACAGGAGGGGACTGGACCCCGACATCATCGTCTACCCCATCCTGGCGTCCATGAACGACATAATAGTCACCGTGTTCTACGTGGCCGTCGTGAGCCTGGTGCTGGTGGGCGGCCCACTCTTCCTGGGCCTTGGGGCCTTCTTCATCCTAATCCTGGCCGCCGTGGGCTACGTGGCCTACCGGAGCCGGGGCGACGGGTTCTTCAGGCAGACCCTCCGCGAGGGCACCACCGTCGTCGTCCTGAGCAGCCTCTTCGGCAGCGTCAACGGCGTCATGCTCAGCCGGATGAGTGGGACGCTGGAGCGCATCCCCGGCCTCATGGCCATGTACCCGGCCCTCACCAACGCCCTGGGCAACATAGGGAGCATCATAGGAAGCCAGACCACCACCGGCATGGCCCTCGGCTACGCCCGCAGCTTCATGGAGGAGCTCAGGGGCGCGGGGAGAAAAATAGTCCAGGTGGAGGTGCCGGCGGCTTTCATGCACGTGGTCTTCGCGTTCGCGGCGTGGCTAATCACGGGGCCCGGTTCACCCGGCGTCAGCCTCATGACGCTGCTGGCGGTGGCCCTCGCCACCAACCTCCTCAGCTTCGGCGTCATCAGCGTCTTCGCCCTCTACTCGGCGCACCTGGCCTTCGAGCGGGGCCTAAACCCGGACAACGTGGTCATCCCGGCGATCACCACCGTCAGCGACACCACGGCGACGTTGGCGTTGACCCCCGCCGTCGTTGCAGCGAAGCTACTTGGGCTATGAGCTAGCGTTCCCGTTTCTCTGGATCCCTGATGAAGAGGACCACGAAAACCATCTGGACCACGCATGTGGCCAGCACCCCCCACCACGGATAGGACGGGTCGATGGAGTACAGGACGCCGCCGAGGACGGACCCCGCCATCACGAACAGCGTGAAGAAGTAGCCCATCCCGGGGCCGCCTGTGCCTCCCCCGGTGGCGCCCACCATCACGCTTCCCCTGCCCACCGCGGACATGACGCGGCCCCTTATCTCCCGAGGCACGAGGTCGGCCATCAACGCGGTGGAGGCTGGCATGTAGAGGGCGACGGCTAGGGCCGCGCCCACCCTGACCAGCAGCACGTGGACGAAGCTCGTCGCTAAGACTATGGAGGGCAGGGACACCAGCGAGAGGAACACGGCCGCGAACAGTGTCTTGGCTCGGCCATACCTGTCGGCCACCATGCCGGCCGGGATGGTGAGCCCTATCTTTATGAAGGACTCTATAAGGAGTATCAGGCCCCACTCCACGTTGGAGATCCCCACTATGTCTGTAGCGTAGACCACCCAGAAGGGAGCCGTCAACGCGTTGGCTATGAACGCCATCCCGGTGACGACGCTCAGGGCCTTGACCCCACGGGGCATGCTCCTGACGAGTTCGGGGATGCCGCCGTATACTTCCCGCAGTATAGTGGTGACGCTGGGGAGTTCGCCCGGGTCTCCCTCAGGCTCAGCCCCGGTTAGGAACCTGAGTATCATGGTGTTTATGATGAAAGATAACATGTAGATGGCGTAGAGCGCCCTGACGCCGACCTCGTTTCCGAGTGTCTCTGTTATCACGCCCGCTATGTAGGGGCTCGTTATCGCGAAGAGGGTGGCGAGCGTGGTCATCGTGGCGAAACCTACTCCCCGGTACCGGGGCTCCAGGCTCTCAGTGAGGATGGCGCTGCTGGGGGGGAACTCCAGCACCGCGAAGCCCTGAAGGAGCGACGCCAGCGCTATCCACTCCCAGCTGGGGGCGAACACGAAGATGAGCGTGGTGAACGCCGACATGTACCCCGCCAAAGCCATGAGCCTGACCCGGCCCCTCCGGTCGGTATGGTAGCCGGCGACGGGGTACACCAGCAGCCCGGCGATGGGCATCAGGCCGTTGACGACGCCTATCTGGGATGTGCTGCCACCCACGGCGAGGATGAGGAGGCTCGCGTACGGGAACACCATGTTCCTGCAGATCTGGCCCACCACCATCCTGACGGTGAGGATCATGAAGTTGCCCCGCATGAAGGGCAGCCTCCTCCGCAGTTCTATCATGTCGCTCACCGGGCTCCGTCGGTATAGGCGGCTCCACGTTTATTAATTATTCACGGAGTTACAGGGCTCTGATGCGCGGTGTAACACGGGTAGGCGATGGGATACCTCTAAATCCGTGCTGCCGCATATTGGTGCAGTGATCAAAGATACCTTACTGTCCAGACTGCGGGTCCGAGGTAGAACCTGAGGACGAGTTCTGCAGATGCTGCGGGAGGAGGCTGAGTGAATGGGTTGATAGCCAGGGAATCACCGACGACTCTGCACAGGTGTCTGGGGAGAGCCTCTTCGTGGAGGCCGTCCGCAGCCTGTTCAACCCCTCCCCCGTCCAGGCGCCTCCCAACGTCTCGGTGTTCGCTGACCGCCAGCAGGCGCCCCTGACCCCCTACATGGTTTGGGCCGTGGTTCTCCTCGTCATGGGGCTGGGCGCGTCCTACGGGGGGGACTGGCTGAGCTACCTGGGCTTCACGCTGGCGGGGTACGCGGCGCCCCTCCTCTACGTGGTGTGGATGGTCCGGAGCGACAGGTACGAGAGGGAGCCC
>Ga0307380_10000694_pt1 | contig 50782 bp, 45 predicted proteins | sample UN3MG_FD_202239 | JGI IMG/M metagenome (GOLD analysis project Ga0307380, IMG submission 202239) | Soil microbial communities from Risofladan, Vaasa, Finland - UN-3 | ecosystem: Environmental > Terrestrial > Soil > Coastal area > Acid sulfate soil | place: Finland: Risofladan, Vaasa | collected... | reverse complement strand
TACGACCGCGACGTGTTATTGTCGGAGAGATATTGGGGCCCCGGCGGCGAGCCGGTCGCCGACGAGTACGGCGTACACTTCTACAAGTACGAATACGACGGCGATTACGTTAAAGTGAGCGAGAGTTATTACGACGGGGAAGGGAATCCCGCCGTCAATAAGGACGGCGTCCATCGCCAGGAGTGGGCGTACAACGAAGGGCGCAGGAAGGTAACGCAGAGCCTTTGGGCCGTCGAAGGGCCGGCCCGCGACGCCGAGGGGATACACCGGTACGAATGGACGTACGACCGTTGGGGCCATAATGAAGCGTCCGAAAGTTACTTCGGCCCGGGCGACGAACCCGTCTTCGACGGCCACGGTATACACCGTTATGAATGGGGTTATGACGACCAAGGTTCGGTAATTGAAGAGCGGACTTATAACGTTAACGGCGATTTGGTTTCGGTCGTAAAGAAAGGCGATTAAAGCTCAAACCCATATTTACCCGGAGTCGGAAACTATGCGCGTTAAGACCGCACAAGCTGTTTTAATTTTCCTGATTTGCGCCGCCGCCGCCTGGGCCGCTCAGCCGTTTACCATCCTCTTCTTCAACGACTTCCACGGTCACCTCGAGCCGTTCGAGGTCCCGGGAACGGAAGGAGAGGTGGGCGGCCTGGCGCGTCTCGCCGGCCTGGCCGACGAAGTCCGCGGCGAAAACGAGGCCGCCGGCGCGCCGACGTTCCTCTTGGTCGCCGGCGATATGGTGCAAGGGACGCCGTACTCGACGGTCTACCGCGGCGAGGTCGAGTTCACGTGCCTGAACGAAATGGCCGTGAGCGCGATGTGTCTCGGCAACCACGAGTTCGACTACGGCCGGGAGAACCTACGGGACCTTATGGAGTTGGCCGATTTCCTCGTCATTAGCGCCAACGTAACGGTAACCGGTACGGCCGGGGACGGCGCCTTCACGAAAGGGTTCGTGTGGCTCGAGGCGGGCGACAAAAGGGTCCTCGTAATCGGCCTGACCACGCCCGAGACGCCGATCACGACGGCGCCGCGTAACGTCGTCGGCCTGGAGTTCGCCGACCCGGCGGCGACGGCCAAGGCCGTGATAAGCGAGTACGGCGAAGACGCCGACGCGATAGTGGCCCTTACGCACCTTGGCTTCGAGAACGACCTCGCCCTCGCCGGCGACGTCCCCGAGTTGGACGTAGTAGTCAGCGGCCATACGCATACTCATTTAGGAGAAATGGTAACTAAGCGGGATACGATAATTTGTTCCGCGTACGAGTACGGGATGTACTTGGGCCGTATGGATTTGGAAATCGTGGACGGGGGAATCGCCGTTAAAGGTTACGCGTTGCTGCCCGTCACCTCTTCTACTCCGGAAAATGAAGCGGTGGCGGCCGTTATTGACCAATATAAAACGGGCCTTTCGGAGAAGCTCGACGTCGTCGTCGGCACCGTAGATACCGTCCTAAACCGTAAGGCGGTTACCGAGAAAGAGACCAACTTCGGCGACTTCGTGGCGGACCTGGTGCGCGAGGCGACGGGGGCGGACGCGGCGCTGGTGAACGGCGGCGGCGTCCGCGCGGACCTGGGCCCGGGCGAGATTACGTTGGGCGACGTCCTGACCGCGCTCCCGTTCGGCAACGAGGTCGTCGTCCTCGACGTTCCCGGCGCGACGTTGCGCCGGGCTTTCGAGTTGTGCGCCCGGGAGAAGGTGGGCGAAGGAGGCTTCCTGCAGGTCTCGGGTTGTGAATACGCCATCGGCCCGGATAACATACTCGCGGCCGTGAACGTGGGCGGGGCGCCGCTCGACGACGGCGTTACCTATAAGGTCGCGATGCCGGACTTCCTCGCCGAGGGCGGCGACGGTTACGCGATGTTTGCGTCGCTCGAGCCGGCATATAAAACCGGCCTCGTCCTCTACGACGTCGTCGCCTCCGGCCTGCGCGAAGGCCGGGCCGTCCCGGAACAGCCGGCTGGGAGGATCGAGTTCGTAGGAGAATGAAGGTAGTCGTCGACGGCAAAGAGCTACGGGTCCGGGCCGGCGCGCCCGTCGAGAGCGCATTGTCCGAAGGGCAAAGGCGGGCCGCGGCCGAGGGCGCTATATACGTCGTGGACGCGTGGGGTCAGCGCGTCGGCCTGAAAGGTACGCCGGCCGACGGCGCGGCCTATTTTACGGTGACGGTCGGCGCCAGGCCGCCGTCGGTTAACGCTTGCCTCGAGGCGTGGGAGGGGCTCGCCGGCGCGCCGGCGCTCCCGGCCGAGCTGGTAAAATTCCTCGTCAAAAGCGCCATCGCGACGTTAACGAAGGCGGGCGGCGCGGCTTCCGTAGAGGGCACGGCGGCGTTCGCGGCATCCGTCGCTTCCCGGCAAGACGCCGCGGCGATGTGGGCGTACGTCGCCGGCGACGACGCGAGCGTCGCCGTCTGCGCCGGCGGCAAAGCGCGCGTGCGAGACGTGGCGCCGAACGTTGCTACCGCGGTCGTTGCGACGCGAGACATATTGACGTTCCGGTCCGGCGCGACGTTTTTTGACTACCTCGACGGCGTTAGCGTCGTCGAGGTTGGGACGACCAATAAAGTTAAATTGCCGGATTACGAGGATAAATTCGCGGGCGTCGACGCCGTCGTGGCGTGCCGGGCCGGCGATTTCGCGATGGAGGGGTTCGTGGCTTCGCCCGAAGCCGAGGAATTGGCCGCGGCTGCTGCTGCGGCCGGCGTAACTTTCGTGAATATATCGGCCGACGACGCGCTCTTCGACGAACGCGGCGCGCCGCGGCGGTTGGCGGGCGACGTCGTCGTATTCGCGACGCCGCGGGAAGCGCGGCCTTATGACTTGGTATTCGTAAAAGTTCCTGGTTCGGTCGGTTCGGCCGGCGACGCGGCTTTGTACGAAGAGGCCGCGGCGGCCCTCTGGCGGTTTTTAACGGAGGAGTAAAATTAGTATGAAATCTCGTGTATGCGTTGCGTCGCGGGCGGCGGAATACGGGTGGATGTCGAAACTCGCCGGGGCGTTGGTTTTCGTCGCGGCGCTGGGCTTGTCGGCGGCTGTTAGGGTGCCGCTTCCTTTTACGCCCGTACCGGTGACCATGCAAACGTTCGTCGTAATGATAGCGGGCGCCGCGCTCGGCGTGCGGTGGGGTATCGCTGCGGTATTGGCGTACATCGCCGCCGGCATAATGGGCGCGCCTTTCTTCGCCGGTGGGGCCGGGTGGGCGGTAATCGCCGGGCCGACGGCCGGCTATTTAATCGGGTTCGTCGCCGGGGCGGCGATCGCGGGGTTGGCGCATCGCCGGCCGTGGCACATCCGGGCGGTTTGCTTCCTATTATCGCTGGTCGCCATATACGCGTGCGGCCTGGCCCATCTGGTCGTAATATTACACGTGGGGTGGCGCCGGGCGTTCGCGCTCGGCTGCACGCCGTTCTTATTCGGGGCCGCGGCGAAGTACTTCCTGGCGGTGGTTTCATTCGGGCCGGCGGCCGCGGCGTTTAAGCGTTTATTCCTTCCGAAGGGGGCCGTATGACCGTTTACCGCGATTCGTTCGAGCTCTCGTGTAAGGGCGATGCCGACATCCACGACGTTACGGCCGAGGTGGTGCGGTTGGTCGCGGCCTCGGGCGTGAAGGATGGTATAGGGCTGGTAGCGTCGGCCGGCTCGACCGTCGGCATTACGACCGTCGAATACGAGCCCGGGTTGGTATCGGACCTTGAAAAGCTTTTCGAGAAGTTCGCTCCCAAGGGCGAGCGATACGGCCACGACGAGCGCTGGGGCGACGGCAACGGCCACTCGCATGTCCGCTCGTCGCTCCTCGGGCCCACGTTCGCGTTTCCGGTCGCGGGCGGCGCGCCGTCGTTGGGTACGTGGCAACAGGTGGTCTTCATTGACTTCGACAATAAAAAACGGCGCCGGGAAATCACGGTAACCGTCGTCGGCGACTAGGTTTGCGGGAGAAAAATATGGCCGAAGAAAAGGGTAGCGCGCCGCGGTTGGCGGAGCTCAATTGGAAAGAATTCGGGGCGCTGGTGCCGGCAAAGTACGACGGCGTCGTTATACCGATTGGAACCGTCGAGGCGCACGGCGGCATCCCGCTCGGGACCGATATAATAATACCCGAATACCTCGCGGAACGGCTCGCCGGGCGGTTAAATTTAATAATCGCGCCGACGGTGAACTACGGCGTTACGCGGAGCCTGCTGCCGTATCCCGGTTCGCATACCGTCACGTCGGCGACGTTTACGCAATACGTAACCGAAATCTTCGTCGGCTTCGGCCGGATGGGATTCGGCAAGCTCGTCGTCGTGAACGGCCACGGCGGCCATATAGACGAGCTGAAGGAGGCGGCGCAAGCCGCGTATCGGGATACCGGCCTGTTCACTATCGTGCTCCATTGGTGGTTACTGGCGCCGGAGGCGAGCGAAGAGGTGTTCGGCGCCGAGGGCGGCCACGGCGCCGCGGAGGAGACCGCCGGCGTCCTCGCCGCGAGGCCCGAGCTGGTGAAGGCCGATATGCTCAAGGGTTTGAAGGCCGCGACGTACGACAAAGGGGTATTCCGGATGCCGTTCCCGCGGCCGGTAGGCACGCGAGAGGCCGGCAAGGGGATGCCGTCCGCGGACGCGGAGAAAGCGAAAAAGTATATGGCGTTAATCGAAGAGCACTGCGCCCAGGCGGTCGCGGAAGCGTTCGCCGGTTGGCGCGAGGAGCTTGGAAAATAGTATTTATTCAAGTATAACGGCGTTAGGAGGTTGAGTTGGTATGGCCGAGATAATTGAATGCGTTCCCAACATCAGCGAAGGTACGAAACTGGATGTCGTCGAAAAAGTAGCCGAACGGATACGGGCGGTGGAAGGCGTACGGCTGTTGAACGTCGCCCCCGACGCGGCTCAGAACCGGACCGTCTTTACGATGGTCGGGGACCGGAACTCGCTTCCGGCTGCGGTGGAGGCGCTCTTCGACGAGACGCTCAAACACGTCGACCTCACCAAGCAAAAGGGCGAACATCCCCGGATGGGCGCGGTGGACGTCGTGCCGTTCGTCCCGATAGTGGGGGCGACCACCGACGATTGCGTCGAGCTCTCGCGCGAAGTGGGCGAGATGATCGCGGAGAAGTTCAACGTTCCGGTTTACCTGTACGAGGACAGCGCGACGTCTTCGCAGCGCAAGAACCTCGCCACCGTCCGGAAAGGGCAGTTCGAGGGGTTTTTCGAGAAGATTAAAGACCCGGTTTGGAAGCCCGATTTCGGCCCGGCCGAGGTACACCCCACGGCCGGATGCACCGCGGTCAGCGCGAGGCCGTTCCTCATCGCCTTCAACGTCAACTTGGGGACTAACAGGTTGGAAGTGGCGGAGAAGATCGCGAACGAGGTGCGCTTTCTCGGCGGCGGCCTTCGGTTCGTCAAGGCCAAAGGCTTCGCCACCGACGACCCGAACGTGGCGCAGGTTTCGATGAACCTGACGAACTACGAGAAAACGCCCGTCTTCCGCGTCGTGGAGTTGATACGTCGTGAAGCCGCGCGTTACGGCGTCCCCATCGTCAACACCGAGCTCGTCGGTATGTCGCCGTTGCAGGCGCTGCTCGATTGCGCGGCCTGGTACTTGCAGCTGGACGACTTCAAACGCGAGCAGGTGCTCGAGGCGCAGATATTCGAAGCGTCGCCGGATTAACGGCGGAACGTAACGGCTATGCTATGTCCATCTTGCCACGCGACGGTAAGGGCCGACGCTAACTTCTGTCCCGTTTGCGGCGCGCCGGTCGGTCGGGCCGGCGGTTACGGCGTCGAGTTGCGCGAGGTAGCATGCCTGGCGGGCGACGTGCAGGGGTTGGCGAAGCTCGTGGGCAGTATGCCTACGGCGCAGGTTTCCGATTACGTAGCCGAATGTATGGCGGCCCTCGACGACGCGTGTACGGCGCACGGGGGTACGGTGATTAACAGGTATACCGCCGGCCTAACGGCGATTTTCGGCGCGCCGGTAGCGAGGGAGCGGGAAGTGGAGCTGGCCGTACGCGCCGCCTTTGCGTCGCGCGACTGCATAGCCGACGTCTCGAAGCGGTTGCACGCCGCGTCGGGCCAAAACGTCGCGACCAGGTTCGCGGTCGATTTCGGCGTGGTCCGGGTGGGGGCCAACGTCGCCGCGGCCGATTACGTGGCCCTGGGTTCGACCGTCGAAAACGCCGCCCGCTTACGAAACAACGCCCGGCCTAATACGGTTTTATTAAGCGCCGCGGCGGCGGACCAAGTGCGGCGGTTATTCACGGTGAAGCCGGTATCGCTCGGCGCTACTACCCCCGACGGCCTTGCCGAAACCGGTTTTATCGTCGACGGGTTCGCCGATTCGTTTGCGGGAGTCGCGCCGTCGCGTAAGGTGTTCGTCGGTCGGGACGGGGAATTGCTGAGGTTGCGTCGTACGTTGGAAGACCTCCGCGCGGGGCGGGGCGCGGCGGTCGGTATTTCCGGCGGCCCGGGGATAGGCAAAACGCGCCTCGTGACGGAGGCTTTGGCGGGCCTGGAAGACGTACGCGTTTTCGTCGGCAAATGTTTACCGGTAACGGTCGAGGTTTCGTACGCGGCGTTCCGAAGCCCGTTGAGCGATGCGCTGGCGCACTTCTCCGGCGCGAGCTATCTCGAGCGGGCCGAGGACCTCCTCCGCGCCGGGAAGCCGGAGTTGCTCGAGGCGGCGCCGCTCTTGAGCGCGGTTTTAGAGCAGCACCCCCTCGAAACCCCTATTACCGAACAACTTAGGGGCGTCGCGCGGTTCGAACGGCTTTACGAGTTATTCGAAACCGTTTGGGCCGACGTGGCCGCGAGAGGGCCGGCGGTGTTAATACTCGAGGACGCGCAATGGGCGTCGAACGCGGATTTCCTGCTCCTCTCGCGCTTCGCCTCTCGCGTAAATAAGCTTCGGTTATTGTTAATCGTAACGGCGCGGGAGCCGGAGCTTCTGCGGCGCGTTACCGCGGACGTCGTCGAGTTGCCGCCGTTGGCGGACGGCGACGTCGCAGAGCTGGTCCGCGCTCTAATCCCCCGCGAGCGCCTCGCGCCGGAATTGCTGCAGCGCATTATTACGTGGGCGAGGGGTAACCCTTTGTACTGCGAGGAAGTCGCGGCGGCGGTTTTGACCCGGGGGGCGGGGGAGGCTTTCAAGCCGCCGGCGTCGGTTAAGGCGGCGGCCCGGGCGCGCGCGGACAGGTTGAGCCCGGAGGCGTCGAAAGTAGCGAAGATAGCGTCGTGCGTAGGGTTGGAGGGCGAGCTCGCGTTGGTGCGCGACGTAGCGCCCGCTGAAATCCGCGAGGTCGTCGACGAGTTAATCGCCGAGCTCGAGCGCGTCGGGGTCCTGACGGTTTCGGGAGGGAGGTTCTCGTTCGCTCACGACGTAACGGGAGAGGTTTTGTACGAATCTTTAATTAAGAAGGAGCGAAGCGCGATTTTTTCCGCGATCGCTCGCGCGGCCGAAAAGAGGGGTACCGAACCGGGAATGGTGGCACACTACCTTTTGGAGGCCGGACGAAATCGGGACGCGGTCGAGCATCTCAAGGCGGCGGGGGACCGGGCGGCGGCGGTTTACGCGCTTTTGGAGGCGATATCGCATTACCAACGCGCGTTCGAGTGCGTCCGTGACGTGGGCCCGGTGGACCCCGGTTTAAGAGTGGAATTAATCGAGAAGTTGTCTTCTTGTCTTCTGGACTACGCCGACCCGAAGCGTGCTCTCGAGCTCGCCGAGGAAGAGTTGAAGTATGCCGAGACGTCGGTCGCGAGGGCGAAGCTATTGTGCCTGGCCGGTAAAGCTTATAGCGAATTGGGGGAGAATCGTGAAGCACGGCTGTACTTGGAGGACGCGCGAAATATCTATAACGCTTTGAACGAACCCCTTCTGGAAGGGAAGACGCTCCAATCTTTGGTAAAGGTTTTAGCGTGTTTGGGCGAAGACGGCGCGCGCCGTCGGGCTATAGCCGAAGCGTTAGCGCGTTTCACCGAGGCCGGCGACGACGTAGCCGTCGCGTATTGTTACAATATTATAGGGTCCGATTATTTGAACGCCGACGAACCGGAGCGAGCGCTGGAGTATTTCCACGACGGCCTATATATTTGGCAACAGGCCGGAGATCTACCGGGGCAGGCCATCGCTTTAACTAACTTGGGCTTCGCCGACTACCTTTTAGGGCGTTATCACGACGCGGTGGATTTCGCCGAACGGGCGCTGGAGATAACGCGGCGCATCGGCACCCGGCGGACCGAGGCAGCCGCGGTCTGCAATTTGATCGCTTATTACCTGTACCTCGAGCCTTCGAAGGCCGAGGAATACGGCCGGGAAGCGGTGGCGTTGGCCGAGGATATCTCCAGCTACGAAATCTTATCCGGGGCACATATTAACGTAGGCGAGCTCGAACGTTGCCGGGGCCGGTGGGACGCGGCGCGCGAACACGCAGCGGCGGCTTTGGAGGCGGCCGCTCAGATCGGGTCGGCGGCGCATAAATTTTACGCCGAATTATTGGGAGCGCGCGTAGAGGTGGACGCCGGCGCGTACGACTCCGACGAGTTCCGTCGCCACTACCGGGCGGTCTTCGCGCTCGAGCCGCCGTCCCGGGAGACCGCCGCCCTCGCCCGGGCGAACCTCGACGCCGATTTGGCGCTGGCGCGGCGGGATGCCGGGCGCGCGGCCGAGATGGTGGAAGAAGTGGCGGCGGCGGTGGCCGCGGCGAAGAAGGCCGAAGAGGTACACGAGGGCCGCTTGCGGCTCGGCGAGCTTAAATTATTTCTGGGGGACGCGGCCGGGTCGGCGGCCGAATTCGACTGGGTAATGCGCCAGACCGACGGCCGCGATTTCTTGCACTGGCCGCGCGCCGCCTTCCGTTTGGCGCAGGCTTGCTTCGCGTCGGGCCGCCGCGACGACGCCGCCCATTACCTCGAGTCGGCCGAACGCGTATTTAGTAAACACGATTGGCAGTATTGGTTGGACCGCGTGGCCCGCTTCCGGGAAGAAGCGAAGCTTTAAGGAGAACGCGAATTATGAAGACCTTCGTTACCGCGTTTGGGTTGATTTTCCTTGCCGAACTCGGCGACAAGACGCAACTCGCGGCCATCGCGATGGCGTCGCAAACCGGCAAGCCGTGGCACGTATTTTTCGGCGCCGCGCTGGCCCTGGCGGCGTTGACCTTCGTCGGCGTCTTCCTGGGGGTGGGCATCGCGAAGTTGGTCCCGCCGACCGTTATCCAAAAAGTTGCCGGCGTCCTCTTCGTCGCTTTCGGCGTTTTAATTTTCTTCGGGAAATTTTAAACGCGCGGCAGGATAGCAAAAAAGGCGGCCTCGCGGCCGCCTTTCTTTTTAATCCCGGCCGGTTACTTCCGCTGGACGAGGTAGGGCCCCAACGCCAGCGCGTCCAGGCTGGAGCGAAGGAACACCTCCACCGCTTCCTCCGGCTTGTAGACGATGGGGTACCCGTGGAGATTGAAAGAGGTGTTTAGTACTATGCCGCGGCCCGTCGCCTCCTCGAAAGATTTCAGCACCCGGTAGTAACGGGGGTTCCAATCTTCGAATACTTCCTGCGGCCGCGTCGTCTTGTCGTACGGATGGGTCGCGGCGCGGTACTCGTCGCGTTGAGCGGTGGAGTCGAAGGCCATGACCATGTACGGCGCGGCCATAGCTTTGGGTTTGACGGCGTACTCCTCGGCCCGTTCGGCCAGAACCGAAGGCGCGAAGGGCATCCAGAAGTCGCGGCTTTTTATCATCTCGTTTATTCTGGGGATGACGGCCATGTCGGTGGGGTCGGCCAGTATGGACCGGTTGCCCAACGCCCGGGCGCCGAATTCCATCCGGCCGGCGTAGCGCGCCGCGATGTTACCCGCCCCCACCAGCCGGCCCAATTCCCAATCGATATCTTCGGGTTCGGAAACCTTAACGTCGTCGGCGCGCCTTACGGCGACGAGCGCGCGCCCGCAATCGACGTCGCCGAATTCGCCGCCGAAATAGATGGGCCCCAGGGGAGGTATGTCGGTGGCCAGGCCGGCGCGGCGCCGCTCCTCGTCGTAAACCACGTAACACGCGCCGATGGTATTGGATTCGTCGCCGCACGACGGCATTACGAAGAGCTCCTCCACTTCCGGCAAATCGTATACTACTTTGTTGGCCTTCACGTTCATGAAGACGCCGCCGGAGAGCGCGACTCGTTTGATGCCGGTTTCGCGGACGCAGTTCGCGACCCATTCCGCCAGGACCTTCTCGGCGAGGAGTTGGATGGATGCGCTGGCGTTGTCGAAGCGCGTTAAGGCCAGCCGTCCTCTCATGTATTTGAAGGATCGGTAAGCGTCGGGGAGGCCGTCGGCGCGTTCCCAGGACAGGCCGTTGACGCGGAAGAGGCCCGAGAAGCAGTTTTCCTCCGGTTTGGACGCGAGGCGCCGGGCGCCGTACGGCGCCATCCCCATGACCTTGTGCTCGTCTTCCAACGGCATCATGCCGAGGAGGGTCGTGGCTATGGCGTATATTATGCCGAGCGAGTTGCTCTCGTGGACGGCGGCTATCCGTTCGATCTTGCCGTCTTGGCCTACGTTGACGGTGGCGCACAGGTCGTCGCCCGAGCCGTCGCACGTCAGGATCAGGACCGGGCCCTCCCGCCACGGCGAACACCAGTACGCCGCGTAGGCGTGCGCGTTGTGGTGTTCGACGAAGCGGACGCGCTTCTCGTCGAAGCCGAGGCGGACCGCGTCCTCGAGCCGGCCGGCGCGGCGCCGCTTGCGGAAATAGCGGTTTACGGGGGTACTCCTGAGGAATTTCCTGACCGCGGTGCGGCTGCTCGATGCTTGGCGGAACGCCGCCATGAGCTCGGCGCGGGTACGGGAGTACGGTTGATGTTCGCCGTTGAAGGCGACGACGTCGACGTCGTCCACGGAACAGCCGGTCAGCCTGAGGCACTCGGCGACGGCGTTTTCGGGGAAGCAGTCTATGTTCTTGACGCGGACGAGTCTTTCTTCGGAAATCGCCGCTACGACGCGGCCGTCTTCGACGAGCGCCGCGGTGGCGTTGTGGCCGTCATGTATTCCTAAGACTTTCATATATTCTCCGGTTGCGGTGAATTTTAGCATTAAAAATAACATAAGCGGGGGCTTTAGTCAATTTATGTTTGCGTTCGTGCTTGTATCGTCGAGCCGCCCGTTTTTTATTGCCGCGTAAGTATGTTTGTCGTATGCTGTTTACGTGCGGCCCCAAAAGCTGGCGGAGATATTGCGCCGGGTGGAGAAGACGCGCGTCGTCGTCGCGGGAGACCCGTGTCTGGACGCGAACGTCTACGGCCGGGCGGACTCGGTGGCGAGGGAAGCGCCGGTAGTCGCGCTCGAGGCGGCCGAAGAAGTGTTCGCCCCCGGTCAGGCTACGAACGTCGCCGCTAACGCCGCGGCGTTGGGTGCCCGCGTGTACTTCGTCGGCGTCGCCGGCGACGACGAACGGCGCGTCCGTTTGGCGGAACTTTTAAACGGATTGGGCGTGGACGCGGGCGGCCTGGTCGCCGAGGCCGGTAGGCCGACGACGTTTAAAATTAAGTACGTAGGCCGCGAAGCGCAACGGCACAACCAGCACCTCTTCCACGTGTACCGGCAGGAAAAGAGGCCGGCCGCCCGGGGGACGGCGCGGCGGGTGCGGGCTTTGGCCGCGGCGGCTTTGAAGAACGCCCGGGCGTTGGTGCTATCGGATTACGGTAACGGCACGCTCAGCGCCGGCTTCGCGAAGTGGCTTGTCGCGGAGAGCGCGCGCCGGGGCGTCGTCTCGGTGGCGAACGCGCGCGGCGACTTAAAGAAGTTCCGCGGAGCCGCGGCCGCGGTGGCCAATATGGAAGAGCTAGCCGACCTCGCCGGACGTAACGCCTTGGCCGGGGGCGACCTCGGGGCCGCCATAGACGCCGCGGCGGCGAGGCTTAACGTCCACTATTTAGTTATTACCGCCGGTGAGGAGGGAATGTACGCGTGGCCGGTGCGCGGCCGCGCGCTGCACCTCCCTACGGCGGCGCGCGACGTGGTCGACGTAACGGGGGCGGGCGATACCGTAACCGCGGCGTTGGCGGTAGCGTTGGGAGCGGGTTTGGGTTTAACCGCGGCCGCGACGTTCGCGAACCTCGCCGCGGCGGCCGTCGTAGCTCGAGACGGGACGTCCATAGCCCGGGCGGCGGAGCTAAAGCGGTTCTTGTGAACGCGGCGTTACCGTTTTGACAACCGGCGGGCGGCGTGTTAAAATAAACGGCGGGTACGTGAAACGGGTCTAAAACTACGCAACGGAAAAAATGGTTACTCTTGGCGAAAAGATAAAAAAGTTGAGAACGGCGCGCGGTTATACGCAGAGCGCCTTCGCCCGGGAACTCGACATCTCGCCCGGGTATCTCAGTCAGCTCGAGATGGGTTTACGTAAACCGTCTCGCGACCTTATTGGGCGGATGGCGGATACGTTGGGCGCGTCGTTGGATTACCTGCTGCGCGACGATAAAGGCCCGTCGGTGGAAGGCGTCCCCGAGGAAATCGTCGAGTTTTTCCGCAGCGAACACGTGACGGCTACGGACCGCGAAGAGCTGCTGTCCTTTTTCAGTTGGTGGCGTCGTGAACGCGCGCGGCGAGGCCGGACGCCGAAAGTTAAAAAGAAAAAACGTACGTAGAAGTACTAGGAGGTTGGAATGGCCGGCAGGTTAATTCGCACCGTAATATTGGTACTGATGTCCGCGGGGTTGGCGGCCGCCGCCAACGTCGAGCTCAAACTCTCTACGCCGCTCGAGGCGACGTTGAAGGATAATTTCTGCCTGCACGTATCGCCCGACGGCGAATCGGACATAATCATTTGCTTAAACGCCGGCGCGCCGCTGACGCTCGTCGCCCGCATGAAGGATAAGGGAACGTTAGAGGGCGAAGAGGGTCATTGGTATAGAGCCGAGGTAATGGGAGGCGCGGAAGGCTGGGTATTCAGCACCTATCTCGACATTAAGCCGGTTGGCGAAGGAGACGCGACGGTCGCCGGCTCCGATTGCGAGTAGAGGACCGTACCGCTTCATCGGGGAGGCCCATGGCGCAACGGGACGGAGGGTCGGCTGCTGTGGAACGGCGGGCCCAAAAGGTTATCGCCCGTTTCGGCTTGACGGGGCCGCCGGTCGCGTTGGAGGATGTCTGTCGCGTTTTGGGCTTTACGGTCCGCGTTCGGCCGTTTGATTACGTAGCGGGTTTATTTATAAACGATGACGTCTTCCCGGTAATAGTCGTTAACTCGCGCGAACGGCGGGAACGGCAACGTTTCACCATCGCCCACGAGTTGGGCCATTATTTTTTAGGCCACGGCCGAAAGTCCTTCGCGGAACCCGGAGGACGAAACCGCCGGGAGCGTGACGCCGAGCGGTTTGCGGCTTATCTGCTTATGCCGGCGGCGTGGGTGCGGCATTACTGGGCGGCTTACGCCGCCAACTACGAAAACCGGTCCGCTATACTTGCGGACTTATTCGAAGTGTCCCCCGCGGCTCTAAAACTGCGCGTCAAGGAATTGGGATTGGAAGGGCCGGCCCGAGGGAAAACATGAAGATGCCGACCGTTATTATCGGCGGCGGCTTAGCGGGCGTAGAGGCGGCGTGGCAATGCGCCCGCTTTGGCGTGCCGGTGGAGCTTTACGAGATGCGGCCCGCGAAGATGACGCCGGCCCACCGCACCGGCGCTCTGGCGGAATTGGTGTGCAGCAACTCTTTTAAATCTATGGTGGAGGGTACGGCGCCTGCTTTGCTGAAAGAGGAGATGCGGCGTTTGGGTTCGTTAACTCTTCAGGCCGCGGCGTCGGCCCGCGTTCCGGCCGGCGGCGCCTTGGCCGTAGACAGGGTACGCTTCGCGGAGGAGGTTACCGCCGCGCTCGAGGGACACGCCGGCATAGACGTGGTTCGGGCCGAGGTCGAGGAATTGCCCCCGGCGCCCGCCGTGGTCGCCGCCGGGCCGCTGACGTCGGAGGCTATGGCCGGGGAGCTCGCCGCCGCGGTGGGGCGGGAGAACCTCTTTTTCTTCGACGCCCTTGCGCCCGTAGTGTCGGCCGGGAGCGTCGATATGGGTAAGACTTTCGAGGCCAGCCGGTACGGCAAAGGCGAAGGCGCGTACGTCAACTGCCCGCTGACGGCGGCGGAGTACCGGGCGTTTACGCGGGCACTGGTCGCGGCGACGACGGCCCCCTTGCGCGATTTCGAGAGACGTTTATTTTTTGAAGGGTGCGTGCCGGCCGAGGAACTCGCGCGCCGAGGCGAGGATACGTTGCGGTTCGGGCCTATGAAGCCGGTCGGTTTAGAAGACCCCCGAACGGGTAAAAGACCCTACGCCGTCGTACAGCTCCGCGCCGAAGACCTGGGGCGGGAGATGTTCGGCCTCGTCGGCTTTCAGACGCGCCTAACCCAACGCGAGCAGCGCCGTATCTTTCGGATGGTCCCGGCGCTCGCCGGAGCCGAGTTCCTCCGTTACGGCGCCGCCCACCGCAACACGTATATTTGCTCGCCCGCCGTCCTCGATGCCACGACGGAGCTGAGCTCGAGGCGGGGCATATTCGTCGCGGGACAATTAACGGGAGTAGAGGGGTATATGGAGGCGGCCGCCGCCGGTATAATCGCCGGCATGAACGCGGCCCGGTACGCCCGGGGCGAGCCGCTCGTCTATCCGCCGCCCGAGACGGCGACGGGGGCGCTGCTGCGCTACATATCGACGGCCCCGCCGGCTACGTTCGCCCCTATGAACGTGAACTTCGGCCTGTTCCCGCCGGCCGGCGGAAAGGGTAAAAGAGACCGGCAACGTCGGGTCGTCGCGCGGGCGCGGAGCGCGTTCGGCCGGTGGGCGGAGCAGCTCGAGCTGTCATCCTGACCGCCCTTTACCGTTTTTCATAGAACCTTAATAGTAATCGTACGCGCCGCGTTTCCGTTTACGGCGCGCGGGCGCGGTTAGGTATTCGGCCTATGGGCGATAATTCCCGGTCGTTAAGTACGCTCGGCGGTATTCTATTGACTTGAGGAGGATAAATACTTATATTCATTAACGTTGTGGCGTAATACGCGCGTGCCTAACATTTACGAAAGGAGTATTATGGGCTCGCGGCGGGTAACGTTAAGGTTCCAGTTATTCGCGATATTTTTGGTATATATCGTGGTACTGGTGGTATTGGCCGCGGCGGCCCGAATTACCGGCGCTTGGGGTTTAGTCGCGGCGGTACTCGCGTTTACCGTGTTGGGCGCGGCGGCGATATATTGGTGGTTCGACAGGCGCGTATTCCGACCGCTGGGGGGCGCCGTGGCTTTCCTGGAGAGCATCGCGGCTGGCGATTTGAGCGTGGAACCGCGCCCGCGGACCGAAGACGAAATAGGAAGGCTATATCGCGCCATAGACGCTATGGCGGTGGGCATCCGCGAGCTTTTAGTCGGTATCAAACAAGCCGGCCTGGACATTAACAAGGGGACCAGCGAGATACTGGCCTCCATCGTCCAGCAGAGCGCGGGCGCGAGCGAGCAAGCGTCGTCGATAAGCGAGACCAGCACGACCGTGACGGAGGTCAAACAGACGAGCGAGCAAGCGGCGGGTCGCGCCCAGGACATCGTCGGCGTCTCGGAACAGTCCGCCGAGTTTTGCACCGACGGCGAAACGTCGGTCGAGAAGACGGTCGAAGAATTCGATCTCATCGCCGACCAGGTGGAGAAGAGCGCCGTCAGCGTTTTAACGTTGTCCGAGAAGACCCAACAGATAAGCGAAATACTGCGTACTGTTCGAGAGCTCGCCGAGCGGTCGAACATCCTGTCGTTGAACGCGTCCATCGAAGCCGCCCGGGCGGGCGAGGCCGGCAAGGGTTTCGGCGTCGTTGCCGTCGAGGTCAAGAACCTTGCCGACCAGTCGAAGGCCGCGGCGTCGCAGATCCAGGAGATATTGAACGAAATCCAAAGCGCGGCCAACACCTCCGTGATGGTAGCCGAAGAAGCGTCGAAGAGGGTTGACCGCGGTAAAGAGATCGTCGGTATCTTACGCGAACGTATGGAGAACTTATCCGAGGCCGTAGCAACCGTCGGACGTTCGGCGAAGCAAATCGCGTCGTCTTCCAATCAGCAGAGCATCGGTATGGAGCAGGTAGCGTTAGCTATGGAGAACATTAACCAGGTCGCGGCCGAGAACGTGACCAGCATCAAAGAGATCGAGGACGCCGCCCGCGGTTTGAGCGATTTGGGTGCCCGGCTGGCGGGCTTGACGGGCCGTTACAGGTTGGAGGTGTAGATACTTCGCAGCATGAGCGACGCGTCGCAGGACCCGATGGAAGAAATTTTCGCTATGTTCCGGGCGGAGGGTCGGGAGCACGTGAACCGCGTAACCGAGCTCCTGCTCGCTTTGGAGCGCGGCGACGTCGACGACGCCGGATTGGAGGAGTTGTTTCGTGCCGCGCATAGTTTGAAGGGGTCTGCCAGTACGCTGGGCGTTAACGGCGTGGCGGAGATCGCGCACGCCATGGAAGACGTCTTCGGCGCGGTAAGGCGGGGCGAGGTCAAGTACGACGAAAAGGCCAATAGCGAGATATTGGCCGCCTTGGATGTGATAAGCGTATTAATCGAAGAGGCCGCGCCGGAACAGGAGGCGGATGACCCCCGCGCGCCGGTGGTGGCCGATGGGGTGCGGCGTTTGCTCGGAGCCGGCGGCGGCACCGGGCGGTCGCCGTCTCGCGCCGAGGGCGGGGGGGTTATGGAAAAGGGTAAAGCCGCGGCCGACGCGGGGGCGACGGCGTTCGAGGAGAAACGGGGTAGCGGAGTGCGGCGTTCGGGAGAGGAGACGGTACGGCTGCCGGTCGCGAAGCTGGACGCGGTGATAGACGGTTTTTCCGAAATGTGGGAAGAGAAATTCAGAAACGACGAATTCGGCGCCCGGTTTCACGGCCTAGCGCTCTCGGCCCGGGCCGCCGGTAAGACGCTTGACGAAGCCCTCGAGACGTACCGGCGGGGGGGGGACGCGGAGGAATTTTTACGTCAGGTGGAAAAAGCGGCCGAGGCTTTCAACTCGGCTGACCGCGAGATACGCGCCATCGATTTCGACTACGGCGGCGCGGCGAAGGCGTTCGAGCTAAATCTCGCCGGTTTCGGAGATGAGTTGAGCCGGCTTCGGATGGCGCCGCTGCGGGGGTTATTCAGGGGTTTCCGGCGGCCGGTGCGCGACCTCGCCGTTCGATTAGGGAAAAACGTGCGACTGGATATCGTAGGCGAGGACAAAGAACTCGATAAAACTATAATCGAACTTATTAAAGACCCCCTCAACCACATCTTGCGGAATGCGGTCGACCACGGCATCGAGGGCGAGAGCACGCGGCGCGCGGCGGGTAAACCGCAAGCGGGTAGGGTTCTTATATCGAGCACGCGCGTGGGTTCGCGTTTGTTTATCGAGATAGAGGACGACGGCCGGGGGATAGATTTGGAGGAAGTCAAGAAAGCGGCGGTAGGTGCCGGCGTGGTCCGTGCCGAAGCGGCGGAGGGTCTGGAACCGGGGGAAATCGCGAGGCTGGTGTTCGAGCCGGGGTTAACGACGAAAGCGGAGGTTTCCGAATTCGGCGGCCGGGGCGTGGGGCTCGATATCGTCGTCGCCAACGTCGCCGCGCTGGGGGGGGCGGTTGACGTTTGGACGGAAGCCGGCGTGGGTACCAGGTTTACGATCCAATTACCCCTTACTATAGCGACGGCCCGGGGGGCGTTAGTTGAAGCGGGAAACGCCCGATTCATCGTACCCTCGAGCGCCATCAGGCGGGTGGCCCTGGCGTCGGCCGGCGACTTCGAAACGGTGGAGGGTAGGCCGGTAATGCGGTACGAAGGAAGGACGATCGCGGCCGGCGAGCTGGCGGCGATTTTGGGCACCGGCGGCAACGGGGGTTTCGAAGCCGGTTCCGCGGTATTGGTTTTATCTTCGCCCTCGGGGGATGCCGCGCTGGTCGTTTCCGGCGTAGCGGGGGAGGGCGAATTCCTGACGAAAGACTTGAGCGACGTCGGCGCGCAGATGCCGTATTTCGGCGCCGCGCACGTTACCGGGAAGGGCGAAGTAATCTTGATATTGAACGCCGACGTTTTAGTGCGCGAGATAATGCGCGGGGAAGTGGCCGTTCGCCCCGTCGCGGCGGCGGCGCCCGAGGTGCGGAAGCGAACCGTACTCGTAGTCGACGACTCCTTAACGACGCGCGCGTTGGAGAAGAATATCCTCGAGGCGGCCGGGTACGACGTCGCCGTCGCGAGCGACGGCCGGGAAGCGTTGGAGGTGCTGGCCGAAGTGCCGTGCGACCTTGCCGTCGTCGACCTCCAGATGCCCCGGATGGACGGGTACGAGTTGACGAGGCGCCTCCGCGCGTCCGCGGATTACCGCGATTTGCCGGTTGTCGTCGTGACGTCGCTCGAGACGGACAAGGATATGGCCCGCGGCCTGGAGGCCGGCGCCGACGCGTACATAAAGAAAAGCCACTTCGACCAACGCGAATTGCTGTCGGTTATTGAGCAGTTTATCTGAAGGATTAAACGAGGATGGAAGAAAAGATACGACCTATCCGGGTTTTGGTGGCGGAAGATTCCGCCGTCGTGGCGCGAGTCTTAGTCGACGTGCTAACGACGGACCCGGATATCGAAGTAGTCGGGGTAGCCGCCGACGGCGTCGAAGCGGTCGCGATGGCGAAGTCGCTCAAACCCGACCTTATAACGATGGACGTCCGGATGCCCAAGATGGACGGCCTAGTCGCCACGCGAAAAATTATGGAGGAGATGCCGACGCCCATCGTTGTCGTGAGTGCGAGCGTAAACGTGCAGGATTTGAACATTACGTTTGAAGCCTTACGCGCCGGCGCCCTCGAGATTATAGAAAAACCGAAGGGAATCGGCCAGAAGGACTACGAGGCCGTCCGGGGTAGGCTAAACAGGGCCGTCAAAGCGATGAGCGAAGTGAAAGTCGTTCGCCGGATGCCGGAGGCTAGGTTGCGGCGTCGTTCGCGCCTACCGAAGGCGGTTTTGCGGGCGGGCGAAAAGGGGCGGGTGGTACTTATCGGGAGCTCGACCGGAGGGCCGGCCGCGCTCGAGAAGATATTTTCACAACTACCGGTTAAGTTCCCGGCCCCGGTTTTGGCAGTGCAACACATCGCGCCGGGCTTCATCGGCGGCCTCGCCGAGTGGTTGACCCAAGGCTCGGGGTTGCACGTTAAAGTCGCCGCGGCGGGCGAGGAACCGCAACCGGGTACGGTTTATTTCGCTCCGGACGGGTACCATATGGTCGTAGACCAGGACGGCCTTATTGCCTTGGACGACGGCCCGCCCGAGAAAGGCCATAAACCTTCCGTTGACCGCCTTTTTACGACTGCGGCGCGAACGTGGGGGGCGCGCTGTGTGGGCGCTCTGCTGACCGGTATGGGCAAGGACGGCGTGGCGGGTTTGGCGGAGGTAAAGCGCGCGGGTGGCCTCGCGTTCGCCCAGGATGAAAAGAGTGCCGTCATATACGGGATGCCCAAAGAGGCGGTGGCGGCGGGCGTCGTAGATAAAGTATTGTCGCTCGGGGACATCGCGGCCGAGATGGTCTCGCTTACGTCTTAGGCAGGGGGAACGTACGAAGGTCGGTATGAGGGAACGCAGAAGGATACTCTTAGTCGACGATACCGAAACGATCCTGTTATTCCTGAAGACGCTTCTGGCCGGCCAGGATTTCGATTTTTTGACGGCCAAGAACGGTGCCGAGGCGGTCGAACGAGCCCGCCGCGAGCGGCCGGACCTCGTTTTGCTCGACATATTCATGCCGGTGATGGACGGCATCGAGGCTTGCCGCGTCATGAAGGGGGACCCGGAGCTCAAGAACATCCCGGTAGTTATCGTTACGGCGCGGAGCGAAGCCGAAAACGTCGAACGGTGTTTGGAAGCCGGATGCGACGATTACGTCTTCAAGCCCATTAGGAAGTTAGAGTTGCTCGATAAGATAAACCGATTACTCGGGCGGAGTTAACGGCGCGACATCGCCACGGCGCGGGTCGAAACCATTATGACCGACGGGACCAAAGACAAGAAGGCGCAGGGGGAGTACCTGCTCCACGTTTTAGAGCAAGGCAAAACTTTTACGGAGCAGTTACTCAAAGAGAACGCGGAGCTTCGGGCTGCGATTAACCGGTTGCAGAAGCAGGCCGGTGAAGGGCCGGGGCTGGGTAAGGCGCCGCCTGCCGACGACCCCGAGCTGAAGAAGAAGTACGACGAGCTCGCGGCCGCCTATAACGGCTTGCGCGACCGGTACCGGAAATTAGCCGGAGAGTTGAACGCCATAAAAACCGAGAACATCGACTTCGCTAAGAAGTACGTCGAAATAGAAGAACAGAACACCAGCCTCGCCAATTTGTACGTCGCCTCCTACCAGCTCCATTCCACCCTCAACTTCGCCGAGGTCGTTCGCATCGTCGTCGAAATCGTAATCAACCTCATCGGCGCGGAGAAGCTCGGCGTCTTCATCTTCGACGAGGAAACCGAACGTTTGGAGTGTGTCGCTCACGAAGGCCTCGCGAAAGGGGAAAGGCGCCCCATCGTAATCGGCGAAGGCCTTCAGGGAAAGGTTGCCGCGTTCGGCGAATCGTACTATATAACGGACGAGGCGAAACAACGCGGGGCCGAAAAAGCGGGCGAGCCCATCGCCTGCATACCGGCGAAAATACAGAACCGTTTGATAGGCGTAATATCGATATACAGACTCCTACGCCAGAAGGACGGTTTCACGTCCATCGATTTCAAGCTATTCGACTTATTGGCGGGCCACGCCGCGACCGCGCTTTATTCCTCTAAGCTGTACGCCCTCTCCGAACGAAGGCTGGATACTTTCCGCTCGTTCTTGGATTTATTGAAGATACCCCGCGACGACGGTCAAACCGACTACCGCTAACGTACCGCCCGGGGGGGCGACGGCGGAAGCTCCCGGCCGGGCGGTACCGGTCGTAGGGGCGCTTTCGTGACGGGAGTGACGCGCGTTTAAGGAGGTAGCGATGAAAGTGAAACGTTCGCTGTTTTTGGCCGTGGCCGTAGCGACGGCGGGCGCCGCGTTCGCCGATATTTCCATAGTCTCGTCGTGGCCTTCGCCGGCCCAGACGCCGTACGGCGTTACCTACGACGGCTCATATATCTGGGTGTCGTGCAACGAGGACGGCAAGGAAATAATGTTCAAGTGCGACCCCGCCTCCGGCAGCGTGGTGTCTTCCTTCAAGGTCGATACTACCGGCCTATTCGGTTGCGTTTACGACGGCTCGTACTTGTGGTACGACGCGCTTAATACCTCGCTCGATTATTACATATACCAGGTTACGGATACCGGTTCCATCTTATCGTCGTGGAAATCGCCGCTCGCCCGGACGGTAGGCGTGGGATGGGACGGTTCTTACTTCTGGTTGAGCTCTTATTTCGGCGTTCTCGGTTGGGCTACTGAAACGGGCTCGTTGGTGGGGTCGTTCGGCACCGGTTGGCGGCCTACCGGCGTCGCCTTCGACGGGTACTACCTTTGGACCGCCGAATATAACCAACCTGCGTTGTACCGGCTTACCACCGCCGGTTCTTTAGTGGCGTCGTACTCGTTTCCGGCGGGACAGCCCTGGGGCCTCGGCTTCGACGGCGATTACCTGTGGGTAACGAGTACAGGCGGGACCGGCGACGTATACAAGGCCGACTTCGGCGGATATCCCGCCGTAGCGCCGGCGTCTTTCGGCCGCGTCAAGGCGTTGTACCGCTAGCGGTCGAGTGTAGAAAATGCCGGCTCGCCGAGCCGGCTTTTTTTTAGGCGGTTCGCCGGGTTTAGCGCGGCGTCTCGCTTTGCCGGGGCCGGTATATCCGTACCTCGCGGCGGGTGCCGTCGGCCACGTATAAGGTCCCGTCGGGCGCTACCGCGACGGCCGAGGGGGCGGTCAGCGAGAGCGGGACCTCCTCGAGCAGTTCCCCTTTGGGCGAGAACTCCGCGACGAAATTCTCCAGCGCGCCGCCGGCGTCCGTGCGCTGGCTTAGGATGAAGAAATTGCCGCCGGGGCCGAACGCGATTTCGGCCGGTACGGACGCGAGGTCTTCCCCGATTTTTAAACGCAGCGGGTCGGCGCGGCCGGCCGTGAAGAATAAAACGTCGCCCGCGGCCCCGGGTGCGTACGCTACGCCGCCGTCGGGAGCGATGGCGACGTCCAGTATTTGGCCCGTATCGCGGTCTTCTCCCCACGTCTCGAGGAGTACGCCTTCGGGCGAAAATATTAATAGGCCGCCGGCTTCGGCGTCGGCGACGTATATCTTCCCGTCCGGACCCGCGGCTACGCCGAACGGCGCGGCGAGGTCGCGCTCGCCTATGGTCCTGACGAAAGTCCCGTCGGCGCGGAAGGCCGAAACGCGGTGGGTCCCGAATTCCGCGACGTATATATTACCATCCGGGTCGGCGGCGACGTCGGTCGGCACGAAGAGCTCGCCGGGCCCTTTTCCCAAGCCGCCGATGGCGCCGAGGTACAAGCCGTCGACGTCGAAAATTTGAACGGCGCAATTTAGCGACGAATCGCCGACGTATATTTTCCCGTCCGGGGCGACGGCTAAGGCCGTCGGTTCCCACGAATCGCCGGGTAGGTTCAAGCGGCCCACGTCGACGTAGCGCTCGGTGCGTTCTTGCGGGGCGCACGATAGCGCCAGCAGGAAGGCCGGTATGATATAATGTATACGCATATTAACGGTACCCGGGATATTAAACCTTGTAGCGTTGGTTGTCAAGTAACGTCGCGTGATGATGGGCGTTAAGAGTCGCATACTGGGGAACTTATACGGCGCCGTCAGCGGCGCGCGGAGCCGGGCCGAAAAAGTAGCCCGGGCGGAACTAGGAACGGCGGCCGTAGCGCCGGTCGTTTTATTACCGGTGACGCGGCCCATGACGTCGCGTTTGGCGTCCGCTTTGCGCCGGCGCAAGAAACGCGGCGACACCTACCGCGGTACGGTCGCGGGCCGCGACGTTTCGGTAGTGAATACCGGCGTGGGCGCGCCGTCGGCGGAGGGTAAAGTCTTCGCTTGCCTGGGCGTCGGCGCCGAAGTCTTGTTGCGGGTGGATATCTGCGGCGGCCTCGAGCCGGGTATGAAGGTGGGCGACGTCGTCGTCGCGGAACGGGCCGTACCGTTCGACAATACGACGCGCCTTATCGCGGGCGACGCCGACGTACCGGCGTCGCCGCTGCTTTTAAAATTGGCCGGAGACGTCTTGGCCCGTCGCCCGGGCGGCCGCTACCATAACGCCGCCGTCGCGACGGTGGATACCTTCCACCACCAGACGGACGAGATGCACCGGGAATGGCGGCGGCGGGCGGCGGCGGTCGATATGGAAACCAGCGTAATATACCACTTAGGCCGGCGGGCCGGCGCGCACGCCCTGGCCGTGATGGCGGTGAGCGACGTTCGCGCCGCGGGCCTCGACCCCTTCGGCGAGGGGCGCTTCCCGTACGGCGACTTGTACGGCGCGTTCGACGAGCTGGCGGATATCGCCTTGGATATAGTGAGTAGCTTGCCGGACCCCTTACCGCCGCTGGAGGAAATGGAGCCGGAGGTTGACCCTTCCCAAGAGATTGGTTAAACAATTAAGATCGCGGCTGGGCGCCGCCGCGGTTTTGGACGGCGCCGCGGATCGCTACGTTCACGCCTTCGACGCGACCGCGAACCCGGCGTTACCGGACGCGGTCGTCGTCCCCAACAACGCGGAAGATTTGGCGTGGGCATGCGAGACGCTGTGGGCGGCGGGCGTCGCGACGACGCCGCGGGGCGCGGGGACCGGTTACGCCGGCGGCGCGGTGCCGGCTCGAGGAGGGGCCGTAATCGTATGCGACAGATTGAAAAGGGTCGAGGGCCCCGAAGGCGGCGCCGTAGCCGTGGAGCCGGGTGTCGTGGGCGACGACCTCAACCGTTATTTGAAGAACTACGGTAAGTTTTACCCCGTGGACCCGGCCAGCGCCGAGGCGTCGACGCTGGGGGGGCATGTCGCGACGAACGCCGGCGGCCCGCGCGCGCTTAAGTACGGCGTGACGCGCGATTACGTCGCCGCCGTAGAGGTCGTAAGCCCCTCCCGCGGCCGGGAGCTATACCGCGGCGAACCGGGTAAACCGGACGTGCTCAGCGTCCTCGTCGGGTCGGAGGGTACGCTGGCAGTATTCCTTCGGATATGGCTGCGGGTATTGACGGCCCCCGAGGCCACGGCCGCGGCGGTAGCGACGTTCGACGACGCGGTCGCGGCGGCCGAGGTGGCGGGCGACGTACTCGGTGCGGGCGTCCTCCCCGCCAAGCTCGAGTTCCTGGACCGGCGGTGCATAGAATGCGTCAACGCCAAGGAGCCGGGGGTGTTGGACGAAGGCGCGGCCGCGGCGTTGATGTTCGAGTTCGACGGCTCGCCGGACGCCGTCGCGGGCGAGTTGGCGGCGACGGCCGCGATAGCCGGCAAGGCCGCGGCGCGTAGAGTGGAGACCGCTCCGGACGCCGCGACGGCGGAGCGTCTTTGGCGCGCGCGGCGCGGCATTTCGCCGGCGTTGGGGATGCTCGCGCCCCACAAGACGAACGAAGACGTATGCGTTCCCCTTTCCAAAATCCCGGCCTTGTTGGAATTCGTCGCGCAACAGGAAGAGGCGTACGACGTACCGGTCCCCACGTTCGGTCATATCGGCGACGGCAACCTCCACGTCAACTTCATGTACGACCGGCGGGTCGACGAGCAGCGCCGCCGCGTCGCCGAGGCGGTATCGGGACTTATGGCCCGGGTGGTGGAGCTGGGCGGTACGATAACCGGCGAGCACGGCGTCGGTACGGCCAAGGCTTCCTTTTTACCGCTCGAGCAAAGCGCGGCGGAATTCGCATACGCGCGTCGCGTGAAGCATTCCTTCGACGCGCCGGGCTTGTTGAACCCGGGGAAAATATTCCCTGGATAGGGGTTCTTTTTAACCGCGCCGGTAGGGAATAGGAACGTTTTTTTTCACTTGATATTAACTCGCCGTTTAGTTAAAATGTAAATAAACGGTTATTCAATTAACTTTACAACTCCTACGGCCTATGAGCGGAATTAATAAAGATAATCCTACGCGGCGTCGCATCCTCAAGGCGGCGCGGCGGCTTTTTGCGGCCCGCGGGTACCACGCGGTATCGATTACGGACCTGGCGAAGACGGCCCGGGTTAACCGCGCCGTACTCTATTACTATTTCAAGAATAAGCGGGATTTATATAGGGAGACGATAAAGAGCGTCCTCGAGTTGATACCCGCGTTATGGGAAAGGCCCGCCGTAAAGGAAGGGTCGCCCGCCGAACGCCTCGACAACTACGTGGCGGCGCTGTGGCGAACGCTGGCGGAGAATCGCGACGCTATGCCCGTCATTATGCGGGAGATATCGACCGGAGGGCCGGAGCGCGAACTTATATTTAAACAATACATCGTGCCGAACGCGGTACACTTAGCCGAGATAATCGAGGAGGGGGCCGCGCGGGGTGATTTCGACGGCGCGGCTCCCCTTATGGCCGCCGTCGCGGTCTTGAGCGGGATGATCATGCCCAACTTCGGTTTGGCGGCGGGCGGACCGTTCTTCGGCCGGGCCGCGGAGGTTTTGTCGGAAGGTAGCGCGTACGTGGATTTCTATCGCGGCTACGTCCGGCGGGCGCTCGGCGCGAAGGCCGCCGGTAGCGGAGGTAAGCGTGGCACTAATAAATAGGAGGGTCGTCGTGCCGGTCGTAATTTCGGCCGGCGTCGCGGCGTTGGCGGCGTATTGGGTAGTAAACCATCTTCGCGAACGCGGCCGGCCTTTGGAAGCCGCGGGTATGCTCGAGGCCGTCGAGGTCGACGTCGGCGCGCTGGTTGCGGGGCGCATCGTCGCCGTTTATTACGACGAAGGCGACGACGTGGCCGAGGGCGCCACGGTTGCGACGCTCGATGCCGAGGAGTTCGAGGCCGGCCTCGCCGCGGCCGAAGCCGCGGCAGCCGCGGCCGACGACCGCATCGCCGCGGCGGGAGCGGCCTACGCCGCGGCCCAGGACCGTTTCGCGCGCGTCGCCCGGGTGTACCCCGGCGGCGGCGTCACGAAGGCGGAGTACGAACGCGCCAAAGCCGAGCGGGACGCCGCGTCGGCCGAGTTGGCGAGCGCGCGTTCGCTGGCGGCGCAGGCCGAGGCTGCCAAGGCCCAACTCGACGCCCGCCGCAAAGAGATAGAAATCGTGGCGCCGTTGTCCGGGACCGTATTGAGCCGCAACCTCGAGCCGGGCGAAGTGCTCAGCCCCGGCGTGTCGTTGATGACGCTGGCGGATTTGTCCACGCTCGAGCTTTACGTTTACGTTCCGGAGGGTAAGGTAGGCGCCGTGAACGCCGGCGACGCGGTTGAGGTCGCCGTCGATTCTTTCCCCGGGGAGAAGTTCGCCGGGAAGGTCAAGGCCGTCTCGAGCCGGGCCGAGTTCACCCCGCGCAACATTGAATCCAAGGAGGACCGCGTAACGCTGGTTTTCAAAGTAACCGTAACGGTGCCCAACCGCGAAGGCAGGTTGAAGCCCGGTATGCCGGCGGACGCGGCCTTTACCGCGGCCGCGGCGCGCACGAAGTGAAGGGCCGGTTGCGATAGGGTTATGGAATACGCGGTTTATACCGAGAAGTTGACGAAGAGGTTCGGCGACATAGTCGCCGTGGACGAGTTGGACCTCCGCGTTAACCGGGGCGAGATATACGGCTTCCTGGGGCCCAACGGCGCCGGGAAGACGACGACCATTCGCATGCTGTGCGGGATTCTCGAGCCGACGGCGGGAGGCGGCCGCGTTCTGGACTACGACGTCGTAGCGGAAGCGGAGCAAGTTAAGAAGCGGATAGGTTACATGTCGCAGCGGTTCAGCCTTTACGAGGACCTCACGGTGGCCGAGAACGTCGATTTCTACGCCAGCATCTACGGCCTGACGGGTTCCGTAAAAAGGGAGCGAACCGGGGAATTGTTCGAAACCGCCGGCCTCGCCGGGCGAACGCGGCAGCTGGCCGGGACCCTCTCCGGCGGCCAGAAGCAGCGGCTCGCGCTGGGCTGCGCGCTCGTCCACCGGCCGGAGCTGCTGTTTCTGGACGAGCCGACGGCCGGCGTGGACCCGGTGAGCCGTCGCGATTTCTGGGATTTGCTGTACGAGCTGGCCGCGGGCGGTACGACGATTCTGGTCACGACCCATTATATGGACGAGGCCGAGCACTGCAATCGCCTCGGCTTTATTTTCGGCGGCAGGTTGATCGCCGAGGGTAAGCCCGACGCGTTAAAGGCGGGCGTGGCCGCGGAGGTTTACAAAATAACGCCGGCGTCGGTCGGCGGAGCGTACGCGGCGCTGGTGCGCGGGTTCCCGGGTGCGATGGTAAGCATACTGGGTAATAACGTACACGTCTCGGGCGCCGGCATAGACGAAGCGACGTTGGCGGCGGCGCTGGACGGCGCGGGCGTCGGATATTCGGCGCTCGAGCGCGCGACCCCCAGCCTCGAAGACCTCTTCGTGATGTACATAGGGGAGGAGAGCCGCCCGTGAATTTCGCGCGCTTCTGGGCCGTTCTCCGCAAAGAGTACCGTCAGTTCTTCCGGGACCGCGTTACGGTGGCGGTAATCTTCGCCATACCCGCCGTACAGCTGTGCCTTTTCGGGTACGCCATAAATTTCGAGGTCAAGCATCTTCCGACGGCCGTCCTCGACTACGCCCGCTGCGCTGAGAGCCGCGCCGTCGTCCAGGATTTCGTCAACTCGCAATATTTCGACGTGCGTCGTTACGTATCCAGTTACCGGGAGCTAACGGCGTTGATAGACAAGGGCGTCGTTAAGGCCGGCATCGTCTTCCCGCCCGATATGAAACGGCGTTTAAAAGCCGGGAAGGCGGCGACCGCGGCGGTCGTCTTCGACGCGTCGGACCCTATGACCGCGGGGTCGGCGATCTCGAGCGCGCAGGCCATAGGGATGTACCGTTCCATCCGAATCCTCGCGCGGGGTCGCGAGGTCCGCGAGATGCCGTTCGAGATAAGGACGCGCGCCTGGTACAATCCGCAGATGCTGTCCGCCAACTTTATGGTCCCCGGCCTAATCGGCGTTATCATGCAGTTAGTGACGATGATGCTAACGGCGATGGCTATAGTGCGCGAACGCGAGCGCGGGACCCTCGAGCAGTTGTTGGTTTCGCCCGTCAACCGCCTCGAGCTTATCTTGGGTAAATTGATACCGTACGTCGTCCTGGGCTACGTCGACATAACGCTTGCCTTTCTTATCGCGCGGTACGTCTTCGGCGTCTCGATTGCGGGTAACCTCTTCGCCCTTTACGTTCTCGCGTTCCTCTTCCTGGCGTCGACGCTGGGCTTCGGCCTTTTGATATCCACTATCGCGAAGACGCAGCAACAGGCGATGCAGATGTCGTTCTTCGTATTCCTCCCGTCGATAATGCTCTCGGGTTTCTTCTTCCCGGTGGCGGCGATGCCCGGTTTAATAAGGCCCGTCTCGTACGTGATACCACTAACGTACTTTTTGGAGATATGTAGAGGGGTTATATTGAAGGGTCAGGGGTTCGAGCACCTCTTGCGCCAGACGGTCGTATTGGCGGTGATGGGGGCCGTTATATTGGGCTTGGCCGTTGCCCGGATGCGCAAGAAGGTGGCGTAATTTTCTTTATAGCCCGGGCTCCCCTTTTTATGTAATTATTATGGGCGAGGAGAAAGGTGTTTCGGATAAACGTCTAAACGGGTAGATGTGCGCCGCTCGAGGCGTAAATATTATGGGCGTTTTCAATTGGTTTAAGAGGCGCGTTAAGAGCACGCCGGAGAGCAGGCTCGCTTTCCACGACTTACGCGAGGCGTCGCAGCCGGATAGCGGTTACTTTATTATGACCGCGCTCTCGGCGCTCATCGCGACGTTCGGCCTTTTTCTCGACAGCGTAGCAGTGATTGTCGGCGCGATGCTTATAGCGCCGTTGATGTCGCCGGTGCTGGCCACGGGCCTGGGCGTCGCGCGCGGCGACCCGAAATTCTTGCGGGGCGCGCTCGAGTCGGTCGCCAAGGGAGCGGTGGTGGCCGTGGTCTGCGCCGCGGCGATGGCCGTGATTTCGCCCGAGCTCGTACCGGGTAGAGAGATCCTAAGCAGGACGCGGCCTAACCTTTTCGACCTGGCGGTGGCTTTCGCCTCGGGCATCGCGGGGGCGTATACTTTTTCCTCCAAGGACCTCTCGGCGGCGCTGCCGGGCGTGGCTATAGCGGCGGCCCTCATCCCGCCGCTCAGCGTCGTGGGCATCGGTTTCGGCTTCGGCTACCACCAGATAATGTGGGGGGCGCTCCTGCTTTTCGGCGCCAACCTCATCGCGATAGCGTTCGGCGGCGCGGTAACTTTTATCGCGTTGGGTTTTTACCCGAAGGTTAAAGGCGCAGAAGGGGAGTGGCGGCTGAAGAGCCTTATCGGGACGGCGGTCCTGCTGGGCCTGGTTACGGTCCCGATGGTGTACTTCACCTTCTCCAACATTACGGCCACGAGCAGACAGAAGAACGTGGGCGGCGTCATCGAGCAATACCTGCCGGCGCGGGAGGGTTACCATGTCGGCGCGGTGGAGTGGGTTTACCGGGACGGCCGGTACCGGGTTTCGGCGTTGGTCTACGGTAAGGACGAGCCGGCGCCGGACCGGCTGGATTTTATCCGGGGAGCGCTTGAGGACAAGTTGGGGAAGAAGACGACGCTGCAAGTCCGTTACGTCGCGTACGATGATTTGAGTACTAAGTAGGGGGAGGTACTCCTTTATAAAAGAAAACGGCGCCGCAGCGCCGTTATTTTCTTGTTTAAATCCGGCCTTAGGGGATTTCGTAAGCGGCTTCCTCCACGCCGACGCGGACCAGCCGGCCGAAGTAACCGGCGTCCAAAGAGTATACTATGGCGAAGGCGGCGAGGAATATTACGACCGCCAACCACTTCGTGTACGCCCCCCGCGTCCGGAGCAATAGTATTATCGCCAGGACCGCGACCGCGGCGGGCGCCACTACCCTCAAATCGCCCAACGGCACGTCGTACCCGCCGACGTATTTCGTCTCCTCTCCCAGATACGCGGCGAGGTCGAACTCGACGTCGGCAATAACCAATATGATTTCGGCCGCCACGATGACGAGGAGTAACCTGGAGGCCCATTTCGTCGATTCGCCCTGGGTTCGGTAAACTTCGTAGATAACCGTGGGCAGGAGCAGTATGAGGAGCGGTAGCGGGCTGGCTATGAGGAAGCCGATACCGGCGCCGATTATTGCCAACGCCGTCAAGACGACGCAGATTAACGCCGCGTGTTTATAGGGTTTAGCGATAATTCCTCCGCGGTCGCGGCGCCGTTAGGCCGGCGTCGCGATTCATTTCCCGTCGGTTCCGAGCCCCGCCCGGGCGAAGATGTCGTCGACGTGCCGCAGGAAATACTCGACGCGGAAGCAATCGGTTAATTTTTTACCGGGCAGGTACTTTTTAACAAGCGGCTCCCGGGCGAGCGCCGTTCGCAGGTCTTTCGCCCGCCCGGCTGCGACTTTCTTCGCTTGCCGTTGGACGACGTCGTACGCCTCCTCCCGCGACGCGCCGGCCGCGGCGAGCTCCACCAAAACCCTCCCCGAGAAGATCAAACCCCGCGTTGACTCGAGGTTCTCTTTCATGCGCCGCGGATAGACGTCTAGCCCCTCCAGTACGTAGTTCATAACGTCCAGCATGTAGTATACCGTCGTCGTCGCGTCCGGGAATATTATGCGTTCGGCGGAGGAGTGGCTTATGTCGCGCTCGTGCCACAGCGCGACGTTCTCCAGGGCCGGGACGAGCCACCCCCGCAGCAGGCGCGCCAGGCCGCAGATGCGTTCGCACAACTCCGGGTTGCGTTTGTGGGGCATGGCGCTCGAGCCCTTTTGGCCGCGGCGGAACGGCTCCGCGGCCTCGCCAACCTCGGTACGCTGCAGCGCCCGGATCTCGAGGGCTACCTTCTCGAGCGTCGCGCCGCAAATGGCGAGCGCGGCGACGTACTCGGCGTGGCGGTCGCGTTGTATTACTTGCGTCGCGGCGGCCACGGGTGTAAGGCCGAGCTGCCGGAGCGCGTCGGCCTCGACGGCGGGGGGGATCTGCGCCAACGTCCCTACCGCCCCCGCTATCTTGCCCACCGAAATGCCGCGGCGGGCCCGGCGAATACGCTCGCGAGTCCGTAAAAGCTCCTGGTGGTATACGAGGAATTTCAGGCCGAAGGTAGTGGGCTCGGCGTGGATGCCGTGCGTGCGCCCTATAATAGGCGTGTTCTTGTATTTCAACGCGAGCGCGGCCGCGGCGGCTATCGTACCCTCGAGTTTGCGGAGTATCAACGTTGCCGTCTGCTTGAGCGCCAGTATGAGCGAGGTATCGACTACGTCTTCGGAGGTGAGCCCCAGGTGGATGAAGCGGCTTGCCGGGCCGACGTTTTCGTTGACGTTGGTGAGGAAGGCGATGACGTGGTGGCCTACGGTCTTCTCTATCTCGAGGATGCGGCCTGCGTCGAAGCGGGCGCGGCTCTCTATCTCGCGGAGAGCTTCGGCCGGTATGCGGCCGGCGCGGTGCCACGCCCGGCAGACGGCGAGCTCCACCTCGAGCCAGCGGCGGTACTTGGCCTCTTCGGACCAGAGCTTCGCCATCGGCGGGAGCGTATATCGGGGGATCATCGCAAACTCGCCCTTCTTCGCGGGTTAGTCGCGCGGGTGCCGGCGGTGGGTAGGGCGCCTTCGAGTTACGGGCCGGGACAAGCCTCCGTCGGGACTTTGCCTTCCATTATCCGGCCGTCCCGGCGTACTTTGACGTTTACCGCGGCGCCGGGTTTAATCCCGGAAAATATCGAGCAGTAGCTATCCACGTCGTCGACCGTTTTGCCGTTTACCGCCAGGATAACGTCGCCGCGGCGTAAGTTGACTTTAAACGCGGGCGCGTTCTCGTCGATGTCGCTCATAAGCAAGCCGTCTTCGTCGGGCAGGCCGAGGTATTTGGCGACCGCGGGCGTCACTTCGACGAGGTAAGCGCCGATCCAGGCGCGACCGGGATGACCTTCGGCGATGAGTTTCCGCGCGGCGTCCCGGGCGACGTTGACGGGGACGGCGAAGCCGATGCCGACGGAACCGCCGCTGGTGGTTATGATGGTTACGTTAACGCCTACCGCATGGCCCAGCGCGTTCACCAGCGGCCCGCCGGAATTCCCCGGGTTGATGGAGGCGTCGGTCTGGACTAAGTCGCCATAGAGGCGAAAACCACCCTGGCCGGCGCTTTTCATTTGGCGGTGGAGGGCGGATATAACGCCCACCGAGACCGTGGGGGACGCGCTCTCGACGACGTGGCCGAAGGGGTTGCCGATGGCGATGGCCCACTCGCCGATCATAAGGTCGGAGGAATCGCCCAGCTCGACGTACGGGAAGTTAGCACCTTCGATTTTGAGTACGGCGACGTCGTGCTCGTAATCGGAACCTATCCACTCGGCCTCGAAGGTTCGGTCGTCGGGAAGCGTTACCTCGATTTTATCGGCGCCGTGGATGACGTGTTCCGCGGTCAGGATGTAGCCGTCGGGGTCGAATATGAACCCGGACCCCATAGACGGTACCTCCTCCTCGAATTCCTGGAAGGGCGGGCCCATGAAGTCGCGGAAGAAGTCTTGCCACGGCGGGCTGAAGAAGGGGTTGAAGACGCGGCGGCGGACCGTCTGTACCGTATTTACGGTAACGACGGCTTTGCTGCATTTCGCGGAAGCGGTGACGATGGCGTTGTTGCGACTGGCGGTTACGGCGGCGTCGACCGCCGCCACGGAAGGTTCCTCCAAACCGGCCGGCATCCCTTTTCGGGGTGGTTGTGCGCAACCGGGAATAGGTACGAGCGCGGCGACGACCAGCGCCGTAACCGCCGCGGTCATGATTTGATCTCTCACTTGCGTTTCCCCTTAGTCCTCAAATGGTGGCTCAGCGGATGACCGCGAGTTTACCTATTTTCCGTTCGCCCGAGGGGGCTTCGATTATATACAGGTAGACGCCGCTGGACTTTATCGGTGCGGGGTCTCGCTCGAGCTCGAGCGCCCAAAGCGGCTCGGCGCCGTTTGCGCCTTCGTAAACGCGTTCGCCCGCGATATTATAAAAATTAATCTTGGAGTTGGGAGGGAGGTCGGCGAAGTAGACCCGGCCTTTGTGTTTTCCGGTTTTATAGGGATTCGGGTATACTTTAACGGCGTTGAGGGAGCTAACTGCCGGCAGGGACGTGGGCGAGGCGAGCGAGGCCGCGGCGGCGACGACGCCGCGCGTCATCGTCGTCGCGACGTCGAAGTTCACTTTTTCGATCGTGTCTTTGCTGGTGTTAGCGTATTTATAGATTAGGGGCCAATCCTCGATGACGAGGTTGGCGGCGTAACCGAAATTCCAGAAAGGCTTGTGGTCGCTGTAGAACATCTTCTCGTCGACGATTGCGTCCACGTAGAGGTCGGCGACGTACGTCGCGACCGCGGCCCGGGCGTATTCGGCAAGCCAGATGCTGTGGCGGTTCGTAATGACGTCCGCGTCGTCGGGGGATTTACTCTTGTACCCCAACATGTCCATGTTCAATACGCCCAAGAGCGGCTCACGGGCCGTGGCCATCCGGGAGGCGAAGTGAGAGGAGCCGAGGAGCCCTTCCTCCTCGCCCGAGTAGCAGACGTATATCACGTCGCGGTGGTATGCGTGGTCGCGGCTGGCGCGCGCGAACTCGAGCACCGCGGCCGTCCCGGTGGCGTTATCGTCCGCGCCCGGTGCCGGCGCGTCGGGTTTCTCGAGTGAGGATAACTCGGATACGGAATCGTAGTGGGCGCACACCAGCACGGTCCCGGGAGCGCCGCCGCGGCCGCGTTTTTCCGCCCAAACGTTGTCCCAGACGAACCGGGACGCGGGGTCCGCGTTCGCGGCGTGGTCTTCCCACGAATCGCCGCCGTCGGGGCTATAGAGGAGCGCGCCGCCCCCCGAGCCGCACCACACTATTTCAGGTTGCGCCGCGGCGACGGTGTACAGGACGTATTTGGGTGCGTCCTTTTTTTGCCAGCTCGAGCCGTCGCGCGTGCGCCAGAAACCTCCTATGTCCCCCACGATGTATCCGTAATTCCCGGCGTAGCTTACGTCGCGTAGGAGTACGTCCATCCCGAGCTCGAGCGGGGCCCAGGTCGCGCCGCCGTCCGTGGAGCGAAGGACGGTCCCGCCTCCGCCGACGACGTACGCTTCGGCCGCGTTTCGATGGGTAACGGCGTTAAGTTTTACGTCGGGGGCGGCGCCGACCCGGGTCCAATTCGCGCCGCCGTCGGTGGTCCGGGCGAGGTAGCCGGATGAACCGCATATAAGGCCGTGGTTGCCGTCGCTGAACGATACCGCCCGCAGCCACGCGCCGACGGTGCTCGTTCGTTGCCAGCTGTCGCCGCCGTCCGACGTGCGGAAGACGTCGCCGTTCGAAGTGACGGCCCAACCTCGCTCGCGGTCCAGGAAATATAAATCCGTAACGGCCCGCTCGCCGATAGTTCGTTGACTCCACGTTAGGCCGCCGTCGTCGGTGCGCCATATTACCCCTCGTTCCGTGCCGACCCAAGCCACGTCCGAGGAGGCGCAAGCTATGGCGCTGACGTCGTCCTCGCCCGCCCGAGTCACGACTTCCCATCGCTTGCCGCCGTCCGTCGTTTTAGCGACGACGCCGCGTTCGCCCGCGGCCCAAGCGACGTCGCGGTCGGCCGCGGTTGCGTATTTCAACTCCGGCCCGAAATACCGGTCCCGCTTGACGTCAAGGTTCGAATCCTTAAAGGCGTCCTCGACGTAATCGGCGATCGCTTTACATTTCGTACTATACGAGTACCGTGTGCCCGGCGCGACAAGGTCGCGTACCGTCCGTTCGTAACGGCCGCGGTCGACCGCCGCCACTATTTTCGCCACTTCGTCTTGCGCTTCGAATTGGATAGGCCGCGGCTTTTTCGCCAACGCCTCGAAGGCGACCGCAATCGGCTTAAGCCGCCGGGCGCGGTCTCCCGCGACGACGTCGACGTCCCGAGGGGTGGCCACGATATAGTGCGAGGGGGCGACGGTGAACAAGACTTCGGTGGAGGGGGGCAGCGCGGCGACCGGCAAATTAACTTCCCATATCTTCTTCAACGCCGGGTCTTCGGCGATTACGTCGAAGCGAAAGCCTCGCTCGGCCAGGCGCGCGCTGTAGCCGACGCTGACTTCGCCTACGGCGTAGGTCTCGTAAACCGCGTAAGGGACGAAGGAGGTATCCGCCAGGCGCGCGGGCGCGCCGTCGTAGTAGATGCGGATTAGGTAGTCGTACGTACCTAACGCCGGTACGGCCGCGACGGCTAACGTCGAAAAGATTATTATGATGATTTTACGGGTGAGCATAAGCGTACCGCCTTAAATTAGTACGATTTCAGCCCTCGTCGTTAGGCTTATATTACCATAAGCGCGTTTTGTGCGGAAGTATAACTTAGTTTCTCGCCGACTCGCGCCGGTTTAACGCGCCGCCCCGCGTTTGCCTTAAGAAATGTGAGAGTCGAGGTGAGCGCGCGAGGCGCGTCGGTCAATCGGTTTAAGTATCGGGATTTATAAGCGGTCTTGGGGGTTTAAACCCGCCGCTCTTTAGTCGACGTAGCCCATGGCCTTCATAGCGTCGCGGATGGCGCCGTCTTCGCGAGCGGCGCGATAACCTCGCCGCAGCTCGACGTTGGCGTTGCGCCAATCGGTCAACAGACCCCAAAGTTCGACGGCGGCGGCGTCCGTCGGCGGCCGAGGCCGGCGTTCTCCCGGGTCGTCGGCGAGAGCGTACCAGCTGGCGGCGTCGCGGTATTTGTAATCGTATATTAACTTTTTGCCTTTGTAATATATCGCTTCCTTACTGCTGCCCTTCAATTGCGTCGGGCCGGCGAAAGAGGGGCGTTCGCGGCCCAGGCCGGCGATGACGGGGAGAAGAGAGCGGCCTTGCATAGAGGCGGGTATTCCGACGCCAAGGTAGTCGAGTATAGTGGGGGCGAGGTCGATGGCGTCCACGGGCGTATCGATATATCCCGAGCCGTAGCCGGGGAATTTCGCTATCAACGGCACGCGTAGTAATTCTTCGTATACGGTGTGGCCGTGGTCGACGGCGCCGTGCTCGAAAAATTCCTCGCCATGGTCGCTGGAGATGATGACGACCGTATTGGGTCGGCGCTCGAGCACCCGGAGGATTCGGCCGAGCTCGTCGTCGACGTACCGAACCTCGCCGTAATAATTTTCGCGGCGGAGGCGGCCTTTCGCGCGACCCGCCCGCTCGTCGCGTTCTGCCCGCTCGAGGGTGGCGGCGTCCACGTACTCCGGGGGCGGCCAATACGGCGCGTGGGGGTCGAGATAGTGGAGCCAGAGGAAGAAGGGGCGACCGCGGCGGCGCTCGAGCCGCTCGAGCGCGGCGTCCGTCAGCACGGTCGTTATCCTGGAGTCGCGCTTCTCCTCGCGGCCCTTGCGGAAAGCGGGGAAGAAGAGGTTGGTATCGTAGTAACCGACGGCCTTGAGCCGGCCGGCCATATTCCAATATCGGTAGTCCCGGAAGCCGCGCGTTACGCCGGTGAAGGGTAGACACAGCTCGTTGGCTACGACGGCCCGCGTGTCGTAGCCGCGGGCGGCGAGGAGCTCGGCTAACGTAGGTTGGCTCGTCCCCAAAGGCCGGTGGGCCGCGGCCTCGTGTACGGCCGGGTATTGGGAAGTGAATATCGTCGCGAAAGACGGTAAGGTCCACGAAGCCTGAGTACGCGCGTATCCGAAGACGAACGCGTTTTCGGCGAACCGGTCTATGTTGGGCGTCAACGATTCGCCGTCGTTGCCGGGGCCGAACGCGTCGGCTCGCCACGCGTCCAGCGTTACGAAGACGATGTCCGGGCAGCCGGCCGGCGGTTCCGGCCGGGCCGCGGCTTGCGCGACGTTCCATATAATGAGTACAACCCAGCCGACGAGCGTAACCGCGGCCGCCGCCCCCGCGACGCGCGCGGGCCTTTTTATTTTACCCAATAATTTATATACGATAACGGCCGCGGCGACTATAAGTACGACCATCGGCCAGAACAAAAAAGTAAAAAACCCCGCCGGTTCCCAGACGTTGAACGCTCGCCCCCCCAGCTCGAATTTTTTTAATTTCGAGATCGCTATTACGGTCCAGAACAGGTTGGCGGCTAGCGCGCACCCGAGCACGGCGGCCGCGGCCGCGCGCGGCGCCGACGGCCCTCCGCGCCTGCGGGCGCGCGCGACCGCCGCGGCGCCCAGGAAAGTTAGCGTACCGAGGGCCGCGGAGAATATGGTGTAGAAGAGGCAGCGGTGCGCGAGTGAGAGGGGGAGGTCCCCGACGGGCGTAACGCCCCCCGGCCTAAAGCCGAGCGCGAGCAACCCCTCGAGAAGGCCATATGCAAACCCGGTCGCCAGGACGGTGGCCGGGTAAAAAAAGATTCTCTTCATATCTCCAATTTAAGAAACGTCAGCCGGTGCGCCGGAGCCAGGCCGACAGCCGGTCGGTCGCGTCCGCCGCGGCCACGTCCAGATAGACGACCGGGACGCTCTGGACGTAGGGCGTGTCTTTCCGAATCAGCGCCCGGCGATAAAGGTCGGGTGCCGCCAGCATCAGCTCGGCCGGTTGCGCTTTCGCCGGCGCCGCCGCCAGGCGGCCGAAGTTATCGTATATAACATCTGCGGCGAGGTCGGCGGTCATCGTACGGCGGTACGGTTTCAACGGTTTGTCCGCCGGGACCATACCGAACTGGGAAGTAACGACGTATAAGGCAACGTCTTCGGGCCAATCTCCCCGCGCCCTCATGTCCCGCGCCAAAGAGAGTAGGGGGCCGCCGAACAGGTCGATGGCGGCCGTTTCGCCCTCGGCGCCGTCGCGTACGTCGCCCTCGGCTATTACAAGTACCCTCGGGGCCACGGGTCTTTTATATCATAACGAGGGTGGGCGGCGCTATAAAAAAACCGGGTACCGACCCCATTTAGAATATACTCGTACGGCCGGCGGTTTTAGCCGCGGCTTTAGAATTCGCGCGGCGGGAACGTAACGTCGTCGTCGTGCTCGACGTAGGAGGGGGTTTTAGGCTCTTCGCCCCGGCCGGAGGCGGCATACTTCCGGCCTTCGCCGAGTTTCACTTTTAGCTCGTAACCCTCCGCCTCGGAGATGGGGCGGCGCGCGGCGGCTTACCGGTAGGCGTATAACCTTCGCCGGTTACGGCGTGACGCGGCGGTTCGTAGCCCGCCCGGAGCATGTGGTAATACTCTTCCTTGGTGGGCGGGCGGAAGGGTTCTTTTTCGGGGGTTTTCGCGGTCGGCGCCGCGGCGACCGTCTCTGCCGGCGCAGGCGGCTGGGTTTCCCTAAGGCTTTTTAATTTCTCGCAGCCGCAGAACGAAAAGGTAATAACTCGGGCGAAGGCGATAGGAACGTATTTACGCATCGTACCTCCTGAGGGCATTTTTTCCAAGGGCGGTATGCCCGAGATGGCGGATTCGGGTAAGGTATGCCTACGTTATTCGAATGGTAAAGGGGGAGTTTGGTTTAAGCGATAGTGGCTCCCCTTAATGACTAAAACCGCTAGGGCGTATATGTTTTTGGCTTACACCCGAAACTAAGTTGCGTCGAATTTACGTAGTATAACTTCTTCGGGGCAAAATCGCTCGCGGTCTTAGCGGAGTTAGGTCGTAATACCGCCAACTTCGTAAATAACGCGCCAATTCTGGCGATTGTTGTTTTCCCGTTTACTTTCAACTCTTTTACATATTCCCAAGTCCATAACGTGCCCGATAAAACGCCAGTTTTGGCGGACAATTCTGGAATTTGTAAGACCTTCTAAATATACAACTTACTGAAAGGTAATAAGTTGTACAAATGGCACGTTTGTTGCTCAATATTTAACCGAAGAAAGAGGTGATATAAGGTTTTAAAGGCCAAAGTTGATATTTTTACGCAACCTAATTTTGACCACGTGTAAAGGAGGTGCGAGAGTGAAGAAGCGGAAGTTGGGGTTAGCTGCGGTAATAGGCGTGTGGAGCCTAGCCGCGGCTTTCCTCGCCTGCCAGAGCGACGTTATCGAGCCTACAGCTGTCGAATTAGACGAGGACTGGTATGCCCGCGCGATTTATGGTTACTGCAAGGAACCCGACGGCACGCCAATATACATGGCACAGGTGTTTTGGCTTGCGCCCCCCCCCTCGAACCAAGCACTGGGCTACTGTGTTACCAGGTGGGACGGCTGGTACCGGATCATGGACGTACACAACGAGTGGGAGCAATACGGGGGAGAAGACCTTCCAGGGGAAGCCTTCCACTGTCTGGAAATATACTCCGACGCGGAAAACGAGATCCTGGACTTCGACCCCGGCGTTTTAAAATACCGCCGCGATTTCGAAATGGACCCGACCCCCGGCCAGGGTGACCTCGAGCAACACGGGGGTTTTGACGACGTTTACGTCAGAGACATTGAGACAGGCCGCGGTATCTACCCGGCATGCGTAACGGTGCGCGGCTTAGACGACGTCTTCCTCGGTTACGACACCACTTGAGTACCGGCCAAAAACGGCGAAGGATTCGTCGGTCGGTACCAGATATGGGCCGTTACAGGCAGTAACTGGCACGAGCTCTGGGAAGAACACGACGGCCAGAAGATTACGCTTACGGGCCAAGCCGTTGGTTACTTACCCAAGACCATAGAGATTGAAGCGTACGAATTCGGCAAATTGTACAACGAACCCGAGTACGACATCTATTTGACACCTATACCTGAATAACATAACGCCTCCCTAAGCCCATAAACTAAAGCCCCGCCTCCTGCCGAGGCGGGGTTTGCTTTATCGAGGTCCTAAAAGACGTAAAAAACGGCTAACGCGTCGAGTAAAGGGACGGGGTATACACTACGGCAGTTTTTATTAAGACCCCCACCTAAAACCGAACGTGACCAGGAACGAGTTCGGCAGCTCGGCCTCGACTTTTTGCGTGATTCCGTCTTTGTTTTCGTATTCGTAGGCGGCCTTGCCGACCGGCGCCACGGGCCCGAAACGCCAAAATATCGTGCTTGAGGGCGAGAGCGTTATCTCTACGCCGAACGGTACCGTGTACACCGGCTTAAAGGCGGTGACCGAATCCTCGTAAATGCCTTCTTTGCCCGAACCCTCGAACCCTTCGATCTTATCTATGGATGTGGGTACGACCGCGATTCCCCCGCCGACGCCGATGTACGGCGTTATAAGGCGGCTGCCGGCGGGTATTTTTAACCTGAGGGTGAACGCCTCCACGACCGTAAATTGGTAAAACGTCTGCTCCCATCCCTCCAAATCTTTAGTGCGCCATTCCCGGTGGAAGCGGGTGAAGCTGCCGTCCGTATCCAAACTCAACGTCGGGATTATCCTTTTTTGGCGGAATTTCGCGACGTCGTGCGTTATGCCGCCGCCCACGTAGAAAGTATACCCGTACGACGCCGGGAAGAGCCTTTCTTCGCCGGTTTGAGGTATAAATGTCCAGCTTCCCGGGGCTATGTCGGCCAGGCCGCCGTGGACAAAGGGCGCTAGGGCCGCGGCCGAGCCGGCCAATATTAAAAACGCGGAGCCGAATACGGTTTTATTCATAAGGTAATCACCTCCGGCTATCTTAACCCGACGCCAGCTGTTTCGCAATTACTTTTTGACGTACGAAATAAAAAGCCCGCCCCGGGGGGCGGGCGAGTTTAATTCCTCCGTGCTATTCGACTACCACCATCTTGCGCGCGGCCGTTCTCGAGCCGGCGTAGATGCGGTAGACGTACACACCGGGTGCGAGGTTGCCCTGGAACGGCACGTCGTGGCGGCCCGCGGCGAAGTACCCGTCGGCCACAGTGCCCACCTTGCGGCCGGCGGCGTCGTATATGACGAGCTTCACGTCGGAGGCTTCCGGCAGCTCGAACGAGAACGTCGTCGCGCCCGGGGCCGGGTTCGGCACGTTCTGGCAGAGCGCGAACGCCCGGGCTTTAGCGGCCGGCGGGACCGATACCGGCCCGAACGTGCGCCCCGTTCCGGTCGTGGTGACGGCCTCGAGCCAATAGCGGTACCCGACGGTTGCCGCAGCCGCGTCGTCGCAGTAGAGGAACGGCGAGGAGCCTTCGATCAGGACGCGGTTTACCTTCTCGCGTTTAGCCTCGTCGGCGGCCCGGTAGAGGTTGTAGCCGGCCACTCCCTCGGCGCCGTCGACGGTCCAGCGGATGTCCACGGCTTCACGGTTGCGTACGGCCTTGAACGACGTTAGCTCGACGTCGGTAACGTAGCGGGCGAGTTTTAGGTCTTTGTTGTCGGAATCGTAGTACGCGATTACCGGATCGCGGCCGCTGATGGCGGAGGAGTGGGGTAGGCCCACGTACGCGCCGGTGGCGACGATTTCGTGGGTCCAGGAGCCGCCCCTCTTGGTCATGATGCGGAGGTCCCACTTATCGAAGTTGAAGTATGAGATGAAGACGTCTCCGGTGCCGTTAACGCAAATTTGGGTAAAGGCCGGTAACCCCTTCACGGCGGCTATGTTTTCTATATCCCAGCTTCCGCCGGACGTAGATACGGCATAGTTAAGGCCCTTGTTGTTGACCTTCGCGAAGCTGACGTGGATTTTGCCGTCCGGACCGAGTAGAGCATCGCAGTCTATGCCTTCGGCGATGTCGTCTATCGACCATTCCGAGCCGTCGCGGACCGCGTGCCTTACGCTTAAGGAACTGTGGTTCCAGTATACGATGTTAGGCCTTTCGGCGTTGTCGATGAAGAGGGTGTTGAAATTGCCGCCGCCGCTTGAAACCGCCGTTTCCGTGTACCATTCACCGGTGTCCCGGTATGCGTATTTCAATCTGACGTTTGTACCTAGGGGTTGGGTGTACGAGACGCGCGGGTTAGTGGGCCAAACGTTGACGGAAAGGTAATAGCCGAGCTCTGTTCCGGCGGCAATCCCTTCCGTAACCCAGTTGGTCCCCGAACGGTATGCGTACTTTAACTCGTTCTCTTCGTTATCCTGGAAGACTACGTAGGGCTCATCGTACGCGTCGAGCGCGAGTGCCGTATTGCCCGGTACTTCGACGTCCGATGCGACGGTATCGAGTTCCCAACTCGAGCCCGAGTAGCGGGCGTACATTACTTTGCCCTGCGTTTTATCGACGTAACTTATGTGAGGCCGGCCCCATCGGTCCACCGCGAGGCAACAACCCCCGCCTACGTCGCCCTCGGAGGCGACGGTCTCCGATTTCCACCCACCCCAGGCCGCCGTGCTTAACACGAAAAATATCGCAACGATAATCGCCGCTCTATTCATTTTCGCTCCTCCTTGAATAGGCTTAACTCGCTATTCCAGGCTATCATTTTTAGGGTGCGTTGTCAATTTCCTTTTTTACCCCGGGAGTCCGGAAAAGCGGTGTTGTATCGACGGGCAATGGGGTCGGTGAGGTCCAGGATAACGGAGGGGCCGTACGTAGGGTTTTAGGGGAGGCCGGGGTCGAGGGAGGAGGCGGCGTCGCGCGCGCCGGTATTGGCCCTCGGCGGGTGTCGTTATCGAAGCAAAAGGAAACGTTCTGTCGAATGAGTACGGCAAAATAGAAAGGCTCCCGAAGGGCAGCCCAAAGATGGGTTCGAATTTTCGCTGGATGGGATAGCACGTAACGCCGCCGCCGAAGGAGAAACGCCAATTCGTCGCCCCCGGTCGTGCCGGCCGCTTTTTAGGTAACGCCGCGCCGCAATTGACGCAATACTTGCCCCCGGGTGGGTTTTCGTAACCGCACGCCGGGCACGTTTGGCCGTCGGACGCGGCCGCTATCGTTGTCCCCTCGCTCCCGCCGTAGCTCGGGGCAGCTGCTACGGCTACGGATATGACCAGCGCCGTCCCGAGTTAGGTAACCCGCAGCCAATTGAACGTCGCCAAAACGATCCCTCCCTTCGACGCAAACGTAGCTCCCAACCGGCGCTTCGTCAGGCGTAAAAACCCCCCGGCGGATCGGAGGCGAGGTTAAAACCTTGCGCTATCCCGAACCGCCGGGGAAAACTAATACGCGGAGCCGGCCCGCGCCGTCGCGGGCGTCCGGTTTGACGGACTACCTAAATATGGCTTTTACCTTGCCGAACGACGCGGGCGAGACGCTCGTGTAGCCGATGTCGATCTGGTAGGCGTAACGAGGCGTACCGATATCCGTGACCCAGAGGTATTTGCCGTCGTAGGTGCACCCGTACGTCGAGCCGCCCGGGGCGCGGAAGGAGGCCGTTATCGACCCGGCGGTCGTTAGGCGGTAGACGAAATCCCGGGTGCTGTCGGGGCACCACAAGTACCGGCCGTCCCAGCCCAGGTCGCGGCCGTTGGTTATCGGCGACGCGGTGAACGTTCCGATAACGGAACCGGAGGAGGTGCATTGGCGGAATATGTCGTCTGCGCCGAGCCACCACAAGTAGGTCCCGTCCCACGTGATGCCGTAGGGATTTAAGGCCGGGAACGAGGAGACCACCGACCCGCTCGTCTCGAACAGGTAGACCGTGTCGGTCGTCTGGCTGCCGCCGAAGTAGCGGCTGCGGCCGAGGTACGCGGCGCCGTATTGGGCCGACGTCACCGGCGGCGCGAACGACGAAAGCCACGACCCAGCCGTGCTGTAGACCCGCCACATATGGTCGCCCGAGGCGTGGTAATTGGTCATGACGACGCGGGAGCCGTCCCAGGCCGCGGCCAGCTGCGTGATGTTCCCTTCACACGGGAAAGACGATACGATGTCGCCGAACGCGGCGAATGCCGGGGCCGCAGTTAGACATAAAAAAGCGTAGCCCAGGGCGGCCGCGCGCATCAATGCTCTCTTCTTCATAATACTACACCCCTTTCGGTCAATATTATAAGTTCCCGCGCACGCGGCCGCAACAAAAAAAGACGCCCGGTAGGCCAAGGAGGGAGGGGAGACGACTTTATTTTTATTTCAGGCCGCCGGGGGAAATTTTACCCGAAAAATATAAAGGCGCGCGATACGCGGTGCCGTTTATATGCGAGAGGTACGTTAGCGGAATAGCGCCTTAACTTGCCCGAAGGAGGCCGGCTCCACGGCCGGCGCAGGGCCGATGTCGATTTTATAAATATTCCAGGGCCCGCTGCCGGGAAAACACGAGACTCGGAGGTAAGTGCCGTCGAAGGTGCAGCCGCTGTTCCGGTTACCGGGCGGGTCGAAAGACGCCTCGACGGAACCGGCGGTTGTTAGCCGGTATACGTAGCCCCGGGTATCCGGGCACCAGAGGTAGGCCCCGTCCCAGCCGAGGTCGCAGGCGAAGCTGACCGGTTGAGGGACGTTGAACGACGACACGACGGACCCCGCGGTCGTGTGACGCCGTATCATCTGGCCGCTACTGACGCAATCTGATGTCCACAGATATTCGCCGTCCCACGTTAGGCCGTAAGTGTAAGAATTGGGGAAACTGGAAATTACCGAACCTGTCGTTGTTAAGCGAAATACCGTGTTTTGCAGGTAGCTTGAGCCCCAATAGTTAGTACCGTCGAAGGTCGCGCCGTCGTGGATCTCTTCCCACTTGGGGGGAAGGAAGGACGCTATTATTGACCCTTCCTCGGACCAAACCTTCCAATAGTCGTCGCTGAAGTAAGCCGGGTCGGAAGAGACGACGTACGCGCCGTTATATGCCAACGCTGCCGGAATGCACTCGGCCTTAACGGCGAACGAAGAGACCACCGAACCGAAATCGGCGAAAGTGGCGGATGCCGACAGGCAAAGAACCGCGGCGCCGACTATGCCGGCCCGCAAGAACTTCGAATTCGTCATGGGAAGTACCTCCTTGAGTACGAATTATACCCCCCCGTTTAAGCGCCGTCAAATAAAAAAATCCCCCGGCGGCCAAGGAGGGAGGGGTGGACAAGGGGCTTAAGCCCCTTGTTGCTGTAAGCGGATGAAAAATCCCCCGGTGGCCAAGGAGGGAGGGGAGACGACTTTATTTATATTTCAGGCCGCCGGGGGGATTTTTTCCGATAGCTCTTGTCAATCGGCCGCGTCCGCCGGTTGTTCATTCGAATCGACGTCGGCATTCCCTTCTGTGCGGGGAATCGCCGCCGGCGGAGGGGCGTGGGGCACGCGGCAAGCGTGCGCCGCCGGAGCGTTAGAATCCGAACCCCGGCCCTCGGCGAAGAGCGTTTTGATTCGCCCGAGCGACGCCGGCGTTAGGTTGGAGTCGGTTAGATAATGGAGGATTTTACCGGAGTTCAGCGCCCAGGCTTCGGTTTTGGATACCACCTCTACGCCGCCCACGGGCTCTTCCACCGGGCACACGCGCTCGAGCCACGCGCCGTTGAGGCATTGCCACATCCGGCCGTAGTACTGCGACCCGACCTTCTCGGCGCCCACGGCCCAACCATTAGCATTATTGTACATCGAGACGTCGTAGACGTATTTATTTTCGCCCGGCGCGAAAGCTTCTACCCATGCGGCGCCGTCGTAGTGGAGGACCACGTTGCCGGTGCGCGACTTGTCGGCGTAGGAGCCAATCGCCCAAACGTTCGTTTGGGATTTGAAGGCGCAGGGTTTGATGCCTTGGAACGCGGACAGCTCGAGCCAGAGGTTCCAGCTCTGGCCGCCGAACCGGTAGATCCGGTTATCGTCGAAGCCCCACCCGTTGGCGTGCGAGAAGAGGTGGAGGTAGTCCATTCCGTACGGCGTGGGGTCGGGGTAGTAAAACCACTTGCCGCGGTAGTAGTTGACGATGACGTTATCCAAATCCGGACCGTACGGCCTGCCGGAGAACCAGATGTCGCGGTAACCGCATAGCGTGAGGGCCTGCATTTCCCACATTTTCGGCGCCTCGATCTTTTCCATCGACGAACTCTCGGCGCGGAAACGGGTCACGTACGTATCGTACTCGCCGTCGCCCGTGTAGGCGGGATCGACCCAACCGAACGCGCCTGCGCCCCGGGGCGTCGTGTCGAAGCCGCCCAAGGCCGAGCCGGGCGCGCTTTTATATATCGGCGACCAAGTCCCTTGGTGCCGATATATATAGAAGAAAGCCTTGGGTCAATCGGGGCCGCCGCTTCCGCCGAGCGGGGCTTCGTAACCCAAACAATAACCGGCGGGCCACGCTTTGCAATCCAGGCCCGACAGGCTTATCGCGCCCGATTCGTAGTAGACTTCCCAGCCCGCGCCCGCGGCCGAAACAAAAAACGCGGCGCCGAACAATGCGGCCCGCGATAATAGACATTTCCCCATCGCAAGATACCTCCTTTCGAAGCCATTTTACTCCTCGCCTACACCTTTGTCAAGCACAAAAAAATCCCCCGGCGGCCAAGGAGGGAGGGTTGGACAAGGGGCTTAAGCCCCTTGTTGCTGTAAGCGGATGAAAAATCCCCCGGTGCCAAGGAGGGAGGGGAGACGACTTTATTTTTATTTCAGGCCGCCGGGGGTAATTTTACCCGAAAGCAATGAAGGCGTGCGTCCCGCCCGTTCGCTCAAAAAGTATCGAACGCGGCGTACGTTATGCCTATGCCCGCGGTTACGTACGGCCCCGGCTTCCAGTCGTTAGAGAAGTTTTTTTTGGGCCCCTCGTACGAATATTCGGCGCCGAATAACATGTTGAATTTGACCGGGAAGGTTAAGGTTATCTTATCCGACAAGTATACCGCGCCCCCCGCGCCGGCGTACCAACCGAACGCGGGACCGCTCGAGCGGACTTCCACGCGATTGCCCTCGATGTCTTTTAACTCGTATTTACTTCTACCGAATATTATGCCGCCGGCGGCGAAGGGCCGAATATTTCCGCGCGAGCGTAAGCTAAAGCGGGGGCCGGCGTAGATATCCAGGAGAGACCACTTCACGTTATCCTCGGGTTCGATAAGGGATTGCTCTTCGCCGTATTTAATGGTCGCCTCCTTATTTTTATAACCGGTATGTAATTCGAAGCCGGCTTCGATACTCAGTAAAGGCGTAACCGCGGCGAGCGACGTCAGCGCGAAGTTAGCCGGGCCCATTTTAAGCGGCCAACCGTCGGTCATATTAACCGGCGTCGTTTCTCCGTCGACGTGTACCGCCGTGATTTTGGATTCGCCAACGGGGATTCCTACGAAGTAAGTACCGCCGAAAGCCAACCCCAGGGCGTAGGACGCCCCTGCGCCGAGTACTACCGCCGCCGTAGTTACGAACGTTACGCGTATCATTCGGCGCCCTCCTCTAATAACGCTTCCCTTCATATTAATAATAAGATCGGTTAGCGATTAAGTTAACAAAAAAATCCCCCGGCGGTCAAGGAGGGAGGGGTGGACAAGGGGCTTAAGCCCCTTGTTGCAGTAAGCCGATAAAAAAATCCCCCGGCGGTCAAGGAGGGAGGGGGATGTCATTATTTCTTATTTCAGACCGCCGGGGGAAACTTTATATGAAGGCGTGCGTCACGCGGCTCTGCGTTAATCGACCTTGGAGTGGGGCGCGTATGATGCCGGCTTCCGCCAACGTGCCCAACGCTGGTTTAGGCCGGCGCGCCCGGAAACTCCCTAGAAAGGAGGTGATCCAGCCACACCTTCCGGTACGGCTACCTTGTTACGACTTCACCCTCCTTACCAGACACACCTTCGGCGCCTTCTTCCCCGAGGGGTTAGAGCAGCGACTTCGGGTGCACCCGACTCGGATGGTGTGACGGGCGGTGTGTACAAGGCCCGGGAACGTATTCACCGCGGCCTGCTGATCCGCGATTACTAACGATTCCGACTTCACGGAGTCGAGTTGCAGACTCCGATCCGAACTGGGGCCGGCTTTAAGGATTGGCTCCACCTCGCGGTATTGCTGCCCTCTGTACCGGCCATTGTAGCACGTGTGTAGCCCTGGACATAAAGGCCATGAGGACTTGACGTCATCCCCGCCTTCCTCCGGCTTAACGCCGGCAGTCTCGCTAGAGTTCCCGGCCGAACCGCTGGCAACTAGCGACGAGGGTTGCGCTCGTTGCGGGACTTAACCCAACATCTCACGACACGAGCTGACGACAGCCATGCAGCACCTGTCCCGGGCGGGAGCAAGCTCCCAGTCCCACTTTCGTAGGGTTTTCCCGGAATGTCAAGCCCAGGTAAGGTTCTTCGCGTTGCATCGAATTGAACCACATGCTCCACCGTTTGTGCGGGCCCCCGTCAATTCCTTTGAGTTTCAACCTTGCGATCGTACTCCCCAGGCGGGGCACTTAATGCGTTAGCTTCGGCACGGAAAGGGTCGATGCTCCCCACACCTAGTGCCCATCGTTTACGGCCAGGACTACCGGGGTATCTAATCCCGTTCGCTACCCTGGCTTTCGTGTCTCAGCGTCAGTATCGGGCCAGAGAGCCGCCTACGCCACCGGTGTTCCTCACGATATCTACGCATTTTACCGCTACACCGTGAGTTCCACTCTCCTATCCCGTACTCAAGGTCGGCAGTATCGAGAGCAGTTCCACGGTTGAGCCGTGGGATTTCACGCCCGACTTACCGTCCCGCCTACACACTCTTTACGCCCAGTAATTCCGGACAACGCTTGCCTCCTACGTATTACCGCGGCTGCTGGCACGTAGTTAGCCGAGGCTTTCTTGGGAGATAACGTCAGCCCGGCCGGCTATTCACCGGCCGTCTTTCTTCTCTCCCGGCAGAGGTTTACAACCCGAAAGCCTTCATCCCTCACGCGGCGTCGCGTCATCAGGCTTGCGCCCATTGTGAACGATTCCCGCCTGCGCCTCCCGTAGGGGACAGGGCCTTGTCTCAGTCCCTGTGTGGCCGAACGCCCTCTCAGGCCGGCTAGCCATCATCGCCTTGGTAGGCCGTTACCCCACCAACAAGCTAATAGCCCGCGGGTCCATCCGTCGGCGCCGGCATGCAAGCAGAGGCCGGCTTTCTTCCCCAGCCGATGTCGTCTGGGGACCGTATACAGTATTAGCCCGCCTTTCGGCGGGTTATCCCAAACCGATGGGTAGGTTACCCACGTGTTACTCACCCGTTCGCCGCTTTATGCACTCCCCGAAGGGAGCTTTAATCGCACGACTTGCATAAGCTTAAGCGCGCCGCCAGCGTTCGTCCTGAGCCAGGATCAAACTCTCCATGGCAACTTTACTCCTCCCCCGAAGGGGAGGGGAATTAGCAAGATTGTGCCGGCCGCCGGAAATCGAAATACTGCCCCGACGACCGTTTAAGGGCATTGAGCGGAGCTTTGTAACTGCACGCCTTCAGTTTTCAAAGATCGAGTGCCCCTAAGGGCAACTATATATATAACATAGCGGGGTAGGGATGTCAAGGAAAAAATGCTTAACGGGAAGCCGACGGCCCGACGCTAAGCCCCCTCCGTAGGGGCCGACCTTTAGGTCGGCCCGCCGCCCCCGGTGGCAAGGAGGCCGCACCCGAAGGTACGCCCATCCTAGCCCCCGGCGTTAACGCCGGGGTACCTCGGCGGGCCCGCGGCCTACAACGCCGCGTTTACGCGGCGTGCCCGTGGTGTTCGTCCTGTCGCGATATGTATCCCCGCCTTAAGGCGCGGCCCGACGCCGTTGCCTACGCATAACAAAAGGGCGAGCTCCGCGCTCGCCCCGTCACGCCCGCAACTCCGGATAGCCAACTCGAGCGGCGCCTTCACGCGGCCTACGGCGTGACCTTTATTTACTTAAACCCGGTGAAGTGATAGATTATATTTTTATCAAACGACACGACCGCGGCCCATACGTCGTTTTCCCCGCACGCCCAGACTATGTTTGCGAACTGCTCTTCGTATTCGTAAGGCCAAGGGTAGGGGGTGAACTTTAGGCCGTCATAATACCAGGTCTTGTCGGCTCCCGCGAGCCACCCGTACGTGGCCGAGACGAAATCGGCGCTGTTAACGAGTTTTGCGCCCGGCGGGCATTTCACCTCGGTCCAGGTCGCGCCATCGTAATGGTATAATAAGGGGTCTAATAAGGGGTTTCCTTCAGATTTGCCTAAGAGCCACCCGTCGTTGGGACCGTTGAATTTTATAGCCTCGTAAGTCTTGGCTTTTAGTCCCGGTAATCCTACTTTTTCCCAATCTTCGCCGTCGAAATGAAAAAGCCCCAATTCGCGCGCATTATAGTCGAAACCGTACGCCCAGCCGTTATCGACGCCCAGGAAATAAAGTTCTTTAAATACGACATCGCCTTCCCATTGCTTTGTCCAGGTTCGCCCGTCGTAATATAATACCAAACCTTTTTCCTCACCCGCGTCTCCAGTTCTTACAGCGGCCCAACCTCGTGTCGGCGATATGAAAAATATATCGTTCGCGCGGCCTCCCTCCGGCGGTATCACTTCTTTCCAGACGGTACCGTCGTAGTGGGCGAAAATGAGACCGCGACTATGTAAGTCCACCGAGACCCATACGTCGTTAGGCGCCGGGGCGCATATACTGTATACGCCTGACACATCCAATTCTTTAAACAGGTCCGCGAATAAACACCACTTGGTGCCGTCGTAGTGAAATACCCATGGCCCCATGCAAGCCCAGCCGTCGTTCGGTCCCGAGAACCACATGTCTCCCATTCCGCCCCATCCGGAGGCTTCGAATTGGAACGCTACCTTCCACGGGCTTGCGGGGTTGGGCGTCGGCCCGCTCGGCGTTTCGTCGTCGCCGCAGGCGATGAACGTAAGCGCCAGTATCGCCGGAATACGGAAAACCTTTAGCGCTTTCATTTTCCTCCTCCTGGAATCCCAAGCTTTTTAAAGGGTCTTTATAATATAGCATAATTAGTCGGCGCGGGGTAGGGCGTTTAGGTAAGTAAAAGGGCGAGCCTTTTGCTCGCCCCGTTACGCGCACGTACCTCGCGACGTTAGTTAAATAACGCTTTCACGCGACCCAGCGACGTCGGCTCGACGCCCGACTCGCCCGAC
>Ga0307380_10000693_pt1 | contig 50800 bp, 47 predicted proteins | sample UN3MG_FD_202239 | JGI IMG/M metagenome (GOLD analysis project Ga0307380, IMG submission 202239) | Soil microbial communities from Risofladan, Vaasa, Finland - UN-3 | ecosystem: Environmental > Terrestrial > Soil > Coastal area > Acid sulfate soil | place: Finland: Risofladan, Vaasa | collected... | reverse complement strand
ACCTTGAGCGCGTTGATAAGCCCCGCCAGCGTCACCGCCGCGGTTCCCTGCTGGTCGTCGTGCCATACGGGTATCTTGCACTCACTGCGCAGCCTCTCGAGAATCTGAAAACACTTTGGTTGAGCGATATCTTCGAGGTTGATCCCTCCGAACGAAGGCTGGAGGATCTTCACGGTCTCGACGAACCGCTCGGGATCCTTGGTGTCGAGACAGATAGGGAATGCATCGACACCCCCGAGGTATTTGAAGATGAGGGCCTTCCCCTCCATGACCGGCATAGCCGCCTCAGGGCCGATGTCACCCAGACCCAGGACTCTCGTCCCGTCCGATACGACGGCCACGGTGTTCCACTTACACGTATACTCGTACACGAGTTCGGGATTTTTTTCGATCTCCCTGCAGGGAGCCGCCACACCGGGCGTGTACCAGATGTTGAAATCGTCCATAGACCTTACGCTGCAGCGCGTCAGCACCTCGATCTTACCCTTGTACCTCCTGTGAAGAGCGGACGCTTCCTGTGCCGGCTGGCTCGCCTTCTTCAAAAGCTCGTCTACGTCGTATTCCATTTTCAGCTCCTTACCGGCTTAATCCCCGTTTCTCATGACCAACAACAAACTGTAAGTAACGGGGCTTTTGGCGCTTTATTCACCGTAAACTTTATTTTTTACAGCTGACAAGTCATCATTCAAATCCCTTGCTATGCAATCTATGAGAAAACCGCATTAACCCCTGTTTCTTACATAGAAATGGGCCTTATAAAGCGTCGTTTTCACCGTATACCAGGCCCCTGCTGTCATGCGATTTGTAAAGTCATCGAAAAGAAGGGTACCACGAAAGAGGTGATAATGCAACCCTCTTCCATGGTAGGACCGTCGGTAGGACCGTCGGTAGGACCGTCGGTAGGACCGCCGAACTGCGCAAAAGGGTGGGCAAGTCAGCGATTATCTATTTGTTGCTTCGGCTCGTGGTCTTTGTTGTGGAAGGAATCCTGCTTTGGGAGAGCTTCCTTTCTTGAGAGGTTGATCCTGCCCATGGAATCGATCTCAGTAACCTTCACCTTCACCGTATCACCGACATTGAGTATATCGGTGACCTTGTTCACACGTTTGAAGTCGAGCTTAGATATGTGGCAGAGACCTTCCTTGCCCGGGAGGACCTCGATGAAAGCACCGAAATCCATGATCCGCTTTACCTTGCCCTCGTATATCTTGCCGACCTCGACCTCTTCCGTCAGCTTTGTTATAATATCGACTGCCTTCTTGGCATCCTCTGTGTCCCTACTCGAGATGGTAACGGTTCCGTCGTCCACGACCCATATCTCCGCCCCGGTCTTCTCCATGATCGAGCGGATCGTCTTCCCGCCGGACCCGATAATGCTACCTATCTTATCGGTCGGGACCTTCATCGTAAGGATCTTCGGCGCATAGGTCGATACATCGTCGACCGGCCTGCTGATTAACTTTGCCATCCGGTCTAGAATGAAGAGCCTTCCCTCTCTCGCCTGATCCAAAGCTTCTTTCATGATCTGCTTTGAAATACCGCCTATCTTGATATCCATCTGGAGGGCGGTAATTCCGCTCTTCGTCCCGGCGACCTTGAAATCCATGTCACCGAGGTGGTCCTCCGAGCCGAGTATGTCCGTCAGCACCGCATACTTCCCGTCCTCGTACACGAGGCCCATTGCAACACCTGCGACTGAGTCCTTGAGGGGAACCCCTGCGCTGAGGAGAGAGAGTGTTCCGGAGCACACCGAAGCCATCGACGATGAACCGTTCGACTCCGTGATCTCGGAAACGAGCCGCACTGTATAGGGAAATTCTTCTTTCGAGGGCATGACCGCTCCGATCGCCCTCTCCGCGAGGTGTCCGTGCCCGATTTCCCTCCTCGACGGGGAGCCTGAAAACTTGACCTCTCCGACCGCGAATGGAGGAAAGTTGTAGTGGAGCATGAAGCTCTTGGAACCCTCCCCCTCAATATTGTCGAGCCTCTGCTCGTCGTTCACGGAACCAAGACTCGTAATGGCAAAGCTCTGGGTCTCTCCTCTCGTAAACAGAGCTGAGCCGTGAGTCCTGGGCAGGATATCTATCTCGACGCTGATGGGCCTGATATCTTTGAGCCCCCTCCCGTCGGAGCGTTTGCCCTCATCGAGTATCGACTTTCTGACGATCTCCCTTTCAAGCCCTTCGAGTATCTCGCGTACCTGGGGAAGCACATCATCCCCGAAGCTTTCCGTTATCTCCGAAACGACCTTGTCACCGGCAGATTCGAGCGCCTGCTGTCTGTCCATCTTCGTCTGTACGAAACAGGCCTCCTTGTACAGCGGGAGAGCGATCTCCTTCACTTTCTCAGCCAGGTTTTCATCGGTACGTTCTTCCGGAAACTCGATCTTCTGTTTCCCTACCCTGGCTATCAGCTCTTCCTGAACCTTGACGATCTGCTTTATATGACCCTCTGCGAATGCAATTGCTTCGAGCAGCTCGTCCTCAGACACCTCGTTCGCTCCCCCCTCCACCATAACGATCGCTTCATCTGTTCCCGCGACCACAAGGTCGAGTCTCGATTGTTCGATCTGCTCGAACGAGGGGTTGACTATGTAGGTGCCATTCACAAGACCGACCCGCACAGCACCTATGAGCTTCTTAAACGGGATGTCCGAAATACCAAGCGCCATCGATGCCCCGTTCATCGCGAGTATGTCGGGCGGATTGATCTGATCTGCAGATATCGTCGTAACTATTACCTGGATCTCATTTCTGTAATGTTTCGGAAAGAGCGGCCGTATGGGACGGTCGATGAGTCTCGATACGAGGACCTCCTTGTCCTTCGGCCTCCCCTCTCTCTTGATGAATCCCCCGGGGATCTTACCTGCTGCATAGTACTTTTCCGAATAGTTTACGGTGAGAGGCAGATAATCAAGCGCCTTCTCAGACCGTGCGCTGCAGGCGGTCGCGAGGACAACCGAGCCCTCGTACTTCACCATGACACTACCGTTTGCCTGTCGCGCTATCTTTCCGGTCTCAAAGACCAGTGATCCGTTACCTATTTCAATACTTTCTTTGTCTTCCATAACTGTTTTTTACCTACTTCCTTATACCTAGTTTCTCGATGATCACTCTGTATCGCTGAATATCCTTCTTTTTCAGATAATCCAGGAGCCTTCTCCGCTGGCCGACGAGCTTGAGGAGCCCCCTCCTCGAATGATGGTCCTTCTTATGAATCTTGAAATGTTCCGTAAGCTGGTTTATACGCTCAGTAAAAAGGGCAATCTGCACTTCCGGGGATCCTGTATCGGCGTCGTGAGTCCGGTAATTTGAGATTACCCCCTCCTTCTCTTCCTTCGTCAAGGTCATCTATTACTCCTAAAATAATTCAAAAATATAACAACAAGCTTAATATACTATTTTTATATGAAATATCAAAATCATTTTTCCGTATCCATCCTATACTCGAAGAAGAAGCGGTAGAGAGTGTCGGAGTTCATGCTGATACTGTTAGTCAAGAAGCCCTTTGTTGAAACGGCTAAAGTCGTCTTGACCCTCTCTCGGGTCTTCATATCGAGCATCGCTCCTCGGTATCTGCCTTCTCTCGGGAGTACCGCTTCGGGCAGAAACGTCCGAAGGCGTCCGCCGTCGGAATCATCCTTGAAAAACCATGCAGAATAGTTCCGTCCAAGGAGCCTGTTCACTAATGTGAAGTCCCCCTCATCCACGGCATTTCTAATTCTGGTGCTCGAGACCGCATCGCCGTCGACCCTTACGTCATCAACACAAACAAAATCATATCTGAGCACCGACCCGTTTCTTTTGATCAGCCCGACGTCTCCTATGTTGTCCTTTCCGAACCTGAAGCTTTTGCCGAGGCAGAACAGCCTCGGATCGAGCTCCTTGTTGAGAAGCCCTAAAAAATCCAGGGGCCTCATGCTGGACAGCGCCGTGTCAAAATCGATGTATAGCAGGATGTCGACACCGAGTTTTTGAAACCACCGTATCTTTTCCGTGCGGGGCCCGAGATGCCGCGGAGCTTCTCCTCGTACCAGCTTCAGGGGATGCTCTTTGAAGGTGATGACTGCGGAATAAAGCTCTCTTTTTCGACATTCATCTGAGAGCGTCCGCAGTATCATCTGATGCCCAAGGTGAAAACCGTCGAAATTCCCGATCGTGAGACCGAGAGATCCGAAAAACGGGTCAACCCTCTTAATGCGCTCAACGATATTCAACTTCCAAATCCTTAAAAACCTTAAAGTACCGGAGGGAATCACCTTTTTCGATAATTGCTATAAGACGATTCTGAGAGAGTACACGAATGAACCTTGCGGAGCCTGTATCCTCCTCCCATGATGAAAATACTCTCACCGGCGGAACCCCGTTGAGTATCATCGAAGCCTCCCGGTCACCTACTTCCATCCCCGGCAGATACCCGAACGCTTCACCGAGGGGCGTGACCGTAATATCCCCCGCTGTCTCATCCAGCTTCACCGCATCTTCCACGGAGAACGGCCCTATCTCGAGCCGGCGCAGGCTCGAGAGATACCCGCAGGTCCCTAAAGCTTCGGCGATATCCCTTCCCAGAGATCTCACGTAGGTCCCCTTTGACGCAAGGACCTCTATCGTAAGCTGGGTCTCCCCGTGCTCGACGAGACCCAGCTCCTCAATCACCACCCTACGAGGCTTCACATCCGGCCTCTCTCCCTTTAACGCCTTTTTGTAGAGCCGCTCCCCGTTATGATGTATTGCGGAAAAGAGCGGCGGTATCTGGAGTATCTCGCCTTTAAAACCTTCAAGGGCCCTCTCTATCCCCGAAGCTGAGAGGGTTCCCACCTCTTTTTTTTTCGTGACCCTCCCGTATCTATCGAGGGTGTCGGTCTCGGTACCGAGCTGAATGGTGGCTCTGTACCTCTTCGAATTGCTCATGAGGATGTTCTGTAGCGCGGTTGCACGGTTGATAAGGACGATAAGCAAGCCGCTTGCCGCCTTGTCGAGGGTCCCCGCATGCCCGGCCTTTTTCGCCTGAAGCCTGCTTTTTGTCTTGCGAACCGTCTCAAAAGAGGTCATGCCCTCATCCTTGTCAATGAGGACGATACCGTCTAAACCCACCCGCGCTCCTTCACTTCCCTCAGGATCCTGTCCACGATCCGGGGGCCTATCTCCTCAACCTCACCCTGCGTCACGAACCCGGCCGCCTTGAGATGCCCTCCTCCATTGAAAAGGCGCGCAAGATGGCTGCAGTCGATCGATTTCATTGAGCGGAGGCTGCACTTCACGTTCCCGTCATCGAGCTGCCTGAGCAGGATGATGAGCTCCATATCCCCCAGGCCCCTGATGACCTCCAGTATCCCCTCGTTATCATCCTCGAGGGCCCCGGTCTCCTGGTAGATCCTCGTTGGAAGGATCATAGATATTACCTTTCCCGATTCATCGGTCTCCATGAGCTCCAACGCCCTGCCCAGAAGACGGAAATGGTTGATTCTCTTCCTGTTGTATATGAGTCTGTAAATCCTATCCGGATCGAGCCCGTACTCGATGAGCTCCGAGACGATCCTGAACACCTTCCCCGTCGTATTGGAGTAGGCAAAGCTCCCCGTATCGGTCATGATAGATACGTACAGACATGTCGCGAGGTCTCTGTCGAGCTGCTTCTCGATATCCGGAACGATCGAGTAGAGGAGCTCTCCGACACTCGATGCGCTGGTATCGATATAACAGTAGTCCCTGAAGCATTCGCTCCCCTCATGGTGATCGAGGCTGAGAATCCTTCTGGAACCCTTTATGGTATCGTAAACCTTTCCGATACGGTTGCTGCTCGAACAGTCTACAAGGAGGGAGAGGTCGATAGGATCGATAGATATGCTGCCATGCTGCCGAAGGCTGTGGATCTTTTCAGACATCGGGAGCCAGGAGTAGACATCAGGGACGCTGTCCTGGTTTACGATGTACACATCTTTCCCGAGATCTTTCAGGATGAAATAGAGGGCGAGCTCTGAGGCTATTCCGTCTCCATCGGGCCGCACGTGTGTCGTGAGGACTATCCGATCCGAATCGATGAGGTACTGCCAGATTTCACTTTTTTTCCCTACTGTTCGCATCATCTGCCACTAATCATACAAGCGCTCTCATAGAAGCAAGGCGGCTCGCTACTCTTTGTCCTTTTTTTCCATCTCGCTCATCCAGTGGACGAATCGTACTCTCTCCTCTGTCTTGTCGTCGAGGAGAAAGAAAAGATGCGGGATATACTTTACCCTTATCCCCTTGCCAAGTCTCATCTGGATGTACCCCTTCGCGCTCTCGAGCCCTTTCAATGCCTCTTTTTTCTCCTTCTCCGACCCTATGACGGAGACAATAACCCTTGCCGTCCTGCCGTCCTTGGCCAGATCCACACCCAGCACTGTAATAAAGGCCTCAAGTCTCGGATCTTTCAGCCCCTTGAGGAGGAGGATCGAGAGCTTTTCCTTTATGAGCTCCTCTAGTCTTTTCGAGCGAAAATCAGTGGCCATTGTATAAACTCTTGACTGCCGACAAACCCGAGGAACAGGATATCAGACCTTAGTCTCTAATTTCTGGGCAATCTCGTGAATAACGAAGACTTCGATGCCATCTCCCTCTTTGATGTCCTCGTAGTTTCCTATCTTGATACCGCATTCGAAGCCCTCTGCGACTTCCCTCGCGTCTTCCTTGAATCTCCTGAGGCTCGATATCGTTCCGGTATAAAGTTCTATACCGTCCCTTATGAGGCGGACCTTGTCTCCCCTCACTATCCTGCCGCTCTTCACATAGGAGCCAGCCACGATACCGATCTTCGGCACCTTGAATGTAGCCCTCACCTCGGCATTCCCGACGATCTCTTCTCTCAGCTCCGGTGCGAGCATGCCTTCCATTGCCGACTTTACATCATCGATCGCATCATAGATGATGCTGTACTTCCTGATATCGACCTTCTCCCTCTTTGCAAGCTCCGCAGCCCGCGAGTTGGGACGGACCCTGAACCCGATGATGATTGCATTTGATGCGGAGGCGAGTATGATATCCGTCTCGTTGATCGCCCCGGCACCAGCACGGATAGTGTTCAGTCTCACCTGTGAGGTGGAGAGCTTGGTGAGAGAGTCTTTCAGCGCTTCTACGGACCCCTGAACATCGGCCTTGATAATGACTTTGAGCTCGAGGATCTCTCCCTCCTTGATCTGCTCGTAGAGATTCTCGAGGGTGATCTTCTTCACATTTCTCGATTCCTCGAGTCGCTTCAGCTCCTGGCGTTTCTGCCCGATCTGCTTAGCGATCTTCTCGTGCCTGGTAACCTGGAAGGGATCTCCCGAAATCGGCATACCGGACAGCCCGATCACCTCTACAGGCTCTGAGGGAAACACCTGCGTAACCTCTTTGCCGTTCTCGTCGAACATCGCTCTGACCCTTCCGGGATATATACCGGCGACAAACGGGTCCTGAAGCTTCAGGGTCCCGTTCTGTATCAGGACCGTAGCGACGATACCCCTTCCTGTATCGATCTTTGACTCTACTATTGTTCCCTTGGCATTCCGTTTCGGATTTGCCTTGAGATCAAGCATCTCCGCCTGCAGAAGAATCGCTTCAAGGAGTGAATCGATGCCGATCTTTTTCAGAGCGGACACTTCAACCATGAGTGTATCCCCACCCCACTCTTCAGGGACCACACCTCTCTCGGCGAGTTCGTTTCTCACTTTTTCGGGATTGGCACCGTGCAGATCGATCTTGTTGATCGCAACGAGCAGCGGGACGTTTGCTTCCTTTGCATGATCTATAGCCTCGAGTGTCTGAGGCATGACGCCGTCGTCCGCCGCAACGACAAGCACAACGATATCGGTAACCTTCGCCCCGCGCGCCCTCATCATGGTGAACGCTTCATGGCCGGGGGTATCGAGGAAACAGACCGATTTGTCGCCGAGGGTGACCTTGTACGCACCTATGTGCTGGGTAATCCCGCCCGTTTCCGACTCTACTATATTCGAATTCCTGATCATATCGAGGAGCTTTGTCTTCCCGTGATCGACATGTCCCATAATGGTGACGACAGGAGGCCTGTGTATGAGGTCCTCCGCCATGTCCTCTTCCTCCTCGATCACCGTCTCGTCGTACAGCGAGATGACCTTGGTCTGGCACCCGTATTCCTCGGCAACGAGTGTCGCGGTCTCCGCATCGATCTGATCATTTATTCGCGCCATCACGCCGAGTGAGATCAGCTTGGCGATCAGTTCACTCGCCTTGAGGTTCATCTTCCGCGCGAGATCACCAACTGTGATGGTTTCGAGTATCTCTATCTCTTTGGGGATAGGATTGGCAACGGCCATCTCCTCCTTGCGTTTGTGCTGAAAGAGCTTGTCGATGTTGCCTTCCGTCTCGGTCCTATCTCTTCTGAAGCCGTACCTCTTTCTATCTTTCAGGCCCTTCTTCGCCTGCTCCTTATCCAATTCACCTGGCTTGAATCCCTTCTTGTCTTTCAGTTTATATACGGGCTTCTTGTCTTCCTTTGCAGCCTGGGGTTGTGGAGTCCGGAATTTCGCAGGTTCCCTCTTCGGTTTCTCTTCCCTCTTCGGTTTCTCTTCCCTCTTCGGTTTCTCTTTCTTCGGCTCGATCTTGTGAGGTCTCTTCAGGATAACGACCTTCTTTTTCTTGATGACAATCTTCTTGTGCTCCTCCTCTTCCTCCTTCGGCTTCTTTTTGATGAGGGCTACCTCAGGCTTGTCATTCTTATGCTTTTCTATATATTTGTTAAATTTATCGAGCTCGACTTTGTTTAACAGGCTCGCCGATTTCTTGTTCTTGATACCGAGAGTACCGAGTATCTTCAGAACCTCATTAGTCGGGATCTCCTGCGATTTTGATAACTCATGTATCCTCATACACTACCCCACACTGAAGCTTGACTGCAAATGTATTTAGCTGGTACTCACCCCCATTTTTCATATAGGAATGGGGGGTTAGCGCTTTTCTCACCGTAAACTTTATTTTTGACAAAAGATTATAGAATTCTGCCAAGTAATCATTTAAACCCATTACTATGCAATTTGTGAGAAAACCGCACTAATGCTCGCATGCAAAACAAGAGGCCTAATGTGGACAAGCCACATTCTTGATTGAAATATTTTCTTGCCAAAAAAGCAAGAAAATCAGTAGTAAGGTACTAACCCTCTTCCTCTTCTTCGTCATCCTCCTCTTTGAACTCGAGCTCCACTCCACAGGATGCGCATTTTCTCATGCTCTCATCTATCCGTGCCCCGCAGTTGGGACATTCGTAATACTTCCCCTCTTCATCTTCGGTCGTTTCAACCACGGCTTCGTTAGTTTTTATGACCTCTTCCTCTATTATCTCAATATTCTCCGATATCGTCTTTACGAACTCCTCCGCCATCTCTTTGTCCATCCCGTCCAGCTTCGCGAGGTCGTCCGGCTTCTTGCCGATGATGTCCTCTATCTCGGTCATGCCCGCTTTTTCGAGAACATCAACCGTTTTTTCCTTCAGGCCGGGTATGTCTCTCAGGGTCACAACTTCGCTTTCCTTTCCGCCGAAGAGCTCATCCGCGGCCTTTCTCGCATACTCCGCATACTCGGACTGCTCGAACTCCTTTTCCGTGATCACATCGAGCTTCCATCCTACAAGCTTCGATACGAGTCGGATATTCTGTCCCTGCCGGCCTATTGCGATCGCGAGCTGCGACTCGGTGACGACGAGAATGGCCTCCTTGTTCTCCTCATCGGTGATGATGATCCTCGATATCTTGACGGGGTTCATCGCATTGTTGATATACCTTTTGATGTCAGTGTCCCATTTCAGTATGTCGATCTTCTCCCCTTCCAGCTCTCCGACGATTGCCTGTATCCGGATACCCCTTAGCCCCACACATGCACCGACAGGATCGATCTCGTCTCGCGGTGAATGTACGGCTACCTTTGTTCTGTATCCCGGATCCCGTACGATATTCTCTATGGTAATCGTGCCGTCAGCAATTTCAGGCACTTCCAGCTCGAAAATCTTTTTCACGAAGCTCGGGTGCGACCTAGAGAGGACTATCTGGGGCCCCTTTGTGTCCTTCCTCACCTCGATCAGGAGTGCCTTGACCCTGTCCCCGACCCTGTAGTGCTCCCTCGGCGACTGCTGGCTCTTGGGCATTATTCCCTCTGTCTTGCCGAGGTTTACAAATATGGTTCCGCCGCGCTCGCGGTGGAAATAACCGACTATCATTTCCCCTTCGCGCTGTTTGAACTCATTGTACACAACGTCCTTCTCGATCTCCTTGAGCCGCTGACGAACGACCTGCTTGGCGGTTTGTGCCGCTATCCTTCCGAAATCCTCGGGCTTTACCTCAATGAGAAGCTCGTCTCCGAGCTCTGCACCTGAGTGCAGCTTCTTTGCATCCTCTAAGCTTATCTCGAACACGGGGTCTTCGACCTTTTCGATAATCTCCTTCTTCGAGTAGATCTTGACGAGATGGTTCTCCTCGTCGACAACCGTCTCAGCATTCGAGGCTGTCCCGAATTTCTTTTTATACGCAGCAACCAGAGCCATCTCAATCGTCTTCAGAATTAGATCTTCAGAGATGCCTTTATCAGCAACGAGCTGTTTTACGGCTACTGCAAACTCGTTTGCCATTATGTCCTCCCACTAGCCATCTAATTCGGTCCTCCTGATGGACCTCAAAGGGATAGAGACGACCTCATCATCCCTTTCTAGCTTCACGATATCATCACTGATACCCAGCAGCGTCCCCTTTAGCACGTTGTCCTGGCCGCCGCCTTTTTTTTCAAGAGGATCCCGTAATATAACCTTCACTTTTTTCGACTTGAAGATATTGTACTCCCTCCTGTCCTTGAACTCCCTGTCAATCCCGGGTGATGTGACCTGGAGGTTGTAGTTCTCGAGTCCCCCGAGCCCCAATACCTCGACTCTCGATCCAAGAAGCCGCGAGACTTTCTCGCAATCGTTTACCGTGATCCCTCCCTCTTTTTCGATTACGACGAGGATACTCGAACCGTTCTTTCCCCCTTTGACCGAGCACTCCACGACCGTTATCCGGAGAGGCTCCGATATCTTTGTGGCCTCTTCGAACAGAATTTTCTGGATATCTTCCATTACGGTAATCTGGGAATGGTATTTCGTCCGATACCAAAATCACAATAAAAAAAGAGTCGGCCATGCGACTCTTGTAAGAGCAAATGAACTCATACACCCGAGCATTAAAATTCTAATAAGATTAACGTGAACTGTCAAGTAATTTTATACGAATTTGACGATTACAAAACCTGTCTGCTGGATATCGGACAGGGCCTGAAATCTCATGCCTATACTGCTGCTCAGATCAAACGCAGACTGCTCCCTTCCGGCCAGCAGGTCCTCTTTTATAGTCTCCAGCAGGTCCTCTCCCGCAACATCTATTAAACCGATATTTTGAGGAAGTAGCACAAAGAGATCGTCCTTCACAAACCTGATATCCGCATATGAAGCCCCCTCGCTGAACTCCTTTTCAGAGCTAGTCCCGAGGCTCGGCATATCAAGGATGAGCTCCTTGGTTTGCTCTTCTCCCTTCTTATTGTAGATCGCGCGGCCGGTTCCGAACGAGCTGTACCGTACGTTCTTCTCTTTTACGTCGACTGCTATCAAAGACAGGTTCAGCTCAAGGCTGTTTTCGAGACAGTACCTGTTGAGTTTCCCGGTGAAGTCCTTGACATGCGCACAAGTCTCCATCTGTTCGTTGAAAAAGGAGATCAATTCATCGATCCTGGCAGACGCACTGTCTTCATCTTTTCCGAGAGAGACAAACGAGACGAAATATATCTTCTCTCCGCTTCTGTGGGTGTATATATAAGTTCCCTCGATTCCGTCCGAGTGGTGCACATAGCTGCTCGCATGGATGAAAGGAAGCTGTAGATCTTCACTCATGAAGATCTCTTTCTTCTTTTTAATGAACAGGGCAAGCCTGTTATCGGGCACCTCTTTCCCCTCAACCTCCCCCTCTTGTTGATCCTTAGTCTTTTCGGCCTCCTGCTCTTCCGGCGCCGGAGCCTCAGGTTCTCGAGAAGCGGTCTTTGAGGTCTTTTGTAACGGAGTTTCAAAAGAAGCCGGCTCCTGGGGGGCAGGTTCCTGCAGGGCAGGTTCTTCTTCGCCCCGGTACTTACCGGGACGGGGCTTGCCGGGAGCGGGTCCGAAGGTCGAGAACATCATACGCGCCCGGACGGCCAGGCTGTTGAACCGGCCGGTAACCAAGATAAACAAGGGGAAAAACAGAAGAGAGGCAAAGACCACAATGTATCCGGCCGATATAAGAATGAGCTTATCCGTTTGTTGGGGAAGGTATACGAACCTCGCCGCATCGATACCCATCACAAAGTCGTACTCCTCATGCCCGTATGCGTAGATAGGGACTGAAAATCTCTGCGAGAGAAACCTCGTAATCGGCACGACACCAGGGACCGGGTACCCGTTTTCAAACTGCCAGAGGCGCTGAACGCTCTCGAAGTACTGCGAAGGGAGCCTCTTCTGCCTGTACTGCGCTAGAAGGTCCGCATCGGTTGAGTAGACCAGCCTTCCGGAACGGTCCGTAAACCATACGTGCTTCACACCCCTGTACCGTTGTACCGCGGAGGTGATCTGCTTTATATCATCCCTGTAGCTGCTGTTTTGTATCAAGGTGTCCTGGAAGGAAGAGACCCCACGGAGCAGCGACGCATAATAATCTTCTGTCATCCGCTCGTAGAAACGAAACAGGAGACAGTAGGACCCAACTACAAACAGCAGGACCGAAACAATGGAGGCTACGACCGCCACGAGGATGACCTTTCTCTTGGAATCCCTGATGTACCCTGTTAGAAATTCAGTCTGCTTCAGTGCATCCTTGTCCATACCTGCCATGCCCCTGTTCTACTGAAGAACGGATAATCCTGAAAGTTCTTCGATATAGTCCACGTTGAATATCTGCTTCACCGACCTTGAAGAGGAAGAGCTCGCAATATCATCGGGCTTCCCCCTACCCTGTGTATCGTCAATATAGGTGCTTCCGTTATTGTAAGCAACATAGCACCTCGTGACCTTCCCTCCGCCGTAAACGGCGTATTTCTTATTGTTCGTTATGTCGCTCTCGGTGATGGCCGGGTTGGTCCGATCCTTTACGTATATACCGTTTCTGCCGTTGCCCGATACCTGTGTTTTCCTGATCGTGAGGTCGGACGTGGTCACTACTATACCGTCGATACGGCTTTTCTCGACCCTGCACTCCAAAAGCTCGGCTGAACCCCTGCCCTGTTCGAATGCTGCACCGACGTAGTTGTTTCTGAATGTGCAGCCCTTTACGACGCCTCCCCCGTATACTCTCAGTCCGTAGGTGCTGTTGTTTCTGAAGAAAGAGTCCTCGATCCGGCATCGATAGTTGTATGCGAGTACACCCTTTTCGTTCTCTTCGATGTAGCTGTTCTGTATGAACGTTTCACTGGTATGGAGGAGCACGCCGGTTTTGTTGGCCCTCACAGTGAGGACCTTCATCTCTACCTTGCTGTCCTTAACGAATATCCCGTTTTCCGTACAGCGTTCGATCACCACATTATCGAGCCGCACCCCGCCCTGGATGCCTATTATGGCGATCCCTGTGAGGGCGCCTGAGACTGTCGTGTTCGTTATGGAGCCTTTCGACCCGGCCTGATACCGTACGCCTCCCCAGATTCCCTTCTCAGCTATAAGTTCCGCCCCGTCGACTATGAGGGTACCTCCTGAGTTTACCCTGATGATCGCGTCCTCCGGCAGCAGGATTTTTTCGCTAAGGGTCGCCGTCTCCCCATTCTCGACCACGAACCCCTTGCGTGCAAGATACGCAATTCCGTATTCTTTAGGCGTGGTGACCTTCGGCGGCGCCTTCCTCGTGATCGGCTTTTTTTCCACCTTCTTCGGCAGCTCCCTGACTGCCGGGGAAAGGTCCTTTATTACATTCTCGAAAGAAAGAACAAAGTCCTGAGCTGTCTCCTCCCCCCCGACGACCTCGGTCCGTTTCTCGACTGGCCTGTAGCCGCTCTCGTTCCCGGACCTGTCGATGGCGGTAACAGCTATATAGAGCTGCCTGTTCAGAAGCTTCTCCCTTTCAACAATGAGATCGTGATATCTCTTTTCAGTATAGACGATCCCGTCCCACCGTTCCGCGTTAAGACCGTAATAGACTCTGAACTTGGCAACGTCCCTGTCCTTCGTTTCCCAGCTGATTCTCAATCTGTCCTGAGAGACGAATTCGTACTTAATGTCTGACAGCGGGAGAGGCGGCACCGTATCCTCGAGGACGATATTGTACACAGGAGAGGACGGGGCGCTCAGCGTTCCGGTCTCGTCAACGGCGAGGACCCTGAGCGAGTAGGAAACTCCGTTCTCCAAGATTGGAGCTCCGTTCTCGAGTACGTCCGCTATGGAGTAGCTCATGCCGGACCCGCCGGTCTCCTCTATAACGAAGGACTCAGTCTGAGAAGAGGCGAGTCCTTCCTGGCTGTAGTAGCGCCACGGATCTTTTCCGCTTTTGATCTGAATGACGTAACCTCTCGGCTTGTCACCCTCGACCCTTCTCCAGACGAGTTCGAGGCGGTAGTTCTTTGCATGCACGACACCGAGACCGAACGGCGCGAGCGGCGGCTTGTTCTTCGTACGAAAAGAACCGAGTGCGTAAGATGTGGAAAAGCCGAGCTCGTTCTTAGAAAAAATCCTTACCTGGTAGTCTGTGTTCTCTTCGAGGTTTCCAAATTCGCAGCTGTTGTTGAGTATCCCCTCATACTGGACAAGCGGTTGTTTGTCGTCCTTTTTCCTTATCTCGCATCTATAGGACAGCACATCGGGCATTTTGTCCCACCGTGCCCTTATGAAGCTGCTGCCGCGGATATCGTCATGGATCTCTGAAACCCGGAGGCCTGTGGGTATCGGGGCCCTATTCTCCTTCTCCTCAAACTGTATCCCGATCGGGGCCGAGATGCCGGGGTAGCTCACGGTCAGCGTATAGTCGCCCGCGATTAGTTTATCGAACCCGTAGCTTCCCTCCTCGTCGGTGAGGGTCTCTGCGACGACCCTGCCCCCTTCGTCGACGGCCGAGACCGTGACCCCTTCGATCGGGCTTCCGAGCTCATCGACGAGTCTTCCCATGATACCTCCCTCTGAGGGAGGTTCTTCGACAGGTTCAGGTACCGGAACAATCTCCGGTTCGGGAAGGGGCTCTGACTGCTCCTGCCCGGATGAAGCCTGTCCCTCCTGGTCTTGAGACGGGAAGAGAGGCCACGCCAAGAGGAGAAGGAACAAAGCTGAGATAATAAAGACTTTTGTTTTCATATGCCTACTTCCAAGGATTCTTCCAGAAATAGTGTCCCGCATGCCCGGTGTTTCTGTAGTCGTGGTTTCTCACGCTCCATGATGATTTCTTGAAGGCGAAAAGTTTCGGTTTGACATCCGACACATTCAGGGCGAATACTTCCCCGCTGTACGTTCCTGCTATTATTTCAGAGCCCTTGGCCCTGTTTACGTCGACAACGATCGGTGTTGCGAGCACATGGCTTCCGTAGTTGAATGTAGCGATCTGTGAGCCGCTTGTACCGTCCAGCACGAAGAGCGCACCTGAAAACGTACAGAATATGATTTCCAGTCCCCCGTCTTTATCGAGGTCCGCAAGTGCCACTCTTCCGAGAGGGCCGCCTTCATCTGTTTCGAATACCCACTCCTCTGCTCTCGTCCTTCCCTCCAGGGCCCGTACAATACCGCTTTCATCCACGAGCACGATCTCATTGATTCCGTCGCCGTCGATATCGCCAATCGAAGGCGAAGTACTGAACCTGCCTTGAAGTTCCCAGGTAAAGAGGAGCTTGCCGTCCGTTTTGTAACTCGAAATAAAGCCGTTTCTTGTCAGCACAACTATCTCATCGGTCCTGTCTCCGTCGAGGTCCGCGATAGCGGGGGTACCGGCCGGCCTTCCGTATATCGGGTTCTTCCAGAGCGTCCAGCCCGTCTTGCCTTCGAGAAGGTAGAGATAACCCATCTCTGTCGTAAACAGTACGTCAAGGACTGAATCTCCGTTTGCTTCGACGGCAGCAGGCGAATGAACGATTTCACTCTCGGAGTCGAAAAACCTCCAGATCTCGAATCCGCTCGTTCCATCCAGCGCGACAATATCCATGTTCAGTGTCGCGAATACGATATCATTTGTCCCGTCGCCGTTAATATCAAACAGTGCCGGCATGGAAGTTACGCTGTCCTCTCCGTCGTAATACCACAGACGCTCGAGTTCTGTAGTCAGGACGGCGATGTCTCCATCCTCGAAGACCACGATTACTTCCTTTTTCCGATCCCGATCCATATCCTCCACCATCGGGTCGTAAAATGGCTTCCCCAGGTCCTCGGAGAATACATCCTCTCCTGTTGTGCTGTTTACCGCAAGGAGCACTCCGTCTTTCGTCCCGACCAGGTAGGTAAGGGAACCCCGCCTGTCCATCCTCAGGACGGCCCCTGATCTTAAGATAGGCTCGACCTTTTCGGCACCCTCGGGGTATCTCCAGGTTATATCGACATTCATGGTCTCTGCTTCGGAGAGCGGAGATTCCATGAGGCTGCCGGGTTCTTGTTCTCCCTCGATCTCCTCTTGTTCGTATATCGGCTTCTCCTCGAACATCTCCTCCCTCAAAGCAGGAATATCCATGGCGGTAAGGATTTCGAGCGGGTTCACTACGCGGTTGAAGTCCGCGGTCCTCACTGCTTCCTCTTTCTTCGTCTCTTCAACGGCCGGGGCTCTGACAGGGGCTTCTGTTTCTTCGAAAACGGTCACGATCTCTTCCCCTTCTGCCTCCTCCTCATAATCACCGATGAGGCCCTGCTCCTGGTCCTTTCTGTTCAGAAGCTTGTTCAGCGACGAGAGTACCGTTCTGAAGATCCCGCCCTTACTCTCCTCTAGAGCGGCTTCAACGCCGGCCGCTGTATCTTCTGTGACAGCGCCGCCAACAACCTCCTCAGGTACAGTCTCCGCTTCCTCCTGCTCGACGACTACCGGTATCTTTCTAAAGAAAAGGCGTCCTATGCCTCGGGGCACTGCTACAGCCATTCTTTTTTCTATCTCTTTTTGAGGCGGTTCCGGGAGAACGAGCTCCTCCCGGCTGATAGGCCGAACAGGGGCGGTTTCCTTATCCCTCGCCAGCAGAGGCCTTTTTTCTCCTCTCTCGGGCTTAATAGTTTCGGCCTTGACCCCGGCCTCTTCAGTAACCGGGACCTCCCCGAAGCCACCGGTAACGACTGACGATATCTGTCTGCTCATCAGGAAAAAGATGAGCACAATAGAGGCAATTATCACGAGGGCTCCCGCCCCCATATACATAAACATCTTGGCCCTGGCGCCGACCCTGCTCTTCTTTATCGGATAGCAGAGGGCGGTTACCGGACCGAACGCAATGCGGTCACCGTAGTTGATGTTGCTTCTCTCTATCGTCTTTCCGTTTATGGTTGTACTGCTGTCCTCCGAGGCGTCCACGAGCGTATAGGAACCGTCCGTCTCCTCGATCTCGGCCTGGTGTGGGGAGACCCCTTCCTGGTCGAGAACGAGATCGTTGTCCTCGGCGGTTCCGATTCTGTATCGTGGCTGTTCGAACTCTACTTCCTGAACAACATTGTTCGGATAACGTAATATCAGTCTTATCATATAGAACCCTGTTTCAACCCGCTAAAAAGATAGATGACATCTGGAGCAGGATACTGCCATGAGAGCGCACGTTTCGAACACTATGTGTTCTTAGAGCACCTTGTATTTGAGTACATTATCGACCTATTTTGTTCATAAGTAAAGAATAGGTGCTCACTCCTTCACTGCCCGTGCTATTGTAAGCAGATCAATGGACTGTGCGCCGGCCCTCTTTAGAGCCTCAGCGCATGCTGAAGAGGTTGCCCCTGTCGTGAAAACATCGTCGAAAACGAGTACTGCCTGCCCCCGGACAGCATCCCTGTACCTTTCTCTTACACTGAATCTGTCCTTCAGGTTCGCCTGTCTCTCCGAAACCATACTGAATCTGCTTTGGGGCTTCGAGGACCCCCTCCTCTTGAGGCAATGATCCAGCAGTAAGATACCGCTTGGGCCCGCGATCCGCCCGGCCACAAGCGAAGCCTGATTAAAACCCCTTTCGGAGAGTCTCTGTAGGGTAAGCGGTACTGGAACAATAACCGTATGCTGCTCCACGAACCCTCTTTTGTGCTGAATGATGAGAGATGCGAATTTTCGGGCGAGCCCCCTCCTCTTTTCAAATTTGTATTGATGTATAAGCTCCCGGAGTATCCCCCTGTACACACCGAGAGACTCAGCTTTAGCAAATGAAAACCGGAGGTCTTTGCACTGAATACACATTCCCTCGGGTTTGTCGCCGCCCCGCCCCGGTGCTCTGCCCCGCCCCGGTGCTCTGCCCCGCCCCGGTGCTCTGCCCCGCCCCGGTGCTCTGCCCCGCCCCGGTGCGCCGCACCGGGGGCAGAATGGAGGATACACGATCTCAATGTCCCTCTCACACCGTTCGCATATACAGCACCCGCTATCGATAAAAGTATCACATATTATACATCGGTTGGGGAAGAATGCTCCGAGAACCGGCTCGAGGAACCGCGCAACCGGTCCGCCCCAGTGCACCCTGTTCATCTTCTGAGAGTCTGCCTCCTCTTCATCGGTACTACTCTCAAGGCAGTACATACTCTTCTACAATAATGTACCATATATCCGGTTGTGAAAGTAGTTTATTTGGGACAGAAACACCAGTACTGCAGATAAGAATCTTTCTCTGGGAGCTCTAATCCCCGTTTCTCATGTACAATCATAAATAGGAAGGCCAATACCCATTCCTTTATGAAGGAATGGGTATTTAGGCGCTTTTCTCACCGTAAATATTATTTTTTACATCGAAACCCCTTGCGATGAGAAAACCGCACTAAGGTCCTCTTACGTTGGAGCAGAGAAGATACTTTGGGTCGTAAAACTTCCCCGTTCGAGTCACGCCGCGTTTCGTAAAGCGGGTAAGAGCGGTGCCGGCATGGAGGCGTAGAGGGGAAAAACAGGCTGCCTATTGTTACCTCGATGAGGTAATAAAAAAACCGATCTCTGCCTTGCATTTTGAAAGGCCGTCAGAAGGCTCTCAGTACCTCTGCCGTGACCTCACTCCCGTCACACAGGACTCTTGCGTATCCTCCGAAGAAGAGAGGGCCGGGATTGATAACAGGGGCATCTCCTATGCGGCCCACACCAGTCGCCTCATGGATGTGTCCCGAGAGGCACAGTACGGGTTTTACATCCTCTACAAACCTGCGAAGCGACCTGCTCCCTACATGGATACCGCCCTTTGCGATATCACAGCACGTATTATATGGAGGCTGATGGGTTGCAAATATGATCGGCTTTCCTGAAGGGATCTCATCCCGCAATCCATCGAGTATCCTGGAAAACTCATCCTCCGAACGCTCGTTCGGTGTCCTCCCGGGGCATTGAAGCGATCCGCCGACGCCGGCCAGAACCACCTCATCGAGCTCGATGTATCTTGAGTCGAGGTTTTGCCCCTTCTCGGTGAGAAATTCGCCGACCTCCGGGTAGTCACAGTTCCCGGGAACGGCAAACAGACTGCCGCAGTAACCAGTTACGGCCTCCACCATGTCATTCGCCTCGCTCCGTCTTCCGAAGTGGGTGATATCACCTGTCAGAATAACGACGTCCGCTTCTTTGAGCTTCTCGGAGAACCTCTCTATCGCGCCGATGTGTCCGTGTAAATCGGTAAGTGCAACTATGATCACTTTTCTACTCCTTTCCTGCCCTTCTGTGTGCGCGCCGTACCGGCTCGGTAAGGCGGTCGCTGCCCGTACATTGGAGAACGACCTCTATAGCGCTTTCCAGAGTTATCCTGTGCCCTATCGAAACGAACACCGGTTTTTTCTTCTCCTGCGTTCTCAAAACAGCCCCGATCACCCGGTCCTTATGATATAGGTACTCGAACGACCCTCTTCGTTCTCCCGGCTCCTCAAAGTTTCCCAGAAGCCTGGTTTTTGCGCAGCCTATTACAGGCCTGTCCAGCAGCAGTCCGAGGTGACATGCGAGCCCGAACTCCCTTGGGTGGGCTATGCCGTGTCCGTCACAGATGAAGAGGTCCGGGCTGCTCTTGAGGCCCTCCAGCGCGGGTATAAGAGCGGGTATCTCTCGGAACGCGAGGAGTCCGGGAACATACCCGAATCGAACGCATGACCTCTTATAAACCGTCTCACGGTGTTCGAGCCCCGGATAGCTAAGAACAATGCACGCGGCAGCCGCTCGCACTATATCGGCACGCGCCGTATCAATACCCCTGTAGCTTACATCGACCCCGCATACTGTTCTTATCGAGGAGAGCTCGTCTTTCGCTATCACCTCACCTGCAAGCGACAGCTGCACGTTTATAGCCTCAGACTCGCTCAGGTCCCACGGGTGTAGTCGTTTAACCTTCATAAGAACTCATCCCCGAAAGATACCGCCCGGGACGCTCATAAAACATACCCATACCGATAAGAATTCATTATTTTAACTATTCATAAACCAAGAGTCAAATATAACGTAACCGGTGCGATGGTTTCGAAACTCCTCATCCTCACAGTGGGGGCTTTCTGCTGTTCAACCTCCGTGATATTCATCAAGTTGAGCACAGAGCATCCCATACTGCTGGCGGCCTACCGTCTGCTCATTGCATCCGCCGCCCTCACGCCCCCCTTTCTCAGGGACCTGAAGCGGCAGGGCGAGAGCTATCATTTTCGTAAAATACGATCTTCAATCCTTCCGGGGGTGGTTCTCGGCCTTCACTTTATTGCCTGGAACATGGGCGCCCGCATGACACTCGCAGCGAACTCTACGCTCATCGTCAACATGGTCCCTGTGGCGATGCCCTTTTTACTCTTCGCTCTGTCAGGAGAGGGACCGAACCGCAGGGAGATTCTGGGGACCGTTGTGGCGATGTCGGGAGTCGCACTTCTCGGAAGCGTTGACGTACATATAAGCCGCATGACCTTTCTTGGAGACCTGGTCTGCTTTCTCTCCATGGTACTATTCGCCCTTTACCTCGCCCTTGCAAGAAAAAACAGGTCCGGTTCGAATTTGTGGCTGTATGTCGTTCCACTCTACTACGTTGCAGGCATATTCTGTCTCATAGTGGGCGTCTTCTTTCAGAACCCCCTGAAACCATATACAATGGAAGATTTACTCTATATTGCGGGTCTCGGTATAGTACCGACTGTGGTCGGTCATACCATCCTCAACTATTCGATGCGGCAGCTCCGGGGGCAGCTTGTATCAATAGCCATACTGAGCCAGTTCATCTTCGCGGGAATAATGGGCTACGCACTTCTCGGAGAGATCCCCCACCCCTTCTTCTACATCTCCAGCGCCCTGCTCGCCGGCGGAGGTATAGTTGCAGTGCTTCCTAAAAAGGACGGGGAAATATGAATCGTTTTTTGATGCTTCTCAGAATCGGTCTTCAGGGCCCGTACTACAGTAATCAGGAATCCACAGTGCTGTGAAACCCGCAGGCTGATGGTCCCGCTACGCAGACTGTATGTGTATCGCCTGTAGTCCCTTCGGTCCCTCTTTTACCTCGAATGAGACCTTCTGGTTTTCAATGAGCGTCTTGAACCCGTCCATCTCGATATCGGAGTAATGGCAGAAGATATCGTCTCCATCCTCCATCGATATGAACCCATATCCCTTTCTTGCATTGAACCACTTCACTGTACCTTCTGGCATGTAGCGAAATCCTCCAAAAGTATATACTTATCCGTAAGAGGATGTAAAAATTTAATCGGATACATTACAGCAGTCAATATTTTTCTTACTATAATTTATATAATTTTATTTCTTGTAGGACGCGTCATACTACACATTGAAGAGAAAACGAATGACGTCTCCGTCCTGAACGATATACTCTCTTCCCTCGGACCTGAGCCTGCCGAGCTCCTTGAGGTGATGCTCAGACCCGACCTCCGCGAGGTCGCTGTAGTTGTACACCTGCGCCCTGACAAATCCCTTCTCGAAATCCGTGTGTATTCTGCCCGAGGCTTCGAGTGCGGTCGTACCTTTTTTGACTGTCCATGCCTGTAGGGCTGTGGCCGACGTGTAAAAGGTGATGAGTCCAAGCATACTGTACGAGGACTTCACGAGCCTGTCCAGGCCGGATTGGGGTATGCCCATCTCCTTGAGGAACTCACGTTTCTCCTCTTCCGGGAGCTCAGAGATCTCCTCCTCGAGCTTCCCCGATATCGTGATAAATCCAGCATTATCGAGCGCCGCATACTCCTGCAGGCTTTTAGTCTCAGGACGTTCAGCCTCATCAAGACCGGCAGAACTCTCGTCCGTATTCGCGCAGTACAGCACGGGTTTCATCGAAATGAGCCCGAACTCCTTCAGCTGCTTCTTCTCATCATCATGAAAAGAGAGCTCGCCTAAGTGTCTTCCGCTGTTGAGGTGTCCGGTACATCTGTCTATGAGCTCTACCTTGGACCCTGCGAGCTTGTCGCCCCCGTGAGCAGATCTCACGAGCTTCTCCCTTGCCCTTTCGAGTATCTCGATATCGGAGAGTAAAAGTTCCGTTTTGACGATCTCGACATCCCTTACCGGGTCAACATCTCCGGTTACATGGGCGACATCTTCATTATTAAAACATCGCACCACGTGGACAAGCGCGTCGACGTCCCTGATATGACCGAGAAACCTGTTGCCTAGGCCCTCCCCCTTCGATGCACCACCCACGAGACCCGCGACATCGAGAAATTCTATCCTTGTGGGGATTGGATCGGTTTTTCCTAGCGATTCGGCGATCCTGAAAAGCCTTTCGTCAGGGACCGGGACCACTCCCCTGTTCGGCTCTATCGTACAGAAGGGATAGTTGGCCATCTGCGCCCCGGCACCTGAGAGGGCATTAAATATGGTGGATTTGCCTACGTTGGGAAGGCCGATGATCCCGCAGTTGAACCCCACAATAAAAGCCTCTGTGTCTGACGTTTTTACACAACTATTGTGATAGGCGGTCTCATAAATGTCAAAGGAAAATTACAGGAAGAGGATTTTTCCGGATACAGCGCGGCCCTACAGAGCGCGGTCCGAAGCCGACAGGCAGGGTCCTATCAGGCTTTCTACGAAGACTGGTGCTCATACTGCAGCACGACCTTTCTGCATTCAGCAGCGAGCAAACGCCTCAGCTCTGAATTTTCTCTCACGGCCTCAAAAAAGGGATACAAAGCCTCCTCGTTCAGGCTGCGGAGCGCCTTCGTGCCTACCTCCATCACCCTCTCCAGCCAGCTCAGATTGGACCGGACCCAGCGGCTGTCCTTTCTTTTGCTCTTGAGGTAGACAATAAACGTGTTCCAGTAGGTACTCGTCAATTCACCGAGCAGGTTGATCATGCTCATGTCCCTTAACCCCCTGAATACACCAGTATAAACACATAAACTATACTGCAATAAACGTGCCAATATATACCGGCCGCTGTGCCGGCTCCGGACTGACAGCCCGGACTGCCGGTAGTATAATTTGAGAAATAGCGTTATTTATATCTTTACAACCACGCAGCAATAAATCCGTACAGCGGGGAGAAAAAAACATGAGCGCAGGATGAGCGAATATGTATGATTTTGTCACAGGGTGGTGCAGGATGGCTACACCTATTCCGGATGAATATCATCTTTTGTGAACGGTTTGCCGTCACGCCCTGTAGAGAAGACCTCGTATGAATCCCCGATCTTCACGTAGTGGTATGTTCTCCCCCAGGCGTCTTCGATGATACTGTGCTCTGTAATACCCTTTCTCAAGAGCAGCTCATCGAGCGTCTCCGGGAATAATCCGAATTCGTTTCTGTAAAGCTCGAGCGCTATCCGTACATTCTTAAGGCTCTCGCGGCTGATATGAGCGTTTATGATATCCTTCGTTGTGCCCTTGGAGTTGCATGATGAGATCATTATCAGGAAGATGAGGGGACTGAGCAGTGCAAGCAGTGTGTATCGCATCGCCGAACCCTTCATTCCGTCCTCCACTATCTCCTCCCGGAGGGACTACAGGGTCATTTAAAACGCTTTACCTAATAGCCTGCTCTACACCGGCAAGCAGTTTCTCGATAAATGTATCGAGATCGGCCAGTCTCTCTTTCTTCAGCCTGAATCCTATGGCGCCTTCATGACCGCCTCCGTCCTCGATGTCGAAAAGGTCCAGTATGTTTCGGAGGTCGTACGTCTTGAAGTCCTGCGCTCTCCTCATCCGGAACTGTATCAGATCGGATTCAGAGGGGTTATCATAGTATACAACGAGACTAATCTTTCCGCTCTCTTCAGCGAGTGTATCGGCGATCGCCCTCGCAACGGATACGATGGTTTCGCCGTCGCATGTGTTGAAGAGGTGTTGCATATCACTCTCTTTAAGTACAACCCATCCTATTGAAGAGGAGAGCTTTTTTCTTTCCAGAAAATAGTTATAGCAGGTCTCCTCCTTCTTCGAAAGTCTCAGCAGCTCTGAAAAGAGCTCTCGCATATTGGAAAAGTTCGTGTCTTTTGTTGTCTCCCGTGCAAGGAGGTTGTTGAAGATGCCGGAGAATATCTGGTAATACCGTTTCTCCCTGCTCGATTTCAACAACTGCCCCATCTTTGAATCCCCGATTATACCGGTGAGGATTGCAAGTACGACGTTCCTTGAAAAAAGGTCCCCGATCTGATACTGGCTGAGAAGATCGCTCCTCCTGTTGAGCTTGAACGCGAGGTGACCGATAAGCTCTGCCGCTGATGATGCCTCTGTTACCAGCCTGTACCCTTCATGCCCGATATAGGTGCTGTCCGCGCCCATGTGGTGATCGAATTCCACGACAAGGACATCCTTGTCTTTTAAAAGTTTTTCTAAGCCCTCGTCCTTCTCAACCATCGACGGCTTGGGAGTATCGCATACGACTATGGTATCGATCAGTTTTGCCCCATGATTCAGGCTGTTCTCTATTCGAATGGAGTTGTACTTGCATATATTGAGAAGATACTGAAAATGTTCGTGGACAGGGCCCTTCAGGAATATTCTCGCGTCTTTGTCAAACTTCTCGAGAATGAGCGAGAATGCAACCATGGACGCGATGCAGTCGTCATCAGGATTGCGGTGGCCGATCATGAGAAAATGCTCTCGGCTTACAATGGCATCGACTATGTTTCCGATGATACGGTTCTTCTCTGCGATCGATTGTATCGGTCTCTTCTGCATACTCTATCACGGTGTTAGAGAGAGGTTTCAGCTTCATGCGGATAAAATATATCCGCACTTATGAAAAATCAGCTGCTTTTCCAACGCTAAATAGACCACCTGGTTCCTACTATCTCTATAATGCTTTATCGGTTCCCATAGTAGAGTAATTTACAATATAAGTCAACCCTCAACTCCCATATTTATACATGGGACTGCCGTAGGGTCTCATCCAGGTCCCTGCCGGTCCACCGCTTATTTTTCCGATAACAACTGCTTGTTTTTGACTTTTTGCACATCGTATTACATGATAGTAGCAGTAAAGTATGCTGTGTATCATACTTACGCGCCTTCTTACATCTGAACAGCAAAGGTTCGCTGTGAGATAGAGGATCGTCCCATGAAGGTAAAACCAACGCTCATCAACCTCACGGTAAAGGCTCTTGCCGCATCCATGGGTGTCAAAATCATGGAGGTGCTGGCTAAAAAACTGGTGCCTGGTTACGACCTCTACGAACGGAAGGGGTTCCCGGAGAGCATACCCATTCCCAATATCGATGCCGCGCGTCAGATCCTGACGGACATGAACAGGTTGGAGTTATTTCCCGACTACGTCAACCTGCTTATTAAAGTTCAGTCCGAAGGGCACATGGGGAGAAAATACAGAATATCCTATCTGCGCGATATCATAAAGATGTTCGCCGAGCAGGGCTTTATCTATGACGGTATAAACAAGATCTTTGTGGAGAATCCCCGCATCCGGAGGACGAGGAACTGGGGCACTCTCCGAAACCAGGAGGAGTACATCTTTACGTTCCTCAGGCTCGATATCGTGAAAAATTCTGAGCTGGTTCGGAAACACCCTGCCGAGCTCATTCAAAAGACATACTCGGACCTGAGGGACATCGTCGATATAGCCATAGAGCGCAGGAACGGGAGGGTATGGAACTGGGAGGGAGACGGGGGGCTTGTGGCCTTCTATTTTTCTTATAAAAACCTCCTCGCAGTCGTGAGTGCCATGGAAATCATCCATGAGATCTTTATCTACAACAGGTTATTCCGCAAGCTGGATGAGCCTATCAGGGTAAGGCTCGCCATCCACAACGGTCCATGCGAGTACTCGGAAAACGAGGAAGATATAAAGAAGGGTGAAACGGTACGGAAAATCATAGAAATCGAATCAGGATACACGAAACCGAACTCTATCACGGTCAGCAACACAGTCCATGTGACCCTCGACACAGTGCTGGCCGATCAGTTCAAACCCGTCGAGAAGAGCGGAGGGGCAAAATACTTCTATTACGAACTACAGTGGGAATGAGATGGATATAGTAGTCTTTTCTGACAGTAAAACAACGGGGCGGTTTTTCATAAAGGTGAAGAAATCCAAAAAATATACCCTTCAGCTGCACCCATGCGCCGAGCTTAAAAAGATAGTAAAGAAAGTGAGGACGGGCAGCTTCGTCTATTACGACATTACCAATAGGAGCGAAGAGGATATAAAAAAGGCCGTCAGACAGCTCGATGGCCTCGGGACGATACAGTACGGGATCATCGACCCGCGCGGGGTCTCGCAGGACATCGCTGAATATTTTCATAAAGGGGCCTCGGACTATATAGGGAAACAGCTCGCAAAGGACCAGCTTACCGGCAAACGCCTTCAGAGGGTGATGGATTTCGGCATCGAGAAACAGCAAAGAGGAGCAGTCAAAGAAGAGAAACCGGAAAAACCGGAGTACATCCTTTCCGGCAGTGACTGGAAGGATGTAAAAACAGGCAGTGAATATACCTTCATCATCATGCTCATCGAGCTGGACGGCTCAAGCAGGCTGAAGAAATCATACCACCGTGACCAGCTCGATACCCTGCTCCAGAGGTTTCATGACTACATAACCTACGTCACGGAACCGAACAATGGCAGGATATGGATGTCGATGGACACTACGTGGCTCCCGCTCTTCCCTTTTAACGGCAGTCGCTGCTCCCCGCTTCTCACCTGCTTCAGGCTGATGCTGGACAGAAACATCATCAGCGCGGAGGACATAGGCTTCAATATACCCCTTTCATACCGCATCTCACTTCATATCGGCAATACCGTGTACAAGAAGCGGGGCGACACCGGTCAGATCGTGTCAGATACGATCAACTCGGTATTCCACCTCGGACAGAAGTACGCAGAGCCCGGCGGCTTCTACGTGACGCAGGAGGTGTTTCCCTTCATTCCGAAAGGGCTCGACGATTACTTCATCCCTGCAGGCGTGTTCGAAGGCCGTGAAATCAGGCGAATGAAGGTCCCCAAGTGATATGTATTTCTTCTTACGAACCGGTCTCATATGCGTCTATAGAGGCAAGGTCTACGCATCACATAAATTGTCAGCTCTATACTGGTATCATACAAATTTGTTGTTTGAAAGCGGAAAGCCATAGATAAAGTATCATGTCACTATTTTTCATATCGTGATGTATTTCATGTTTTCCAGCTCTACCCGGCATCGTTAAGGCCAAGGTTTTCCCAATATCATATAGATCCGCCTTGCTGTTTCAACCACAACGTTTTCTGTACCTTTTACATTTTAACGCTTTCCCGGCTCACTTACTTTCAGGGAAAAAGCCCCCACACGTCTTTTATTGTTGGATAGCAATCTATACGTTCATGAATCCTGATATGATTTCAACTGCAGGCATTCCTCTTCTTGAAACCGATTCACACAAGTCTTATACGTTTCACGGGGCAAACACCACCTTCAGCGTCTTTCTCTCGTCAAACAGCCTGAACGCTTCTCCGACCGCCTTTTCCTCCAAAGCAAACTTATGAGAAATAATGCTCTCAGCCTTTTACTTTCCTAATTGTATTAGATATGAAATCCGTTATTTCTTCCCATTCATTAAGGTCAAAATACCAGGACCCCATATATGTGAGCTTCTTCCAGATGAGCTGCGGGCTTGGTTTAATCGGTATTTCTTTCTGACCAGCTTCGCCGACCTGGGCCACCATTCCATGTTTTTAGTAATATCCAATGCCAGATTGATCGCCGATTCAACGCCTGAGCACTCGACTGATTTATCGACACCATTTTTCGAGATAGCTTTGATCGACTCCAGAATGTCCGGCTGCTGCGGATTAATCACATAATGAGCACCTAATTCCCTCGCCCTCTTAAGCCTGTCCTCGACCGGGTCTATCCCGATCACTGTTGCTCCCATAGACACTGCCGTAATAACTCCACTTAAGCCCATCGGGCCCAAGCCGGTAATTGCCACCAGGTCTCCTCCAACAAGATGAATACTTTTCATCGTCGAATAAAGGTTCCCGATAGCATCGGTTGTTATAGCGCCTATTTCAAAGCTCAACGATTCCGGTAGCGGTAAACATACTCTCTCAGGAACGACTATATATTCTGCATCTGCGCCGTGTGTCGTAAAACCCAAAACTCCCGTACTCTCACAGAGGTTCGGTTCCCCACCCCGACAATAACGGCAATGACCACATCCGATGAATGCTATCAAGGCGACTCTGTCACCCTCCTTCAGACCTTTCACACAAGGGCCTGTTTTACTCACTATACCGCTCGGCTCATGGCCTGTAATAAATGTACCTGAAGGAAACCCTTCAATAAGCGGCCTACCGTGGTAGATACTCATATCGCTGCGGCACAGCGCAGAGGCCTTAACCTTGACGAGCATCCTGGTCTTCCGCTATCCGCTCCCAGTCTATCTGGCCCTGCCCCGGAGTTCTGCGATCGTTCGCGCATGAATAAAAAATGAAACACCTTTTCACCTGCCGCTTCGATCGCCTTTGCCGTACCCTTCTCCTCGATGTTCATGTGAAAAGTGTCGAGGAGTAATCCGACATTTTCGTACCCGATCTGCTCAATAAGATCTAGCCCCTGCTCTACAGTATTTATGAAATCCGTCTCAAACCTGTTGAGCGGCTCGATCGCAAGCTTGATTCCCTTTTTTCCCGCATATTCTGCGACAGGTTTCAGGTTCTTTACCGCCAGGCTCCACTGCCTCTCCCTCGCAGCTACAGAGAGCAGCCTTGCCTGTTGCCGAGTACTTCGGACCGATTACAGACGGTGAACCGATCACCTCTGCATAATCTATGCATGTTCTGAGGTCGCTCATCCCCTCTTCCTGGATCCCTGCATCATCAGAGCTTACATCCCTCGTAGGACCGAAGGCTCCGCATACGATTGCTCCTATCCCCGCCCTGTCAACGGCCTCTCTGGCTTTCTGCGGAGAAATAACTGCCAGGTCCTCTATGCATACCTCTATGAGGTCAAACCCAAATTCCTTTACCGTATCTACCATCTGCAGTTTGTCGTCCGAGAACGGCGATACCCAGATAAACGTGCTTGCCCCGAACTTCATCTACAGCTCTTTTTCAAGTGATTTCATGTATTCGATCGCAAGTTTTGTATACTCATCAAAAAACTCTCTCCCTCCCCCCCTTTTCATCGTGCCGAATGGATCGGCAGCTGCCGGAAGAAGCTCGAAGGCAAGGTATCCCTGGTAGTCGATATCCTTGAGGGCCTGCATGATCGGTAGAAAGTCTGTATGGCCCTTTCCAGGAGCTGCCCTATTGCTGTCCGCGATATGGATGTGGATAAGACTCTTGCCGGCGAGGCGTATCGCATCCGATATCGACGACTCGTCAATGTTCATGTGAAACGTATCACCCATTACCCCGACATTCGGAAGGTCGATGTCCTTCATGAGCTTAAGACACTGGTCGATACGATTGATGAAGTGGGTTTCGTAACGGTTCCATGCCTCGATACAGAGATTCACGTCGAGCTTAGCCGCATACTCGCCACCTTCCTGAATCCCTTCAACCGCCCACTTCCACTCTTGTTCGGGGTCTTTCCACCCTGCTGTCTTCATGCATGCGCTCGGAGCAACGATCATTACAGGAGCACCGACCTCTGCCGAGAAATCGGCTACTGCCTTCACATAGTCCACTGCGTCCTTTCTCTTTGCAGAGTCCGGCGAAGCAAGGTCCCTCTTGTCGTTGTATATGGAGCATATCGAGGAAACGACTATGCCGTTATCGGCACAGAGCTTGCGCACTTCCGCAGTATCGTAATCATCCGGTTCTCCCACGAGCTCTATCGCGTCGTATCCGTACTTCGCGACACGCTCAATACCAGATTTCGCATCCTCGCCGTAATATACGAGTGAATCATAGCTATATTTGAACATTTTATCCCTCCTGAATAGAATTAATTTTTTTTCTTAAAGATATAATGGAACTGATGTGGTCCACTTATTTTTTCTAAATCGTTTTAGATTCCATACAAAAAAATTATCTAAAACGATTTATGTTTGTTTAATGTAAAATTAAGGAGCTTTTTTGGCTACACTTCGAGATGTCGCACAGCTCGCCGGGGTCTCCAAAGCCACGGCTTCGCTTGCCCTGAACAACAAGCCTGTAAATGAGAAGACTAGGATACGGGTAGTTGAGTGCACAAAGAAGCTGAACTATATCCCTAACAGGATCGGACGATCACTCATCACAGGAAAGAGCAGCACCATTGAACTGCTCATCATGAATGCGGAGCAGTATACAAACATAGCAAAACAAACCTCGTTATACTACTACATAATACAGGGGATTCTGAAAGTACCGGACAGTAAAAACTACAGTCTTCGTTTCGATCTCAAATACTATGAAGATAAACATTTGATGTCCTATATAGAACGCAAGATACTCGATAAATCGCTCGAAGGGATCATAATACTTCCCCAGTTTGCCAGGGATTACGGGTTTATCACACTGTTTGAGAAATACGGCTTTCCATATGTTATGCTTTGCGGTCCTACTTATTGCTCAAGGGTCAATTCAGTGGATATGGGAAACTACGATGGCGGGGATATTGTGCCGAACTCTTCCACAAGCATCAATTTAAGAAGATAGCCATCATCAATGGGCCGAAGACGCATATCGATGCATTAGAGAGGGAGCGAGGTTTTCTGGGAAAACTGAAGCAATATGGCATGCAGGTTCCTGAGGAGGCCAAATATTACGGTGATTTTACGTTAAAAAGCGGCTATCAGGGTATAATTGAGATATTCAAGTTCTTTATACCCGACGCGCTGTTCTGCGTCAACGACTATATGGCAGCAGGAGCAATGATGTACATCAACGAAATCGGCCTTAAGATACCAAACGACATTTCGGTAGTAGGATACGATAATTTCGACATCGCCCCTGTCCTCTCCCCGCCGCTGACAACAGTTGACAACAGGTTCTACTACCTTGGGGAGTACATGGCTTCCAAATTGATCGACCTTATATCTCACCGAACTTCGGATATCCATGTACAGGTCAAGCCATTCCTTGTGAACAGAAACTCAGTCCGAAGCTGATTCAGTGATGCATGGTATTAGGGTCAGGTCTACACATCACACAAAATGGAAGTTTTCCCACCGTAAACTCATATAGATAGTACAGGATTATCGTCTCCAACTTGTGAGAAATCCGCACTAATCTCTATTAATAAAGTATCGTGTCCGAGGACCAGGACTATGCTCTTTCGAGCATAGTCCTTTGGCAGAAAATCTAAAGATTTTCTGCACGTGGTCTATGAAGAGCATTGTTCTTTAGCAGAAACCCTATAGGGTTTCTGCTAGGCGAAGCAATCTCCATTCTCATTAACTAGATTATCAATTCCCCAGCCCTGAATTGAAGCTGACAGCTATCTCTCGTGTCCTAGTCCCGCATAGAGTTTCAGAACACCGTCTGGGAGGATAATCCGCTGGTATTCGATGTATACTTCAACGGAATTTAACAATTATCTGGCGCCACTTTCCTGTCGGCAATCCAGCCGCTTGAAACCTTATTTCTTTATAATTACGGCATCGGTTCCGAGAGCTGTTTTGACGAGATACGGATGGTGGGTGATTAGTATCAGGGGCGGATCATTCTTTCACTTTATATGTACTGATCAATTTCCTGTAAACACTCTTCAGAGAGGGGTGCGTGTTTGCTGTAATACGACCGTCTATCAGCACATCCTTTCTCTCCCGCGAAAACCAGTTGTACAACCGGCGCGCAGCATCGAACTCGTCTTCCGAAGCATGACATATCTTCACCATGCTTCTCATCTCCTCACGGGTAAAGAACAGCCGTGACCCCTGTACCGCAATAGTAAAATTCTCCCCCTCAGGCTTCTCTTCTATCTCCACCTCCCCCGCCTCGTCGCCCGGTTTCTTCTGCTCCTGGGGTTTTTTAATCTTTTGCGCTTCCAGGCTGCTCATCTTTCTGTTCAACTCTTCGACATTCTGGTTGTATATGAGGATGTTTGCCTGCTTTATAAGAAACAGAAGCCCTTCCATGTCGATCTGTTTTATCAGGCCACCGAGCTCCTTGAGGAGCTTTTCTTTGGTCACCAGTGTCTTTCCATGAGCGGATTCTTTCTCTTTGCCCATAACGTGTTCTCTTTCTTCCTGTTAAAACCACACTATAAAAGCCACAATAGTATTGTAGTATAATATTATCGTTTCGAGATTATTTATCACCTCCTTTTTTTACAGCAGGAAACCGTCGCAAGAGTCAAGAGCGGATTTAATCCCTTTTCCCTTTTCCGAGAAACAAGGTTCCTTAATGAACCTCTAAAATAAATGGAGCCGCCTGGAAATATGTTACAGACAGCCCCAGTTTTTAGTTTTTACATAATACCCCTAAGATACTTTACGCTGTATTCGATCTTATCATCTGATCCGTAGCATTCAATGGATAAGTCACCATCCCATTCCGTCTCTTTTAAATACTCTACACATTTTTTAATGTTATCCGCATTAACTCCTTCGCCAATGCCTACCTCACTCATAGCAATTCCTGTTTCTTCTCCGCGAACTGCTGCAGCCAAAGAAGGACTCACATCCTTTATATGTGCATGGGTCACATACTTGCGCATTGCTTTGAGAAATTCAAGTGGATCCTTACCCTGAATAAATGTATTGCCCGTGTCCATATTGAACCGAAGGTATTTCGATTCGAAATGGTTGTAAAGTTTATGCATAAACTCGATATCACCGGTATAGGGACCGTGGGGTTCGATATTGATAATAATTTTATAATCCTCAGCCCATTTTAAACATTCCTGATAATTTCGGACAGCTTGTTTAAAGACCTCATCCCGGGGGATATCATATAAGACACCACTATCAGTCGTATCTACCTTCGGGCAGCCCAAATCGCTGGCAAAACGTATAGCCTGTTGAACATACTGAACACCGAAAACTGCACCATCAAAACCCATTAGAGGGTAGGCACCGTCAATCTGCGATATTTTTAGATTCCGATCTTCGCATATTTTCCTGATTCTTAACGGGTTATCTTTTAGAGAAATACTCGGCTCATACCCCATGGCTTGAACGAAGTATTGCCCATCGAGTACTCCAAACTCGATGTGGTCGAGCTTGTGCTTAACTGCTGAATCTATCGCTGCCATAAAATTGCCGCTTAAAGCTCGCCAGTTATCCGCGTGCATACCAAGTCTCATCATTTTAATTCCCTCCATATTATTATTAATTACTACATCCCAAGACTCTTCAAATAGGAAACAGATTTTTTGAGGATTTCTCCGGTACCTACAACCTCCAGGGTTGAGTGAGAAATATCACAATCCTTTAAAACATCCACGACTCCGGCAATATCAATGACCCCATCTCCGATCGCGATTGTGGAAAACCCACAGCCGAATTGTGTCCCCCGCTTTGGTATCCATTCCTCACCTAAATCTTTCCAGTGAATATGACGTATCTTATCTTTGAAAGCCTTTGCCATTTCAACCGGATCGGTTCCGCCGAGCCATGAATTCCCGGTATCCATATTAATACCGAGTGCAGGATGATTATCCAGCATACCCATGATATCTTTCATTCCTTTAATCGTATCAGTCAAAGGGCCGTGTGGTTCGAGTAAAACTTCAACACCGTAATCCGCAGCCAGCCGGACCGGTTCATACAGCTTTTCCGCAACCGAGTAAACCTTGTTTTCGTAGCTTAGGTTTTCAGTCCATTCCAGCTTGGGATCCTGGTCGGTGGTTACACAGTACTTGACCCCTATAGCCGCCGCCATTTTTATCGCTTTCATCATCTCATGTGTGCCGTATCTTTCGGGTGAAACTGGGTCGATCAGGACTCCGTGCATACATACGGTAGAAATTTCCAGTCCGTACTTATCAAACATTCTTTTTACGTCGAATGGATTACTGTCCAGACTGACTGACGCTACAAAACCTGCATTTGCGCCCATCGATGCCCCATTATGAGTGTCGGTTACATCTGCGCATTCAAACCCCATCTCTTTGATTCTTTTCAGCTGATGGTCCATAACGCTGAAAGGATCCACTAAACAGAATACGCCTATTTTCATTGTGTGTTTCTCCTTATTTCATAAAGAATAACGAAAGGGAGGCTGTACATACAGCCTCCCCGCATCTGATTACGCATCCTCAATCAGACGTTTTTCTTGTTGCAGAATCAATAACTATGGCTCAATATCCGGGATTCTCCTTGAAGAGGGGATCATTGATGTCATATACAAATGCGTTTGCTTTTCTCTTAGACATGTAATCTTCAAGCACCCAGGGGATCAGGTTATTCCTGTCCATGTTGTCCTTCTCAAAGGGCTTCATGTATGCATAGACGGCCTTCTTAAAGGACTCTCCTGCAAAGTAGGCTTTGATCTGCTGGAATACGAGATCGGCTTCGAGAGTAGGACACTGGTTCACATCCATTGTAGTCATCCCCTTTTCGACCCAGTTCCAGGACTTCTCTTTCCCGTTACTTGCACCGAGCCAGTATTTGCTGGTATCGAGTCCTGCTTCCTGCATTGCCTGCAGCGCACCGGTCATCATTTCGTCATTTTCAACATACGCCCCATCAAAACCGTTTGGTCCGATAGCAGTGATTGCGTCCTGCATAGCTTTCTTGGCAGGGTCGGCAAACCAGCCTCCGGAACCCCAGAACACAACTTTGAGGTCCGGACCTCCGGCCCCTTTTACCCCAACCTTAGTTAGAAGATCACCGATATTCTTACCGGCTTCCTTATATGCTTCGAGAAACCCCTGAGTTTGACCCGCAGCTGCACCCTGTCCGAGTTTACCCTCTATGATGATAACCTTTTTTACACCGTGTTTCACGGCCGATTGACCCGATAGTTTACCGTTAAGCACCCAATCGAATCCGGAGAATCCCGTGAGTCCCGGCTCATTCGGCGGGTTATGAGTAAGCGCAAAGTATGGAATACCGGCTGCATTGGCTTTCTTCAGACACTCAGCCGTGGTCTGGGGAGAATTCTGCACTACAATGAGAGCATCCACCTTCTGGGTGAGGAAATTCTCAACAGCAGATATCTGTTCAGGGGCGGTTCCCTGGCCGACGATATCGATTACTTCCCAACCCTGCTCTTTTGCCAGAGAATTGAACACCTGATAACCGGCTTTGTAATAATCATCAGCCGCATCCATATAGTACCCGATGACTTTTGCTTTAGCCGCTTTTGACCCGGATTTTTCCTGATCTCCGCTGGCAAATACAACTGTGCCCACTAAAGCGAAAACTAACAGAAACAGTGTAAACTTTTTCATCTCATTTCTCCTTGTGTTGTTTATGTTTATACTTTTAACATTTCCCATTTTTTCTTAAACGTTTATTGATCACCTCCTGTTTTTAATTTTCTTTGGTACTTTTTGCATGTATATTCCTCTTTATTCTGGACAATACTTCCGGAATATTGGCGTACACATCACCAGCCGTCACTGCGAGTATTACAATAAATCCTTTGGCAACGAACTGAACTTCCGATGGTAACCTGAGCATATTCATGGCGTTCCCTATAGAGCCTAAAAACACGACTCCGATAAGTGTTCCCCAGATGTTGCCCTTGCCGCCGCTTAACGCCGTACCTCCGATTACGGTCATAGCAATGGTATCGATTTCAAGCCCCTGCCCAAGGGTGATAATTCCAACATTAATTCGGGAAAGGAGCATAACAGCGCCAATTCCCACCAGCAGACCGTTAATTGCGTACACAGACAGCTTCATATTTTTCACATCGATACCGGCCAGATACGCTGCATTTGGATTGGTCCCGACTGCGTATATCCTTCTCCCGTATTTCGTGAATGTAAGCAGTATCCAGGCAAGCACCGTAATCAGAAGGAAGATCAGCACATAAGGCGGAATAACCAGGTTCAGACCGCTGACAGGATCTTTTGCACCCTCGATAAGGTTGGCTTTTAAAGCATCCAGTTCGCCGCTCATCATCACTTCCCTGGAATTAGAGAGCAGTAATGCAATCCCCTGGAAGGTAATCATTCCGCCAAGGGTAATGATAAAAGGCTCGACTTTTGTCCGGGATATGATGTAGCCCAGAAGAGTCTCCAGCACAACTGCGGACATAATACCCACTATTACCGCAGGCACGGCCCCCAGGTTCCACTTCGAAATTCCCAGAGCGGTTATGATGGAAACGAGGGATGCCAGCATCCCGACGGAAAGATCGATTCCTCCTGATATCATTACCATTGTCATTCCAACCGCGATGATTCCCGATACGCCAATCTGCTGCATAATATTCAACAGATTGACAGGGCTGATGAATGTGGGGAATTGTGACGCACCTGTAAGAATGAGCTGAAGAATGACTATTATCACGACAAACGCAATAAATATCGATAAAACGGTAAAGTTTTCGAACCGCTTGAAGGGAGATTTATTAATCGTATTCTTCTGCCCTGCAATCTCCTCTTTCGTCATATTTCCCTGCCTCCTATTGAATGCGTCAGAACATTTTCTTCCGACACACTGTCTCTGTCGAGCTCCGTCATGATCTCTCCGCCCTTCATGACTATCACCCTGTCACTCATGGAGATGACTTCCGGCATGTCTGAGGAAACCATAATAATGGCTTTACCCTGTTTCAAAAGATCAACCATAATCTGATATATCTCCTGCTTGGAGCCCACATCGATACCGTGGGTGGGCTCATCAAATATGAAAATTTCTCCGTTTGTGTTGAACCATTTGGCAAGAACAACTTTCTGCTGGTTCCCGCCGGAGAGACTGCTGACCCTGGTTCGGGAATTTTTAGCTTTGATATTCAGTACCTTCATGAACCGGTCACCAGTCTCATTGTCATAGGAGGGTTTTATAATAAATTTTTTTGTGTTGACAAGATTAGCAATTATTACATTTCGAGCAATTGTCTGGTGCAGGAAGAGTCCTGATTTCTGCCTGTCCTCGGTGATAAAGCACATACTATTTTTTATCGAGTTTTTAGGGTTCGCATGTTTCACGGTTTTGCCGTTTATCAGGATTTTTCCTTCGTCAAGAGGCGTAGTACCGAACAATACATTCATAAGTTCCGATCGTCCCGACCCCGCCATGCCTGCAAAACATAGTATCTCACCCCTCCTCAGCTCGAAGGAGATGTTCCGGGCTCCATTCCCTGTGACGTTTTTTGCCTCGAAAACAACATCACCTATAGGTACGGTCTCTCTTTTATAGAAGGTAGAGGGATCACGGCCCACCATGTCTTTGATGAGCTGTTCTTTTGTAAGATTTTGCATCTCATAATTACTTACCCTCTTTCCGTCGCGTAAAACAGTGATACGGTCCCCGATCCTGAAGGCCTCCTCGAGATGGTGGGAGATATAGATAATCCCTATACCACTTTTCTTGATAGTCCGGATAATTTCCAGGAGGTTCTCTATTTCTGAAACCGAAAACGCCGATGTCGGCTCGTCCAGGATTATGACCTTTCGTTTGAAGATCAATCCTTTTGCGATCTCCACACATTTCTGTTCGCCGCTGCTCAAATCGCCCATGATCTGGTCAGGAGTCAAAGAACTCTTGAGGTATTCAAGAACCCCTTCGGTCTTTTTGTTCATTTCGCTCTTTTGAAGAAATCCGCCCCTGACGATCTCCAATCCGGTAAAAATATTTTCCATAATACTCAGGTTCTCGAACACTATGTGTTCCTGGTATATAGTCTGAATGCCGAGTTCTATCGCCAGATGAGGATTAAGCTTTTCCTGTTTACCTTCGAACCATATTTCTCCGCCTTCATCCGGTTGATATGCACCGGACAATATTTTGATCAGCGTGGATTTTCCTGCCCCGTTTTCTCCACACAAGCAATGTACCTCTCCCTCTCTCAGGTCAAAGGACACATTCTGCAGTGCTTTGACTCCGGGGAACGTCTTCGATATGTTTGTTAATCGAAGGATCTCTTTCATAAGAATTAGTTTTCATCTCCTCTCAAATGTGTTACCCCTACATGCCTCTAATATAATAACATTATTTTCAGAGTCTGAATATAATGTCTCCCGCTTATCAAGTTGACTGTTTAATCCATTAACTAACCGCTATTTCACAGTTGAACAGCCTCCAAAATACGGGCCCCTTATCCTTCTGCTAATTTCCCAAATCTGTTCGCCACCGCAAGCGCAGGATCCAGGGGAACAGCTACTCCTTTCGTATTCTGATCGGTTTTAATCTCACCACACGGATTGATCGCTCTCCCTTCGAACTGGGGAAGCCACTTTCTCTGCGATTCAAGAAGTTCGATCGTCATGTCACGGGTTTCCTGCAGCGTACAAACAGCAGATGTAAGAGGATCGAAAGCAACTGCCATCATCAGCTTTTCCGGGTCCCCTTCCATAGCAGCTTCCGAAGCCATCAGCTGAACATTTATATTGAGCATATTCAATGCAGTGAGCTGGGTGGGAAGATTGCCCACAAATGTCGGATGCAGTCCATTAGCGTCTACAAAAATCGGCACCTCGACGCAACAATCACGAGGAAGATTGGCAATATATCCTTCGGTGTTCATGATATTTCCGTTTAATGTGAAGAGTTTCCCCGTCTCCATAGCCTCGATGATATAAGAACAGTAATCCTTGCTACGCGGTTCCAGATCGTCACTGGCGAGACGCATAAAATCACCTTTCGCAAATTTCTTCGCAATCATGTCGCAATACTTGTAATATGCTCCGGACTCACCGCCGAATGCCGGCTGATCACAGTAAAGATCGAGAGCTTTCTGATTCTTCCTGAACCAGGGAAGATATTCAGACAGGTGCCCTGTGGATTCCGTCATAAAGTAACCAAAATGGCGCATGGTTTCGCACCTGACTTTGTCATTGATATAGTATTCAGGTTTTTCACAATTCTCTTTCAGAAGGGGGTACAGATCTTTTCCGTCTTTCTCTATTTTCAGGAACCAAGCCATGTGGTTTATCCCGGCACATATAAAATCGATTTCACTTTTATGACAATTGGTATATCCCGCAATAAGGTCGAGGGTAGTTTGAACACCATGACACAATCCGACAAATTTTATCTTACTCGATTTACCCATCCCGATACTGTTGATTGCCATGGGATTTACATAATTCATGAGCAGCGCGTCCGGGCAGAGCTCCTCCATATCCTCCATGATACTTGACAGTACCGGGATTGATCTCGCACCACGGAAAACTCCGCCGGGCCCGACACACTGACCAAGACATTGATCAACACCATACTTCAGTGGAATCTCATAATCCAGTTTGTATGCTTCCATACCGCCAACCTGAAGAGGTACAAGAACGTAATCAGCATCTTTCAGAGCATCCCGCCTGTCCGTTGTGGAGTAGACTTTTGCGCTCAATTTATTCTTTTTGATAACATTCTTTGCCCAGTTTTCTACTTTCTCGAGTTTCCATTGTGTCGGCCCCATAAGGGCTAATGTAGAATCCTGCAAACATTCAGTTCCAAGCATATCATTTACCAGTGTAGTTGAAAAAATGATGCTGCCTGCTCCGATAATAGCAATTTTTGGCATACCGTAACCCCCGATTCTATTTAATTATTATAAAGATAAAAAAATATCTTGACAAGCATCAAATATTCGTCTAATAATGTCTATACATTTATAGACTAAGTTATACGTTTTGTCAACAATAAATTTGCATTTTTTTTCAAAGGAGTGCTTCTTGAAGCACCGTGACCGTGTTTTAACAGCTTTGCAGAGAGAAATACCGGAAAGGGTCCCGTTCCAGGCAACGTTCTGTCCCGAGTTTGCAAAACGGCTTAAAAAAGAACTCGGGATCGAGTCAAAACAACCCTACGACCCTCACAATGCCCGATGGAACGGTTACGAGCTGGAGAAAGCTACTGCTCAGGACGCCCTCCAGTGCAGTATAGGCTGGACTTCGAATTATTACAGAGACAATAAACCCTACAATGATGAGTGGGGGGTGGAATGGGTAGTAGATACGTATGAGACTACTTACGGCACAGGTCTATATACGAATATCAAGAGAGGGCCTCTCTATGATGAAAAGAATATAAACAGCTATAAAGCACCGGATCCCTCAAAGCCGGAATTGTATACCAATCTTAAACGGTTAATGCATGAAGAACAGTCAGAATATTACATAATTGGCAGGATACATACAACCATTTTTGAAACAGCCTGGGCTCTGCGTGGAATGGACAACTTAATGATAGATTTTGTGCTGGATCCAGACAGGGCGAATGCGGTACTGGATTTCCCGCATAAATATCATCAGGTAGTGGCTGAAAAGATGGCTGAGCTGAATGTGGACATGATATGGCTGGGGGATGACGTAGGAGCACAGCAAAGCATGCTTATCTCACCCGATATGTGGAGAACTTTCCTCAAACCCCGTATGGCTGAAATTATTACGGCAGTAAAAGCTATTAAACCGGATATCCAGATAGCATATCATACAGACGGCTATAATTTACCTATTATCCCGGAATTGATCGAAATCGGGGTAGATGTACTGAATCCTATTCAGGCAGAAAGTATGAACCCTGAACAATTGAAAAAAGAATTTGGTAATGAGCTTTCATTTTTCGGTGGTATCGATGTACAAACCACGCTTCCTTTCGGTAAACCAGAGGATGTGAAAGCTGAGTTCGATTCAAGGTTAAAAACTCTCGGTAGAGGTGGGGGTTGGTTATGTGCTCCTACGCATCATGTTCAATTAGATACACCACTTGAGAATTTCCGGGCAATAATAGATAGTATTCAACAAAATACCTACAATGGACTATAGTGAGTTGGCACGTGACAATTGATAAAAAATCTAAGGTTCCGCTGTACCAACAGGTTAAAAAATATCTGTTGGAATATATAAAAACGCAGGATAAAACCGATATTACTATTCCTACTGAAGTGGAAATCTGCAAAAATTTTGATGTCAGCAGAGGTACTGTCAGGACCGCCATACTCGAACTCGTGAATGAGGGTATACTAGAACGAGTAACCGGAAAGGGAACATTTATAAACAAGATACCTGAGACACTGAGATTTGCGAGCTGGCAGAGCCATGAAGCCTCTACTGCTCTGGGCCTTACAGAATTGGAAGATTTGTTCGTTAAAAAAACCGGTTATTCGGTTGAAAATATCGAAATTCCCTATGTGGAAATGGAACGGCGACTTATTGTCATGGCAGCCAGGGGGGAAGCACCTGATCTCGCTTCACTAATCAATATCTGGACACCCATCATTGCGTATTACGGAGCACTTCATCCTCTCGATGACATGTACACCTATGATGTGATGAGCAACATTTATCCCCAAACCATAAATCCTTTAGTGTATAAGGATCACGTTTACGGTTTCAACTGGATAAACGGACCAAATATTCTATATTATAACAAAAACCTGTTGGAACAATACCTATGTACACCAAATATCTCCGGTGATACTTACGACGATTTACTGGAAAATCTCATTAAAATATATGATAAGTCAAAGGGAGAAATCATTCCATTCTCCATTCCCATTCTTGATGATGAATTATTCTTTCTGTTCAATCTTTTTAATTATCTCTATGCATTTGACGGCGGTCTAATAGATGTAGAAGGGGAACTTTGTTTTAGCAGCCAGGCAAATATAAATGCATTTTCTTGGCTGAAACGATTTGTCAATCGTGGTCATGTAAATATATCTAATGGTTTTAATAAAAACAGAAAACTGTTCGCTGATCAAAAACTTGCCTTTATCATAGAGGGACCCTGGCTCCGCAATCAGATTCCAGTTCTTAATGAAAACTTACAAAATGATATGAGCCATGTTGGGTACGCAGTAGTACCAAAAGGACAAAATGGGAAATCGAGTTCGATTCTCTGGAGTCATTGCTTGTCAATATTCCGTCAATGCGAAAGGAAGGAAATGGCAGCGGAATTTGTCAAATTTTTAGCCTTCGATAAAGAGGCGGGTGAGCTTTATTACCGGAGAACCGGGATGCTTCCTGTAAACAAAAGTGAATTAAACAATAACCCATTGTATAACGACGATTTCGGGACTGTCCTTAAAAAACAGATGGAAACGGCTGAGCCAATTAATACAGGAAAACCCAATGCTTTTATGATGGCAGTCATGATCTGCGCAAAAGCGTCCAGAGATATTCTGCTTGGTGACGCAGACATTGCTTCAACGTTGAATAGTCACGCAGAAATCATACGGGAAATATACAGGTTATAAAGGCTAATTGTGAATACAATAAGTAGGGCTTCCTGAAAAAGTATTACCCGGCCCTATTACATGCAAAATGACCTTGGTATCCTGAAAAATTCGATATAACCTACCGTCTCCAAAAGTGCAAAAAGTATCGTGCCCCCTTTTTTCAGGAAAACATGTATGCGATACTTGAGCTCCTCGGTCAATCAGGAGATATGTATACTGTCACTATATTTCGTTATGTCGGGAAAAATACCCGCCTTATCGAATTACCAAGGGTCAAGAGCAGATTTGACCCCTTTTCCCCTTTTTTTTATATCAATATAACGCTTGACGTTATTAATGTTCAGCGTTAATATCATATATCATGATTCGATCTTTCAAGGATAACGAAACAGAAAAGATCTGGAATCAAATAAGGTCCCTTAAGTTCTCGTATGAAGTACAGCGAATCGCTCTTCGTAAGTTATTTATAATCCACCATTCGAAGACTATAAATGATTTGCGAATTCCGCCGGCAAATCGTCTTAAGAAACTGAAGGGTATCCGCGAGGGACAGCACAGTATAAGGATTAACGATCAGTATCGCATCTGCTTCTTTTGGGAAAACAACGATGCGTATGATGTAGAAATTACAGACTACCATTGACGAGGTGATCGGTATGAAAAAGCTTCCCAATATTCATCCCGGTGAAATATTAGACGAGGAGTTCCTCAAACCGTTTAAGATAACCGCCTATCGACTGGCGAAAGAGACAAGAATGCCGGCCACCAGGGTGTCAGAGATTCTGAAGGGCCGCAGGCGTATTACGGCAGACACCGCACTGCGGCTCTCAAAGTTTTTCGGCAACTCTCCGGATTTCTGGTTAAGCATTCAAATGGAATACGACCTCAGAGAAGAGAGACAGACAATACAGGAAGATCTGGATAAGATACCGACTTACAATTCAGTGTAGAGCGGTATTGAATATAACCATCTATAACCGGGTTTCCGCTTAATCGCTACATATTGTTACAAATTTCAAGGGCCTATATACCGCACCCTACCCTTCGTAGCGTGGGTCCGGGGGCTTCAGGCCGATGGGGTTTTCCTGTTTTCAGGCATTTTCCTGTTCAGGAAAACTACCCTTTTTAGGAAAATTTGCATGTGTTAAATGGGGTTAATCAACATATAATAAAGGTGCATTCTACATTTAAATGATAATGAACAGTCTCAAACAGAAAATCGAACTACATTTAAATGGGGTTAATCAACACATAATAAAGGTGCATTCCACATTTAAATGATAATGAAAGTCTCAAACAGAAAATCGAACTACATTTAAATGAGGTTAGTCTATTTAAAAAGATAATCAATCCACATTTAAATGATAATGAACAGTCTCAAACAGAGAGTCAGACTCCATTTAAATGTGCTCACTGCTCACTCGTGGGTTATGTATACTGTCCCTATTTTCGTTAAAATAACAATTTACCATTTCCAGATCTTGTGAGACATACTCACCGGCACTATGAATTCCGACTGCCGCGCCTCCTGACAGCACGACATCAATCCCATTCTCCCTCAAATGAGTCTGGATGAAAGCCCCGAGCTTGCCTTGTGTCATTTCCGAGATCTTTTTCACTGGGGCTTGCCTCTTCGCCTCGGCCTTCGTCTTTTATGAGGAGGCTATCCCGCTCTTCTTCCGGATAGAATGAGAGAGCTTTCTCGAGCAAGTCCTTCAGCTCCTTGAGAAAAGGATATCTCGGATTAAGCTCGTATAATCGCGTACGCCCGGCAGTATGGCTGACCAATACCCCTCCCAATTCGAGCTTATCAAGCTGCTTCTGGATTGGGGAAAGATCCGTAGCAAAGAACTGAGCTATCTCCGTGGCATAGCCTTTCCCCCGTGCAAGGATAAAGATCAAAGCCCGCTCACTACTTGCAGATCCCAAAACAGGTTCAAGCATAGTTTTAACCTGCTTTATAGGTTATATCACCTACTATTTAGGTTATATTACATATGGATATGAAAATATGCAATCAAAATATTTCCGGTACAGTTTGATACACTCATTCAGAATACCACAACCCAGCAAGAATAATGCGCTTGTTCTGAAGATGAGATATGTATACTGTCACTATATCATGGATTACTAAGAGTCAAAAGCAGATTTGACCCCTTTTCTATAAGGTAATACAACCGTAGTAGATTATGATTTTATCACTCTTAGTAAACATCACACTTTATACAAAAACTTAACTTCTCCGCTAATAGATACTCGAACTATGTATAATCCCCATTTAGATGGTGTTCGTCATTATTTAAAGAGAGACTCTCGCATCTAAATGTGAGCGACAATATTCAAAAGAAAAGTAATCCCCATTTAGATGGTATTCGATCTTCCCTTCAAGAAAGACTTCCACATCTAAATGCGAGTGATACTCCTTTTAATAAAGACAATCCCCATTTAGATGGTATTCGATCTTCCCTTCAAGAAAGACTTCCACATCTAAATGCGAGTGATACTCCTTTTAATAAAGACAATCCCCATTTAGATGGTGTTCGTCATTATTTAAAGAGAGACTCTCGCATCTAAATGTGAGCGACAATATTCAAAAGAAAAGTAATCCCCATTTAGAAATGAACAAAACTACACATCAAAAAATGGCCATCAGTTTAATAACTTGCAAAAAACCAAATAGCATCATAAGATTTAATTCAAAGAAATATTAACCACTTACCAGAGGAGGAGAAGTGAGAGCTAACATGTTAATCAGCTGGTTGTTTAGGGTTGTGATAGTGCTTGTTTTGAGTGTCTTTTGCAGCCTGGCAGTGGCAGCAGAATTCTCAGCGGACATGGTCGTAGTAGCTGGTGGTAACACCACAACGAACAAGCTTTACGTAAAGGGCTTGAAATACCGCATGGAAACTATAGAAGATGGCCAGGAAATTGTCATTATTGTTGACCCGGAGGCGAACTTGACACGAGTCGCCAATGTTAGCGAAAAAGCCTTCATCGAGATGCCTTGCGATGATATGAGAAGCCTTATGAACGATCCTTTTCAAAGCCTCAAAGTTACTATTGATACACCGGGAATAGAACACAACTCGCTTGGTACGGAAACAGTGAACGGTATAGAATGTGACAAATCCACTTTATTATGGGGAGGTGCCGAGTTTTATACATATTGCATGTCGCATAAATATAATTTTCCTATAAAGATTATTCTGGGACAATCAGAAAGGGTTGTCGAATTAAAAAATATCAAAGAATCAGCTATTGACGACAGGCTGTTTGAATTACCAGAAGGATTCTCGGCAATGGAATAATCACAGCCCGTTGATGAGGTTGTAGTCCGGGTGGATAAAGGCGAGGTGAAAATAGAAGCTTAGTATGCCGTGAAATAATATGAAATTATGAAGGATACTGATCATTCAGAAGGTACTAAAAAGTGGCCCCACTCTATTTTATCGTATCACAGGGTATGGTGTCCCCGGATATAATTTCCCTGTAAGGGACAAGACAGATTCTTCGAAGCAAGGTTATAAAATCTTCCACACTTCTATAACTAACAACCTGTAATTTTTCTGGTAATCAACTTGCTCAAATAAAGAGAATGATGTATTATGTGGTGCAATAAAAAGGCAGATGAAATAACATCTGCTTTTTTGCTATATAGTAACATCACTGAGAAATAATAAGCAGAATAAATCAAATGATAAATGGGGTTAGTTAATGTTTAAAAGAGTGTCATCCGCATTTAGATGAAGAAGTCTCTCTTTTTAATAATGACATACCTCATCTAACAGGGGTTATACTTCATATTTTCAGCATACTCAGTAGTTAGCCAGCCGGAAAAGTATTGGGCTTCCCCTCTCCGATCCGCGATGTGGGACCCTGCATGAAAGGATTACCTAACATTATGTACGCTACGCGCAAGTACGATGACAAGCTGAGGCTGGCCCTGCTGAAATATATCGTGCGCTGCCCTTTGTTCCGCTCTATGTGGCAAGTAACTTGATAATATCGTAAATATATAGTAAAAGCATGAAATACAACATTGCATGAAACATCCTTACTACACGTTCATCTATTCTGGGAGGAAGTAGAAATGAAAACAGTCACGACAGCAATGCTCGTAGTCACACTCCTTATCGTTGTCGGCTGCGCAACGCTGGAAAGCTCATCAAAGGAGACAGAGCAGCCACCAAAGTCTCCGGATATAAGCCTCCACGAGGCGGCTCTGCTGGGGGATATAAACACGGTCCGGCGGCACATCGAGGCAGGCTCGGACCTGAATGAAAAAGATGCGTATGGCTCCAGTCCCCTGATTATTGCAGTAACATTCGGCAAGGCTGAAGTGGCCGGGGCTCTGATTGAGGCCGGGGCTGATATGAAAATCAGTAACAACGATGAGGCAACTCCGCTTCACTTAGCCGCACTCTTTTCCCACACAGAGATCGTAAAGGCCCTGCTGGACAAAGGTGCGAACAGGTATATACGGGACAACTCCGGATCAACTGCGTACGATATCGTTGCGGCCCCTTTCGATGATGATAAAGGCATCTATGACAGCATCGGAAAAGCCCTCGGGCCACTGGGACTGGAACTGGACTACGAGCGGATTAAAATGACCCGTCCTGAGATTGCGGCGATGCTGCGGCCTGCTCCCGAGGAGCTCGAAGCGGTCGACTACGCGCCGTTGCCGGCGGGTGACTGGAAGGTGTCGACGCCTGCGGCGCAGGGGCTGGACCCGATGCTGGTGGCGGAGCTCTACCTCGATGCGGCTGAAATGGAGACCCTCTACGGGCTGCTTGTTATCAAAAACGGCCATCTCATCGCTGAGAAGTACTTCAATGAAGGGTCGGTTGAGCAGAAAGCCCGATTGCAATCGGTGACGAAAAGTTATACCTCGGCGCTGGTCGGGATTGCGCTGGACCAGGGCTATCTGTCAAGCGTGGACCAGAAGATGATCGATTTCTTCCCGGAAGTCGCCGGCCGAATTACCGACCCGAGGAAAGCGCGGATCACGATACGGGACATGCTGCAGATGCGCGCCGGATATCCCTGGGAGGAAACAGATCCCGCTTTATGGGAGGGGATGTTGTCTGGTGACTACCTGCCCCTTATACAAGACTTTCCTCTTACCGCCGACCCTGGAACCGAGTTCCAGTACAGTAATCTGACGTCCAACTGGCTTGGGATTATCGTTGCCCGGGCGTGCGGTACCAACCTCAAGTCATACGGGCAGGAGCATCTTTTCTCGCCGATCGGCGCGGAGCCCGGCGAGTGGACCACGGACAGGGACGGCAATAACAATGGCTGCGGGGACCTCCATTTTACGGCACGCGATGCGGCCAGGTTCGGCCTGCTGTATCTGGACGGCGGTGAATACGGGGGGAACCGGGTCGTTCCAGCCGCCTGGGTAAGGGAATCACTGCAAACGTACTCGGAGGATATCAATTCCGCCGGCATTAGATCCGGCAAAGTGGGCCGTTACTTCCGCGACATCGGGTACGGCTATCAGTGGTGGTCTGCCAGGGTGGGTGACCATCATTTCGACTTAGCGTGGGGACATGGCGGACAGTTTATTATTTTACTGGATGAGCTCGACATGGTTGTTGTCGTTACCTCGGATCCGTTTTACCTGATACATACATCGCAAGCATGGAAGCACGAAAAGGCGAACCTCAATCTGGTGGGTAAATTCATCAAATCCCTACCGAAGAAGTGACGGGCAGGCCAGCCCGCGGTCACTGTCTGCGCGATATTAATCCTGTGCAGGCCAGGCGGCTCGGCTCGCAGCCGTTGGAGATTTTATTATAAGGGTCAAAGATAAAAAACACAACCCTTCTCCCAGAAAGATGTGTGTTCTCTTTTGTTGACAAAAAACCATACTGAAGTAATATACAGAGATGGTGGGGAAAATAATTTTTCCTATCAGTTCAATTTTTACACATAAGGGGGAAATACTATGTACGGAACGGAACAGATGCAAGGGTACTCTGCGTTTTCCTGGCCTATGGGTATCATCGGGTATGTCTGTCTGGCGATCGGTCTCTACTTCAGCGCGAAGAAGGCCAACACGAAGAATCCCTGGGTCGCTTTCGTACCAGTGGTTCAGGTCGTCGTGCTTCTGCAGCTGATCGACAAGAGCGGGTGGGCAATTTTCCTGCTGCTCATCCCGGTCATTAACTGGATCCTTCTGATAATCTGGATGGTGAAGTACTTCAAGGCCTTTGACGCCGGAAGCGGCTTCGTCGCGGCCACCATCATCACCATGATAATCATCCCGCTCGCATTCGTTGCGGATATTCTGTTGCTGGTCGTGGGAGTGTCCAAGAAGTATAATTACGCCGGTTCGACCAGGTTCACAGCCTGATTTTAGGAATGCGACCGTCCCTGGAGGGTCCAGGACATCGAACACCGATATTGCAATGACATCCCGGGGAGTATGTTTCTTCCCGGGCTTGTTAAATGTAATTTGTGAAGTGTTCTTCATACCGCAGTTGAGCGCTTTCTTGTGTCGAAGTCCAGACATTACTACGAATCGCGAATTATAAAAGTTCCTATCAATTATCAATAACAAGATTAAATTAATATTTGAAACTTAAGTATCACTGAAGGCAAAGGAGATAATCATGGCTAGTGAAGGGAGAAGTAATAGCGGTACAGGTATAGCAGGTGCAGTTTATTTTATGGGTTTAATTGCAGCAGCGGTATTCTACATCCAGAATGCGGTTTCTTTCGGTACGGGGGTGGTTGGTTTCCTAAAAGCCCTGGTCTGGCCTGCCTTCCTGGTCTACAATTTACTTGATTTTCTGAAAATGTAGTAATGTCTCTGTTGTTATGCAAGAGCGGCTTGAAGCCGGCAAAGTAGTACCTGTTATAGATAGACGTTATACAGCAAGTGAGGTTCCTGAAGCTCTCCGGTATCTTATGGAGGTAATTGAATCAGGGAAGATGTGAAGATAAAGCTTCCCGCATAATGGGTTGCTCGCATTCCACCCGGTACCACGAAATAAAACCGCATATAACCGGTTTTTGGCTGAATCGCTACAAATTGTTACAGTAACCTTACTGTTTACTGTTACGTAATCTGGGTAAGAGGTTCAGGAACCTTTTTCACTTTCTGCCTTGCTTTAAAGACATCAACAGCCTGCTGAGCATTTAACCAGAACTCCGGAGAAGTTCGAAAAGCAGAGGCAAGCTTAACCGCCATCTCCGCGCTAACCGAAGATCTGTTGTTTACGATTCTATTAATTACTTTCACATCACAGCCTACGTGATCTGCAAGTTGTTTTTGTGTTAGACCCAGGGGTTCCAGGAACTCCTCAGCGAGGATCTCACCCGGAGGAGTAGGTTCCCGATCGATTGTAATCATGGTTCACCTCAACCTAATGTGGACAAGCCACATTCTTGATTAAAATATTTTCTTGCTAATAAGGCAAGAAAATCAGTATTAAGGTACTAATGATAATCTGTGATCCGAACATTCGCAGGCCCTGCCTCCGACCAAATAAAGACGATACGCCATTGATCATTAATTCGAACACTGTGATATCCATTCAGATCACCCTTTAATAGTTCCAGTCTGTTACCTGGAGGTGCTTTCAGATCACTTAATTGAGCAGCATAATGAAGCATATCAAGCTTTCGTTGTGCAATTTTTCTGACATCAGCCCATCCAATTCCTTTTTCTAGAGTACTTGTTCTAAAGAATATTTCAGTACTATCATCTGAGAAGGATTGAATTGCCATTTTATGTTTAAACATACCTAGCCAAGGTATACAGCGTCAAGGTATTATTTATGATTTGATCCCCTTCCTGCTCCCTCCATTAGTTGAGTATTAAAACCAGGGGCTATCACTAGTTTCCGGAGTCTCGTGTCCTGGATCTTGTGTATATGCCTAACATGAGATCAAGAGCGAGTATTTTGTTAGGCAACACTTGACTAGTGTTGCCTAACAGTATATTATAGTACCATCATTTGTTAGGTGACAATTTGCACCACATCGTGGACACGAAATTCGCACAACATCGTGGACATTTTAATGATCTCAAATTTGCACCACATCGTGGACAATATTGTTGCAATATATAATTCCTTCATAACACATTCTCC